>Ga0114129_10001385_pt1 | contig 32641 bp, 23 predicted proteins | sample RhiMetdeltSRZDD1_FD_80071 | JGI IMG/M metagenome (GOLD analysis project Ga0114129, IMG submission 80071) | Populus rhizosphere microbial communities from Tennessee, USA - Rhizosphere MetaG P. deltoides SRZDD1 (version 2) (version 2) | ecosystem: Host-associated > Plants > Roots > Rhizosphere >...
CCTCCATGAACTACTGCTCAATCCCTCTTCATCTCTGGGCCGAATCGAGTTCTTCCCATCCCATCCGCACGAGGGAGCGGTCGGCGTCCCCGAGGGAGAGCAATTCGCCCAAGTCATCGCCAGAGGGCGCAGCCAGGTGACAGAGCGGCTCTTCAATCTGGCTGTCGCGTTTGAAAGGTCAACAGATCAACACGGAAACCGTCTGGGACGCGGGGTTGCCGAATCGAGCTTCCATCATTTTGCCGACTACAACTGGGACACCTCGCGGGGAGCTCCTTCGTTCGTGACGGAACCCGAGGGCAGCGGAATGAAGACGGAGGCAAGGGCGCTACCGGATATCAAACGATACGTACGCAACCTGGCCTTCTGGCTGGCCCCATCGAAGGGGCACAACTAGGATGCATAGTACTGTCCTCTTGGCCCCTGAGTGCTGACAGCCAGGAAGGCAAGCGACTATACTGCGTGCCTCAGTGGATGCCCTCAATACTAGGGGTGTCTCACACTTTCACGGTTTAGCAAGTCTCTCCATGGAAGCTGACCGGCTACTGAGCCTCGCTGTCGCTGTAGCGGCCGAGCGCAATTTCCAGGGCGTATTACGGGCCATCGTTCAAGGCCTCGCTTCACACCCTGGCGTGGCCTTGGCTCGCATCTGGCTGCATTTGCCCGGCGACATCTGTGATTCGTGCTTCATGCGCAACGCGTGTCGCGATCGCACGCAATGCTTCCACCTGGTTGCCAGCGCCGGGACTCCCATCCATTCGCCGGGAGAGGACTGGTCGTTCCTCCAAGGCCATTTTCGCCGCATCCCCATGAATGGCTTAAAGGTAGGGTCGGTGGGTGCCACGGGAACAGCCATGCTGATCCAGGACGTTGCGTCGGAGCACGAGCGGATCGCCCGGCCCGAGTGGGTCCGTCGCGAGGGCATTCGCAGCTTCGCCGGGCATCCCTTCATCTCTCGCGACAAGGTTCTAGGGGTGTTGGCGACATTTACCCGCGAGCCCTTGGATGATCGAGCCTTCGCTTGGCTTGGGACGTTCGCCAACCAAGCGGCAGTCGCGATCGCGAACGCGCGCGCGTTCGAGGAACTCGACCGGTTGCGGACGCAATTAGAGTTGGAGAACGCCTACCTGCACGAGCAGGTGAAGGAAGGGCTGGCGGGTGGGGAGATTGTCGGACAAAGCCCGGCCCTCAAGGAGGTGCTCCAGCAGATTGATATGGTGGCACGCACCGATGCGGCGGTCCTGATTACCGGGGAATCGGGGACCGGCAAAGAGCTGGCAGCGCGGGCGATTCATGACCGCAGCGCGCGGCGTGACCGGCCACTGGTCACGGTCAACTGTGCCTCCGTGCCGCGCGAGCTCTTCGAGAGCGAATTCTTTGGACATGTGAAGGGGGCCTTCACCGGCGCAGTACGCGACCGGGTCGGGCGATTCCAGCTGGCCGACAAGGGAACAATCTTCCTCGACGAGGTCGGCGAGATCCCCCTCGAGCTCCAGAGCAAGTTGCTGCGCGTGCTGCAGGAGCAGCAAGTCGAGCGCGTCGGCGGAGATAACGTGCGACAGCTCGATGTGCGCGTGATCGCGGCCACGAATCACGATCTCAGGCAAGAGTGCGACGCCGGTCGTTTCCGCCGCGACCTGTATTATCGCCTATCCGTATTTCCGATTGAGTTGCCGCCCCTGCGCAACCGTTTGGGAGACATCGAGCTGTTAGCGGCGAACTTCTTGGACCGCGCATCGCGCCGGCTGAACTGCCCCAAGGTGCAGCTAACGGACCAAGCGCTGTCACAACTCATGGCGTACCACTGGCCAGGAAACATTCGGGAGCTGCACAACGTGATCGAGCGTGCGGTCATCCTGTCCCAGCGTGGCCCCCTGCGCATTGACCTAGTGCTCGAGCCCAGTGAACCGCTCGCTCGCAGCAGCCCGGCGCGATTTGCGGCTCAAGTCAAGGAGGCTCGAGAGGATTCCTCCGGAAGCAGGGTGTTGTCGCGAGCAGAGTTGGCTCGCCTCGAACGCGACAACACCATCGCCGCGCTGGAGCAATCCGGCTGGAGGATTTCAGGCCTCGGGGGGGCTGCCGATATCCTCGGTGTCAAGCCGACGACTCTCGCTTCGCGGCTCAAGCGTTTCGGCATCGAACGACGCCGCTAGGTTCCTTTCCCACATTGTTGACGAATGGTCGTGACTCTACTCACGACCGTTCGTAACTTCACGACACGTCGTGACCGCCAATGCGCCTCGCGCTCTCCGCCTGTTCAAGCAAGGCCCCTAATACGCTCCATAGGGATCGCCGGCGCGCAACAAAAGGCGCGGGCGTCTCTGGCATGCCCTGTGCTCAGAGGGTCGGCAGTAACGGTGGTTGCAACGACTAATCAGGCGAATGCCTCTACCTCCTGCAACCCAACCTTTGAGGGACACACGATGAGCACACTCGCCACAGAACACACCAGCAGCACGATCACCACCAAGGACGGCACACAGATCTACTACAAGGATTGGGGCAAGGGTCCGGTCGTCACGTTCTCGCACGGCTGGCCCTTGAATGCCGACATGTGGGACGCACAAATGCTTTTCCTCGCCCAGAACGGCTTCCGCGTGGTCGCACATGACCGACGTGGTCACGGCCGGTCCAGTCAGACCTCGTCCGGCAATGACATGAACGGCTATGCCGACGATCTGGCGGCAGTGATCGAAGCCCTCGATCTCAAGCAAGCTACGCTGGTTGGACACTCCACCGGAGGCGGAGAAGTCGCGCGCTACATCGGCCGCCACGGAAGCAGTCGAGTCGCCAAGGCTGTCCTGATTGCCGCGGTGCCACCGCTCCTGCTCAAGACCTCCGCCAATCCCGAGGGGGTGCCCATCGAGGTGTTCGACGGCCTGCGCACGGGCCTCGTCAAGGACCGCTCGCAGTTCTACAAGGAGTTCGCGGGTCCGTTCTACGGAGCCAACCGCCCCGGCGCCAAGGTCTCCCAAGGCTTGCTCGACCAGTTTTGGACCTGGAGCATGCAGGCGGGCCTCAAGAACGCTTACGAGAGTGTCAAAGCTTTCTCCGAGACAGACTTCACCGAGGATCTCAAGAAGTTCGATGTACCGACTTTGGTACTCCACGGCGAGGACGACCAGATCGTTCCGGTGAAGAACTCTGCCATGAAGTCGGCCCGACTCATCAAGGGCGCGAAGGACGTCTATTACCCGGGCGCGCCGCACGGCATCACCGCCACCCATCCGGATCAGGTCAATGCGGAACTGCTTGCCTTCATCAAGGGAAGGAGCTGACCATGTCGCCAACCGTCGAGGCGGCCGCTACAGGCGGAAAGACGCGCGTTTTGGGTGGCATCACCGTGGTCGACACCCCCCTCATCACCAAGGCGATGGACCTTGCCCGGACCCACTCCGAACCGTTTCTCTTCAACCACGCTGTCCGATCCTGGCTCTTCGCGGTTCGCCTTGGGCAGTTGCAGGGGATATCTCACGACGCGGAAGTCGTCGCCGTCGCCTCGCTGCTTCACGACCTGGGGCTCACGGACGGCTTCACGGGCCCAAGACGCTTCGAGATAGAAGGGGCCGATGCCGCTCGGGTGTTCGCACGCGAGCAGGGTTTCGACGACCGCCGGGTGCAGCTGATCTGGGATACCGTTGCCTTGAATTCGACACCATCGCTTGCCCTCTACAAGGAAACGGAGGTTGCGCTCTGCACCGCCGGTATTGCACTCGACTTCGGTGGTCCCCAGTACGACCGGATCCCGCCAGCGGAGATGCGTGACATTCTTGGCGCATTTCCTCGCCTCGACATGAAGCGGCGCTTCACGGATTCGGTTTGCCACATCATCCGGGCCAAGCCGGAGACCACGTACGACAATTTCGCACGCGACTTCGGCTTACGCTTCGTGCCGGGTTACCGGGCACCGTCCACCGTCGACTTCCTGATGAACGGTCCCTTCGAGGAGTAACTCGGCCCCACAAACGCATGGATCAGGGCGGCGGCCCGGTGCCCGGCTCTAGCCGACGGCTCCGCGCCGTCGCCAACGGAGGTTCGCAATGAAGATCGTGGTCATCGGCGGTACCGGACTCATAGGATCAAAGCTCGTCACGAGGCTTCGCGAGCGCGGCCACGACGTGGTGGCAGCGGCACCCAACTCGGGCGTCAACACCATCACGGGAGAGGGCTTGGCCGAAGCTCTGAGAGGCGCCTCGGTGGTCGTCGACGTGTCGAACTCCCCCTCGTTGGAAGGTGCGGCGGCGTTGACGTTCTTCGAGACGTCGACCCGCAATCTTCTCGCTGCGGAAACTGAAGCAGGCGTGCGTCATCACGTCGCCTTGTCGGTCGTGGGAACCGAGCGCCTGTCCGAGAGCGGCTATTTCCGCGCCAAGATTGCTCAAGAGACGTTGATCAAAGGTTCCTCGATCCCTTACTCGATCGTCCATGCCACGCAGTTCTTCGAATTCGTCAAGAGCATCGCCGCGGCTGCAACCGACGGCAATCGCGTCCGCCTCGCGCCCGTCTTCATCCAGCCAATGGCGGCCGAGGATGTCGCCAGCGCCGTCGCGAGGGTCGCGATGGGCAAGCCAGTAAATGGCATCGTTGAAGTAGCCGGGCCCGAACGCTTCCGGTTCGATGAGCTCATCCGTCAGGGCCTGAACGCAACGAACGATCCGCGCGAAGTCGTCGCCGATCCAAGCGCGCTCTACTTCGGCGCAAAACTGACCGAGCGCACGCTCGTTCCGAATGATGATGCGCAACTCGGTGAGACGCGTTTCGAGGACTGGCTGAGCCATCCCGTCACCCAGAAGTAGTGGACTGCGGGCGAGAGACTGACCTAGGGATCGCTTGGGCCTCCTGACTCAACCCAGGGCTCTCGGTGGCCGATAACATCGGCATCTCTTTAACCCTAGGCGGAGCAATCTCTTGGCACAACCGGCCCGGGTCCATGCGCGCAGTCTTACCTCTATTCTTCTAGAGGCCAACGTGGTCAGGCCCGAACAGGTCGATGCCGGCCTCATCCGGCAGCGCTCGAGTGGCCTCCGGATCGGCGAGACCCTGGTCGAGATGGGCGCCGCCACCGAAGTGGACATCGGCTGGGCGCTCGCCCGCCAATTGGAGCTCCCCTTCGTCGACCTTCGAGCGGATGCGCTGGACCGCGAGCTCATCCGGTCTTTCCCCGAAGGCCTGCTCCATCGCCTCGACGCAGTGCCGCTCGTGAACGAGGGCTCCACGTTGTCGATGGCGCTCGCTGATCCCACCGATAGCGACCTTATTCGCGAGTTGGAGGGCGCGGCGGGCCGGCCGCTCACCCTCGCCGTCGCCACACCGAGTTCGATTCGGAACGTGCTGCGGGAAATCATCGGTCCGAGACGCGACTTGCGCTCGACCCGCTCGGCTCCGACTTCCTCGAATGCCCACTTCGATGTCGAGTGGGACCGCTCGGGAGCGACCTTTCTGCAGTTCTATATCCGCGAGGCCCTCCGCGCGGGAGCCAGTGAGATCCACTTCCTGGCTCGCCGAGGATCCCTCGACGTGTACCAGCGGCTCGGGGGTCAGCTGGTGCGCGTGGGGAGCGAACCACCAGGGACTCTGTATTACTTACTTGCCCGCATCGAGTCGCTGGGCGGACCCGTGATCGATGATCGCCTGACCCACGTCGCCGGCCGCGTCGTTTGCCCGGTGGCCGCAGAGGCGGTGGACCTCGGCGTTTCTCTTCTCTCTCAGGAGGAAGGGGTCTCGGTCACGCTTGAATTGCGGCCGGTGCCCATGCGACTCCCCAAGCTCGAGGACCTCGGATTAGATGCAGGGGACATCGCCATGCTCCGGAAGTCGCTGGATTCTCCGGTGGGGCTGGGCATTGTCACCGGTCCACCTCGATCGGGCGGCTCGACCACGTTGGCGTGCCTTTTCTCCGAAACAGAAACGACGGGCCGACGTTGCCTCGCCTTTGGCGTCGCCGCTGCCCGCGCCTCGGCCGAAGTCACCGTTCCCGCGTCGATCATTGATGCGGCCCGGATATGGACGGAAGTGGCGGTGGCGCAGTGCGTGGATGTTGTCGCACTCGACGGCGTGCTCCCGGGAACCGCGGTGAACGCGGCACTATCGGCAGAAGCGGCAGGCCGCCTTCTGCTGCTCCGCACGGACTGGACCGACACGTTTGCTCTGCTCGAGCAATTGGCCGCCCGGGCGCAAGATCGCACTGCCCTCGCCGAGCGGTTGAGCTTCGTCATCCAGCAGCGCCTCTTGCGGGTGGAGGGAGATGCCAGGACGGCAAATGACTTGGCATTGCAACGCGACCGGGCCGCGATTTTCGAGGTGCTCGTCGCCAATGAATCCCTGAGGGCGGGCCTACGCGCGGGAGAAGCCGCCGACCGGTTGCGCGCCCGTGCCGAAGCGGATGGAATGCGCTCCCTCACCGCGCGCCGCAACGCCCTCGTAGCCTCGGGCGGTTTAACCGCTACCGAGGCGGAACGCCGTCTCGCATGAGGATGCGTCATGGCTCATGACTTGACCGCCCTTTTGACCTTCGCCAAAGAGCAGAACGCATCGGATCTGCATATCTCACCCGATATGCCTCCGCTGGTCAGAATCCGCGGTGAGATGGTGCCCCTCGAGATGCCACCGCTCACCGGTGAGGAAACCCACGCCGCGATCTACGACATCCTCAACGATGTTCAGAAAAAGGTGTTCGAAGAGCGTCGTGACGTCGATTTCGCCTTCGAGATCCCTGGAGTATCGCGGTTCCGCGCCAACGTCCTGCTCCAGCAACACGGCCCGGGGGCGGTCTTCCGAGTCGTGCCCACACAGGTTCGAACCCTGGACGAAATGGGAATGCCCAAGGTGCTCAAGGATCTTTCGCTTCGCGAGAAGGGGTTGGTGCTCGTCACCGGTCCCACGGGATCGGGGAAGTCGACCACCCTGGCTGCGATGGTGGATTACGTGAACGCGTCACATCGTGGCCACATCCTGACCATCGAGGATCCGATCGAATTCGTTCATACCTCGAAGAAGTGTCTGGTCCGGCAACGGGAAGTGGGGCCACATACGCATTCGTTCGCCGGGGCACTGCGCGCCGCCCTCCGCGAGGACCCGGATGTGATCCTGGTGGGAGAGTTGCGCGACCTCGAAACCACGCAACTCGCCATATCCGCGGCCGAGACCGGCCATCTGGTGTTCGCCACCCTACACACGAATTCCGCTTCCAAGACCATAGATCGCATCATCGATATCTTCCCGTCCGGTCAGCAGGCGCAGGTGCGCACCATGCTGTCCGAGTCCATCGAGGGCGTCGTCGCCCAAACCCTTCTTCCAACGAAGGATGGCAAGGGCCGGGTCGCCGCGCTGGAAGTGTTGGTCGGCGTGCCGGCGCTGCGTAACCTGATCCGCGAGGACAAGACCGCCCAGATTCTGTCCGTCATCCAGACCGGTGCTCAGCATGGCATGCAGAGCCTCGACCAGTCCCTGCGCGACCTCGTGATGCAAGGGAAACTATCGCGGGAAGAAGCCATGAAGAAATCCTCGAACCCTCGGCTGTTCGATGCCGCAGGAACGACCGGAGCCCCCGGGCCGGCTGCGTCTCCGGCACGACCGGGCCTGGTGGCGCGATAGGAGAGAACCCTCGTGCACCTCGACATGCTGCTGACCGAGCTAAAGGAGCGCCAGGGATCTGACCTCTACCTCACCGCCGATTCCCCGCCGCTCTATCGGCTGGACGGGGTCACCGTGGCCGCGGAGGAGAGGCGGTGGCCGGCCGACGAGGTGGAGTCCGTCATCCGTGCCGTGCTCTCACCGGTCGAAAGCGATGAGTTCAACCGTACGCACGAACTGAACCTCGCCCGCGCCGTTCCCGGCGTGGGGCGCTTTCGGCTCAACGTGTTCCGCCAACGAGGGCAAGTGGGTCTCGTGGCCCGCCTGATCCCGATCGATTTTCCGAACGCAGCCACGCTGGGACTTCCCCCCTCGCTGCTCGACATCATCATGCAGAAACGCGGGCTCATCCTGGTCACCGGGGCAACCGGCTCGGGGAAATCGACTACGCTCGCCGCGCTGATCGACCATCGCAACGACCATACGCGCGGTCACATCCTGACCATCGAGGATCCCATCGAGTTCGTGCACCCCCACAAGGGATGCGTGGTCACCCAGCGCGAGGTGGGTGTTGATACGGCTTCGTTTGCCGCCGGCCTGAAAAGCGCGCTCCGGCAAGCCCCGGACGTCATTCTCATCGGGGAGATGCGAGACCTCGAGACCGTGGAGGCGGCGATTCACTTCGCCGAGACGGGGCACTTGGTGCTGGGCACCCTGCACGCCAACAATGCCAATCAGGCGGTCGAGCGGGTGATGAACTTCTTCGAGGTTGAAGCGCACGTCCAAATGTACCAGCAACTTGCCCTCAATCTGCGAGGAATCGTCTCGCAACGCCTGCTGCCGCGCGCCGGCGGAACGGGGCGGGTCGCTGCGATCGAAATCATGTTGAACACGCCTCGTATCGCCGACCTGATCGAGAAGGGGGAGATCGCCGCCCTCAAGGATGCGATCGAGGCGAACGCGCCGGAGGGGTCGCAATCCTTCGACCAGGCCCTGTACGAGCTGTATCGGACCGGAGACATCACCCTCGAGGAAGCGTTGCGCCAAGCCGACAGCGCCAACAATTTGCGGCTTCGCATAAAGATGGAGGACGCGGGGCAAGGCGGCGCCGAGAAGCCCCGGTTCAGCTTGCAGCCAACCCAGGAATCCTAGTTCAGGAGACGTGGTGAACCCAACACATCCAGCGGCCAGAATCATCGTCGGCATGTGCGGAGCAGCCACGATGGTCATGGCCGGACTCGTGCTCGTGGGCTGGCAATTCGAGATGCCCCTTCTCAGGAGCATTCTCCCCGGCTTCAAGGCCATGAATCCGATGTCCGCGCTCTGTTTCAGCCTGGCCGGAATGGCACTCTGGATGGCTCGGGAGCAGGGCGGGAATCGCCACCGAATGCTCATCCGAGTCTCGGGCGGTCTCATTGCGTCGGTCGGCCTCCTCAAACTGCTTTCGCTTGCTACCGATACGCCGTTACTCATCGATCAAGCGCTGTTCCACAGCCGTCTGGCCGGCCTTCCGACGTCCCAATTCATGGCTCCGAATAGCGCCCTGGTTTTCGTGTTCGTGGGACTGGGCCTCGTCCTCAACACCTGTGCCGCGTCACGAGCCGGCCGGCTGGCGCAAACGTTCTTTCTCCTGGTGAGTCTCTCGTCACTCATCGCCTTGATCGGTTACGGCTATGGCGCACCAGAGATGTACACAATCAGCGAATTCGATCCCATGTCCTTCACCAGCGCGGTCGGGTTTCAAATCGTGTCGATGGGAGGGCTCTTCACGCGAAGCGAGCTGGGACTGAGCGCTCTCGTCATGAGCCCTTTGCCGGGCGGCATCCTGGTGCGTCGCGTGCTTCTGATCGTGGTCTTCGTCCCAATAAGCCTCGGATGGCTTCGACTGGAAGGAGAGCAGCGAGGGATGTTTGGCCACGAAGCCGGTACGGCTCTCATGACCCTGGCCATGGTCGCCATCCTGATCACGGCTCTCTTGTCCACCGCCCGTGTCTTCGAGGAATCCGAAAAGCGGAGGCGGCAAAGCGATGACGCCCTGCAAAAGAATCTGACCTGGCAACGCCGGTTGGTCGAATCGAACGTCTTCGGGGTCCTGACTACCGACGCCCAATGGCGCATCATCGAAGCGAATCAAGCGTTTCTCGACATCGTTGGCTACTCACGCGCAGATTTGCCCATGCGGTCCGAGATTTTGACGCCCCCCGAGTGGGTGCAGCGGACCGATCTGGCGAAGCAAGATCTGACCGGTAAAGGCATTTCGACGCCTTGGGAAAAGGAATACATCCACAAGTCGGGCCGCCGCGTTCCGGTATTGCTGGGCGCGGCTGCGTTACCCGAAGGAGGAGCAGTCGCTCTCGTGCACGACCTGAGCGTCCAGAAGGAAGCCGAAGCGGAGACCAAGCGCACGCGCCTCTTTCTGGATTCCATCGTTGAGAACCTGCCCTCCATGGTCTTCGTGAAGGATGCCGAAGGCCTGCGATTCGTTCGGGTCAATAAGGCGGCCGAGGAGCTTCTGGGTTGTTCCCGTCAGGACTTGTTGGGCAAGAGCGATTTCGATCTCTTCCCTCAGGAACAGGCCAAGTTCTTCGTGGCGAAAGACCGTGACGTCCTCAACTCCGGCCAGCTGCTGGAAATCCCCGAAGAGGCGGTGGCGACAAAACACCGGGGAACGAAGCTTCTCCGCACCAAGAAGGTGCCTATCCTCGATGAACGTGGCCAGCCGGCATTTCTGCTCGGGATCTCCGAGGACATTACGGAGCAGCGCCGAACCGAGGAACGCATCCTGTCCCTCCATGAGCAGGTCGCCGGCCATGCGCAGCAGCTCGAGCTCGCCAACAAGGAGCTGGAGGCGTTCAGCTATTCGGTGTCCCATGACCTGAGGGCTCCGCTCCGACACATCATGGGATTCGTGGACCTTCTCATGCGGCAGAGCCTGGAACAGCTCGACGAAACCGGACAGCGCCGGTTGACCACGATCCGGGAATCCGCCCAGAGAATGGGTCAGCTCATCGACGATCTCCTCCTGTTTTCGCGGATGGGCCGCACGGAACTGCAGCATGCCGAAGTGGACTTGAACCAGCTGATCCGCGCCGTGCAGGCGGAGCTGGAGCCGGAGATGAAGGATCGACGGATTCAGTGGAAGGTTCAGGAATTGCCGGTGGTGAAGGGTGACTCCGCCATGCTTCGGTTGGTCTTCACTAATCTGATTTCGAATGCCATCAAATACACCGGCACCCGGCCGGAGGCAGTCATCGAAGTGGGGTCGAGTGAAGCTCCGGAGCACACTGTCATCTATGTCAAGGATAACGGGGTGGGCTTCGATATGGCGTACGAGAACAAGCTGTTCGGGGTTTTTCAACGGCTGCATGGCAATGAGGAATTCCCCGGGACCGGCATCGGCCTCGCCAACGTCCGGCGGATCATCCATCGGCACGGGGGAAGAACCTGGGCCGAAGCTAGGGTCGATGAGGGAGCCACCTTTTATATCAGTTTGCCACGTGAAGAAAAGGAGATTGAACAATGGGCAGCCTGAGACGCGTGTTGCTCGCCGAAGACAGTCAGAACGATGCGGAATTGACCATTGCCGCGCTGGGGGAGAATCACCTGGCCAATGAGGTGATCCGGGTAGAAAACGGGGCGGAAGCCCTGGATTACCTGCACTGTCGTGGACGGTTTGCTGGACGGAGCAACGAACTGCCCGCCGTCATTCTCTTGGATATCAAGATGCCCAAAGTGGACGGCCTCGAGGTCCTGCGGCAGATTCGCAGCGATCCCAATCTGGCCTTTCTCCCCGTGGTCATGCTGACTTCATCGCGGGAAGAGCGGGACATCGTGGAGAGCTACCGTCTGGGCGTCAACGCGTATGTCGTCAAGCCGGTCGATTTCCCGAGTTTCTTGGAAGCCATCAAACATCTCGGTCTCTTCTGGGCGGTGGTGAACGAGCCGCCGCCGGCTGGACTCAAGGCCGCCTGAGCGGCGGACTTAAACGATGATGGAACCCGAGGTGGTACCCGGTCTGCCGGTGCGCATCCTGCACCTGGAGGATGATCCCGTCGACGCCGAGTTGATCCAGGCCGCTTTGGCGGTGGAAAACCTCGACGCCCATTGCACGCGCGTCTCGACCCGGGAGGAATTCATCCAAGCCTTGGATGAGGGAGCCTTCCACCTCGTGATCTCCGACTATTCCTTGCCGAGCTTTGATGGCAACACGGCACTGCGGATCGTGCGAGAGAAATACCCCGACCTACCGTTCATCATCGTGTCCGGCCGGCTGGGAGAAGAAGCCGCGGTGGAAAGCGTCCGGGCCGGCGCCACCGACTATGTTCTAAAGCAGCGCTTGTCCCGATTGGGCCCCTCGGTCCGAAGAGCGCTTGCGGAGTCGGAGGAGCGCATCCGGAGGCGCAGTGCCGAGACGGCTCTCCAACAAAGCGAAGCCCAACTCAGACAGGCTCAAAAGATGGAAGCCATCGGCATTCTGGCCGGGGGGATCGCCCATGATTTCAACAACCTTCTCACCGCGATCATGGGCTATTCCCAGCTCTTGCAGAAGAAACTGGAGGCCAAGCCCGAGTTGGCCCGGAACGTCGATGAGATCCTCAAAGCAGGTGAACGCGCTGCCTCTCTCACCCGGCAGCTGCTCGCGTTCAGCCGGCAACAAGTTCTTCAACCGCGCATTCTCGATCTCAACATCATCATCGCCGATATGGGCAAGATGTTGCGTCGCATCATCGGCGCGGATGTCCGCGTAGAAACGGTGTTGGACTCCGACCTTCAGCGGGTCAAAGCCGACCCCGGGCAAATCGAGCAAGTGCTCCTCAATCTGGCCGTGAATGCGCGGGACGCCATGCCGCTCGGCGGCACGATCAAAATCGAAACGCAAGGCGTGGACGTGGAGCGGCCTCATGCGACTACCTCGGGAGTTGTGCCACCGGGTGCCTACGTCATCCTGGCGGTCGGCGATACCGGGTGCGGGATCGATTCCCAAGATCTGCCTCGAATCTTCGAGCCGTTCTTTACCACCAAGGAACAGGGTAAGGGGACCGGATTGGGACTCTCCACCGTTCACGGCATCGTCCAGCAGAGCGGCGGATATATAGATGTATCGAGCCAACTCGGGGATGGCACGACGTTCAAGGTCTACCTTCCCGCGGTACAGGGGGCGGTCGAGACACATATCGATCGCGCGGAGTCCGTCCCGGTGGGTGGCTCAGAGACCGTGCTGGTGATCGAAGACGAGGATCAAGTGCGGAACCTGATCAGCGAAGTCCTGCGGCAAGCCGGCTATGACGTCATCGAGGCCGCCAACCGCAACGAAGCAGTGACGGTGTGCCAGGCCTTTCATGACGGCGGGGGCACGATTGATCTCATGCTCACGGACGTGGTCATGCCGGGGATGAGCGCCATCGAGCTCATGGAGCGACTTAGAAATCTAGGCCACCCATGTCGGGTGCTCTACATGTCGGGCTACGCCGATAAGGCGATCATGAACCAGGTCAACTTGGAGGGTGGGAAGGCATTCCTTCAGAAACCCCTCAGCATGGGTGAGCTTCTCCGACGCGTTCGAGAAGCTCTGGAGGATCGTCTCGAGGACGTGGCCTAGACCCCTGGGAGCTGGTCCTGACGGGGCGGTAGGACCTCAAGATTTACCTTCGGTGGTCGATCATAACCTCATGCCCCGACTTAATCTGACCGTTGGCGGGACCACGAACCTTAGGGTCAAGATTCTCTTCCTCTTGGTCTTTCCTCTTCTCGGGATCGCTTACCTATCGACGCGTACGATCTCGGAACACCGGGCGACGGAGCGGGACGCCCAAGAGCTCGAAGCCCTGGTCGAGCTCTCCGGGCGGGTGGGGGACCTTTTGCACGAGACGCAGAAAGAACGAGGGGTGTCCTCGGTCTTCCTGACCTCGAAGGGAGCCTTTTTCGGCAAGGAGGTCACCCAGCAGCAGCGCCGTACCGACGATCAATTGATCAAGTTCTTCAAGTTTGCGGATGCGCACGCTAAAGAGCTGCCCGCCACGATCCGCCTCGAGGTTCCCTCGGCGGCGTCATTCCTCGCCGACCTCGCCGCGGAGCGGCACGCGGTGATGTCCAAGTCGATCAGCCCTGCCGAGGAGATCGCCTTTTACACCAAATTCAACGCACAGTTGATGTCGCTCATCGGGTCCATCGATTCCACCACGTCGCACGCCGAGCTGAGCCGCCTCTCCGGGGCCTACCTGGCTCTCCTCCGCGCCAAGGAAGCGACAGACCTCGAGCGCGCTCAATTGGCGGAGGTTTTCGGAAAGGGCGAGCTGGTCCCCAGTCAGTCCTTGGCTATTCGTTCCCTCATCGACACGCAAGCGCTGTACCTCGAAGTCTTCGCCAACGGGATCGATGCAGATTTGTTGGCGATGTACCGCGAACGAATGGCGAACCCCGTGGTGGGCGAGGTCCTGCGGATGGAGCGGGTCGCGGAGACTCGGACAGGGCATTTCGGTATCGAATCGACCGACTGGTTCGCTTCCGCCACGGCGAAAATAGATCTCCTGAAGCAGGTGGAGGACGAGGTCTCCCATCGGATCTTGCAACGCGCCGACGAAGTCGAACGCGACGCAGTGGGCGCGATGCGGCATACCCTGATCGTTTCTCTGGCCTTGTTCCTGATTCTCTTGCTCATCGTGTTGGTTCTGGCCCACAGCCTCGAGCGCGCGATTCGAGAGCTCGAGGAGGCGCGGGCCGCGGCGGTCATCGCCAGCCAGGCCAAGAGCGAATTCCTCGCCAACATGAGTCACGAGATCCGAACTCCCATGAATGGGATTCTCGGGATGACCGATCTGGCCCTCGACACCGAGCTCAGCCGCCAGCAACGCGACTATCTGCAGGCGGTCAAGTTCTCCGCGGATGCCCTTCTCACCATCATCAACGATATTTTGGATTTCTCGAAGATCGAGGCGGGGAAGATCCAGATCGAATCGGTTCCCTTCAGCCTGCGCGACTCCATCGGGGATACGATCAAAGCGCTCGCCCTCCGAGCCCATCAGAAGGGCCTCGAACTCATCAGCGACATTCCGGCCACGATTCCGGATGCGCTGGAGGGCGACCCGGTTCGCATTCAACAAGTCGTGGTCAATCTGGTCGGAAATGCGATCAAGTTCACGGAGCACGGCGAGGTGGTCGTGCGGGTGGGCATGCAAGAGGGCGGTCTCGAACACGAGCTTCACGTGGCGGTGACGGATACCGGAATCGGCATTCCGGCGAACAAGCAAGTCGCGATCTTCGAGGCCTTCACCCAGGCGGACGCCTCGGTTACCCGCCGCTACGGAGGCACCGGACTCGGCCTCTCTATTTGCGCGCAGCTCGTGCGGCTCATGGGCTGGCGCATCTGGGTGGAGAGCGAGCCGGGACAGGGGAGCTCGTTCCATTTCACCGTGCGTCTCAGAACCGCCACGACATCCCCCGCGACTCGGGCGCGGCAGTCCCTCGGGGGACTCAAGGGAATGGCCGCCTTGGTGGTTGATGACCACCCCATCAATCGTCGCATCGTTGAGGAAATGCTGACCTCGTGGCTCATGCGCCCGACCGCGGTGGAGAGCGGCGCGGCCGCGCTGGCCGAGCTGCGCGGGGCGGTCGCCCGCGGCGAACCGTATCCACTGGTCCTGCTCGACGCCATGATGCCGGACGTAGACGGGTTCATGGTCGCCCAGCAGATCCGAGAGGATCCGCAACTGTCCGGCGTCACGATCATGATGCTGTCCTCCATGGATCTCAACGATCAGGCCATTCGTTGCGAGACGCTTGGAATCGTTGCCTACGTGATCAAGCCGCTCAAGCAATCCGACCTCCTCGACGCCATCCTCACTCATGTGGTGGGGCTCGAGGCGGCGGTTAGCGCGGCAGCCGCCTCCACCGGCAGCGGGCGGACGGCACGTCCCTTGCGGATTTTGTTGGCGGAAGACAACGCGATCAATCAACGTGTCGCCACGGGCCTACTCGTCAAGCACGGCCATACCGTCCAGCCCGCGCACGACGGACAGCAAGCGCTCGATTGGTTGGAGAAGGAACCGTTCGATGTCGTCTTGATGGATATCCAGATGCCGGTTATGGATGGGTTCGAGGCGACCCGCCGGATTCGGGCGATCGAAGCAGAGCGGGGTGGTCACTTGCCTATCATTGCCATGACCGCTCACGCCATGAGCGGAGATCGCGAGCGTTGTCTCGAGCAGGGGATGGACGACTACGTCGCCAAACCGATCGAAGCGTCGGCTCTATTCGAAACGATCGAGCGTTGCGTACATGGCCACGGGGAAGGGACCACTCCACCCGCGTCGAACCCGGTCAAGAAAGCCCTGGATCGCGCGAGCATCCTGGACCGCCTCGATGGCGACGTCGATCTTATGGAAGAGGTCGTGCATCTCATGATGACCGAGGCGCCCGCTCTTCTCGACGCGCTTTCGTCCGCGATCACGGCAGAAGACGCGAAGGTCATCGAGCGCGCCGCACACTCGATCAAGTCCTGCTTGGCCCAGCTCGGCGCGGAGACAGGACGGTCCCTAGCCCAAGAGATCGAGGATGCGGGAGCGAATGGAGCCGTCCCTCGGGCGGTCGCCTTATTCCCACTCTTGGAGCGCGAGGTTACCGACCTCGTGCGCGCCCTGCCCGAACTCTTGCAGAAGGGAGAGGCGGCATGAGGGTGCTGGTGGCGGAGGATGACGTGATCTCGAGGCGGCGCCTCGAAAAGAGACTCGGCGAATGGGGCTACGAAGTAGTGGCGGTCGAAGACGGCGAGGAGGCCTGGGAAGTCCTCCAGGGAAACGATCCTCCCCCTCTCGCCCTGCTCGACTGGATGATGCCCAAGCTCGATGGTCCCGAGATCTGCACCCGCCTTCGCCAGAACGCGCATGCTCCGTATACCTATGTGATTCTGGTGACCGGCAAGAGCGCGGTGGAGGACATCGTGGCCGGGCTGGAAGCCGGGGCGGACGACTATGTGGCGAAGCCGTTCAATGCCCAAGAGCTGGAGGTCCGCCTGCGGATCGGGCGGCGCATCGTGGCGATGCAGGCCGAGTTGCAGGTTCTCGCGACGCGAGACCCTTTGACCGGCGCCTGGAATCGCCGCGCATCGACGGACGCGCTGACCCGGGAGTTAGAGCGCGCCCGGCGCACCAGGGGATCGGTGGCGGCGATCCTTGCCGACATCGATCATTTCAAGCTCGTGAACGATGAGAACGGTCACTTGGCCGGAGATGAAGTATTGAGTGAGTTCGTACGCCGGCTCACCGCCACAGCGCGACCCTATGACGCAGTGGGCCGCTATGGCGGAGAGGAATTTCTGGTCGTCCTGGCCGATTGTGATGAAGCGATGGCCACCGGGGTTGCCGAGCGAATGCGCGCCAACATTGACGGCACCCCATTTTCCGCGGCTGGGCGCTCGCTAACGGTGTCGGCTAGTTTCGGTGTGGCCGCGGCCCAGTTGGGCGAAACACTTGACGGCCTGCTGGCCCGGGTGGATGAAGCACTCTATATCGCCAAAAACCAGGGACGTAACCGAGTCGTGATTGCGGGCGCAGCCAGCGAGTAAGGCCCCATCCGCAATCGTCCCTCCAGAAGTGTTAGTGCCACTGTATGTTGGATATGGATCAGGCTAATTTCGTGTTCCGAGATAGGGGGCAACCTGAGCGATGTCTCGGAAGCGAGAATCGTACAAATAGTTTAATGACAAGGGTCTCCCCCTTCTGTGAATTCATATCCAAAAATCAGGTTGACTGCGTTCCTGATTCGGCCCACTTTACGAATAGAGACAGCAACACGGGTTGGTTGCCCTGAAACCCATCTTAGAAATCCCACCAAACAACCAACCGCCGATGCCCAAATTTCGGGGCGGGAGGTTCAGGGCCCTTCGCAGACTCCCTTTCACGGGTTGGATCTCGTTGTGGGAGTGCGGCCAGCTGAAGAAGTATCGGGGCGCCACCCAAAGGCCTTTTCTTTCGACAATACCTCGGTAACTTTCGTTTCCGGGCCGTAAATCTTTTGCAATCTCAGCGGGCTGTCCTCATCTCTTCTTCCCCGCGGAGCGCGACATGCCAGGAAAATGGTTTGTGCCGGTTATTCTTTTGATGGCTGCAGTCCCCCTCGCCTTCAGCCTGGCCCCGAGGGCGCTATCCGCCGATTATCACATTGCCATTAATCCACCCCGGGGACCGGACACCGACTGCGACGTCCTGCTGGAGCTCGAGCATGTTCCAAATGATTCACTTGTTCTCTTCGTCGCCGCGGACCGCACTGCTTTGCCGATCAAGGGTTTTAGCGTCACGGACTTAAACGGAACGCCGCTTCATTTCACGCGACAGGACCGGATCATCTCTCTGATTGGTGACAAACGAATATCCCAGCCCCGGTTTGTGCTCACCGGGCCGCTTCCCAAGCGATGTCGAGTGACCTATCGCACGACGATCGGGGTCCGTCAGGGGGACACCCATGTGGGATTCAATGGCCAAGCGTTTGGGCTGGCTCTTCCCGATGCGGTTGTCTTCTCGGGGCGGTCGGTGTTTCTCGTTCCCGCGACCAGAACGCCCGTGCACCACGTGACGGTGTCGTTCGCGACGCCAATGGGCTGGGACGTTGTCGCTCCCTGGACTCGCCGTGGATCACAGTGGGTTATGGGAATGAGGAATGCCGATCCACTCGAGCATCTAGTGTCCGCCACCGTGGGGGTTGGGAAGTTTTCTTTCAACCGATTCAAATTCATGGGAACGGACTGGACGATCGCCATCCCGCGAGCTGTCCCGGGACAGGATGCTGCTCTAGCCCAAGCAACGCTGGAACACGCCCTCCGATACGTCGTTTCCATTTTTCACCGCGGGCTCGGACCCAATTATCTGGCCTTGGCCCTGCCCAAGAGCACGCTAGGAGACGAGGTTCCGAGTGAGGGATGGGGAACCGGTCAGGGGGGCACGTTCTTGCCAGCCACCCGCACTCGCGTTCGAACGTTCGTTGAGCAACTCGTTGACGCGTACCTCCTTCATCCTCCGTATCGGAGCACGCTCAACGATTCTCGCGATTTTTGGTTTCCCTCCGGCCTCCGCCGTTACTACGGGACCACCGCACTGGTGGAAACGGGGTTAATGGCCTCCTCTGAGCTTGCCTCAGCCATCGCCGTACGACTTGCCACCTCACCGGGGACAGATAACGGGGGCGTGCGGTTGGAAAAGGACTTCCAGTATCCGGGACAGCCCGTTCCCGGCGGGGAAGCGACGGGCGCAGCTCTCCTTTATGACCTGGACCAAAAGATTAGACACGGAACCAACGGGGCCCGTTCCCTGGATGCGGTTGTGGCGGAAGCGTTCAACCATTCCAGAGCCCGCTCTCCCTGGGATGTCCTTCCGGGGATCGCGAAGGGGAATTGGGTTCACTATCGCGGCTACTACGCCGCGGAGGGTCACTTCGCTCCCCTGGAATCGTTTTCCGGACTGCCGATCCTCGCGGAATCTCCTGATCCCTCACCCGGACCGGTGCGGCAATACATACGTCTCGCATGTACCGGTAACTCAGGAAGCTTTCTCGAGAACTGCGGATGCAAGGTCAATCAATCGGGTGGTGCGGCCCGGCGGGGGACGATGCTTCGCCGGCTTCGGGACGAAGGGATGCCGCTTCTCTACGTGGATGCAGGGAACGCGTTTCCGTCTCCAGGCTCGTTTCAGCCTGCCGATCCGTTATCACAGGCCGAAGCGAAACTCGCCCTCGAGATCATGAAGAGCCAGGGGCTTTGCGCATCCGCAATCTCCACCGATGAATTGACTTGGGGGCTCGATTTCTTTCGTTACCTCGATAAGTCGGTATCTCCTCCATTCGTTTCATTTGTCGCAGACAGCGCCGGGAGACCACTCGCCCCGCCGTTTCGGATTGTTTCGGTCGCCGGCCTGCGCGTGGCACTGTTTTCTGCTTTCGATCCACCCACCTACGTGGATGCCCAAGGCTCCTATGAGAACCACGCCCGTGAATTCAGGCTTCCGGATCCGTTCCGGGTTCTTCCCTCCGCTATCGCCGAGGTGCGTCCGCGGGTCGATCTGGTGGGCGTCATCGGGCGCATGTCCCCATTCTTCATCCGGCGGCTCGTCGCCGCCTGTCCGGACATCGATCTCGTCATCTCGAACGAATCGTACGCCTGGGTAACCGGACAGGACGCAACCGGAAAACGCATCTTTGACGAGACGGATCGTCCGGGTTTTCTCGGAAGGACTCTCGTTATCTATACGGACCTGGGCCAGTACGGAATGACCGCAGCGGATTTAGGGCTCACCTCAGGGGGAAAGATCGCGAGCGCACACATCACCGGCCACCAACTGACCGAGGACGTGCCGGACGATCCCCAAGTGCGGGCCCGGCTCTCCGCGTTTTATCAAGACGTTGGCCGGAGTTTGGGCGGCATGGCTTTGGTCAGCTCACCGTTCGCGGGAGATCCCACCCGTTGGAATGGCGAGTACGCCGGCGCGGAGGCATGCCGAACCTGCCATACCGCGGAGTACGACCAATGGCGGCGAACGCCTCACGCCAATGCCTACAAGACCCTTTTGGACGCCCATCGTAATTACCAACCTCGTTGCGTTGCCTGCCATGTCGTCGCATATGGCGCGCCGCACGGCTATCGGTTCGGAGATCCCAGCTCGCGGCTCGTCAACGTGCAATGCGAGGTTTGCCACGGTCCTGGGGCAGCCCATGCGCGTAATCCTGCGGCAACCCCCGCGCTGAACGGCGCCGACCGAAACATCTGCGTCAGTTGCCACACCCCCGATCACTCCGAGACGTTTGTCTTCGAGGAACGTCTTCCGGCCGTGCTGCATTTCCAAAACAAAATGCCCATGGTCGCCTCGAACCCTCGCTCGGCTCGGAAGCAAGGGACCCCATCAACACCATCCGAGCAAAAGGAGAAATGAACCATGCGCAAATTCATTTACATGCTTCCTCTTGGAGTCGCCGGGCTTCTGGCCCTCGTTGGATTCTTCGTTGCTCCTCCCAACGCCCCTGCGGCGTCGGTGTATCCCACCGCGGTGCAGAACTTCGACGCGTCCACGGCGTGGTCCATAGGCTGCGTGTTTCCGCGGATCTGTCATGCCGGTCAGACCTGTTGGGTGGGCACCGATCCCAATGAAGGCTGCCAATTCACGAACGGCGGACGTAACTGTCAGGGGTGCTTGTTTTAAGGGGGCATCTCGAATAAGTAGCCAATAAGGGGCCGGGCGCGTCAACGCCCGGTCTCAACTTCGCAGAAGGAGAAAAAAACATGCGTCGATTCATCTCGATACTTTCTCTGGCAGGGCTTCTGGTACTCGTGGGGTTTTTTGTTGCCGCTCCAAACGTTCCACTCGCATCGGCATATCCTACCGCTCTCCAGAACTTCGACTCGCACACGGCCAGGGTCGACGGCTGCGTTTTCGGGCAGACGTGTGTTCAGGCGCAGTTCTGCGCGGGTAGCACCGATCCTTACGAAGGCTGCGAATACAATCCTGCCGGCACCCAATGCACTGGGTGTATTGAATAAAGCTCTAACGATCAGCAGTGTTATGAAAGGGCCGGGCATCAACGCCCGGCTGACAACGTCCAAATAAATTGGTCCCGGAGGAATCCTCGGTAGAGATGGTCTACCTACCTCCGGGGCCGGATTTTTGTTCTCGCGCAAGCCAACATCTCACTGCTTTGAAATAAACTTGCTTTTCAGCTGTCCCCAACTCATGGGGTTGGCAGTCACCGGTTGCGAGACGCAGGGCTCCAGGAGGGGATTGCAGCCGTCCGTATCCGCTCCGATTGCCCCGCCTCCCATAGAAACCCAGCCGACTCGATCGAGTCCAATGGCGCGATCGGGGATGCTCTCCGCCGCCGAGCAGCTGGCCGTCTTGACCAGGTCCGTGGTCGGATATCCGGTCACAGCGAGAAAAGAGGGGCTGTAAGCCGCCACGTAGAAGTAGCCAGCTACCACGATCGGTTTTTTGTTGCAGTTCTCGGGGGCAACCCACGTGATCGTGTTCCCGGATCCGGGTTCCGGCCAAGTATCCTGGCGCCATTCGAGATTGGAACACGATTGCCAAGAAAAGATATGAAGACCGTCCCGGGGATCTTTCCGCTCCTTGTAATCGATCCCGATTTGGAGGCCGGCTAGTCCTGGCTGTTCTGCTTCAGGTGCTCCAACGAGCTGCTCGGGACTGGCCAGGAGATAAACGAAATACCGCGCAGAGCCGTCGCGATTGGCATTCGCCCGGGTGACGATATCGGTAATCGAGGCTGGCGCGAGGGCGCACGCGCCTCCTGCGGGTACCGGCGACGCGATGTGGAGCATGACCGCCGAGGATCTAGTCACGATGGGAGGAAGCGTGGCCAACGCGTCGTACTCAGTCACGGTGTGGCTTCCTGCGTCGGCGACGAACAAGTGCCCGTGCCGATCGAATGCTATGCCTTGAATCTGGGTATGCTTCTCCCAGGAGACTCGAAGCCGGCCCGTTTCGTCAAATACATTGATTCTCCCGCCCCAGGTGGTGAAGTAATAGCCGTTCGAGTCGATGGCGAACTTCATCACATCCCCGGCGGAATCATCGCCGATGCTGCCAAGGGGGATTCCATCCGGGCTGTATTTCAAGAACCAGCCCTCCCGACCTTCGTACACGTTGTCATCCGGTCCGAGAGCCAATGTGTACATCGATTCCCCTATCGGCCAACGGGTGGTCAATTCACCACTGGCAGACAACTTGAAGATGGAGCCGCTGCTCAGCAAGTAAATGTCCTTTCCGGCCACGAGATGGCTGGGGGAGGGGAGATTTGTGCCGTTGTAGTCCTTGCCCCAGATACTGAGAGGCGTGCCGGCATTATCGAACACCTGGATCCGATTCGATCTTGGTTCCGCAAGCAGGATGCGGCCGTCTGCATCCACGGCGATGTGAGATGGGGCATCGAAACTTCCCGCCAAACCTCGGTTCACCGAAAAGAGGAAGACGCCGTCCGGACTGAATTTTTGAAATCGATTCCGGTCGATGAGGAGGACATTGCCGTCGTGGTCCACGACGATAGCCCGTAGGTCATCCAACTGCCCGGGCATCGGCCCGTATTCTCCCCATTGACGTAAGCGTCGGGGGGGCGGTTCCAGGGCAAGGGCCTGGGAAGATAGAAATGCAAGGGACAGGGAGAGAAAGACGACGCGGCAAGGACAATTCATGGCCCACCTCGCGGCAAGAGACGCCAGTCAATCCAACTGGGACATTCTACCCCTCCGGACGCGGGTAGTTCCTCCCCCAGGATTCTAGGCGCCGCTCCGGGGATGCGGGGTGAAACCGATCGAGAGCGTGAGCACCAGGGCGATGACGAGGGCTCCGTTAAGAAGGCCTATGACCAGCCGTTTGGACCGAGGGATGGCGTGATAACCGGGGACGGGGTGCTGCCATCGCCGCCACAGCGTGAAGAGGCCGACCACGAGGACCACGAGTAGAATTGGCGAACGCGTGAGGACGAGAGCGATGAGGCCGAGGGCATAACCGACGATCCAAAAGGTTCGACTGAAGGCGGACGCGACGCCGCCCCCATCGAGCGGGGACACGGGGATAAGATTGAACAAGTTGAGCAGGATGCCCGCGTGTCCGAGAGTGATCAAGAGTGGCTTATCGAACGAGAGTCCCGCGGCCAGGGTTGCCCACGCCGCCAGCGAGCCGGCAATGGGCCCACCGATCGAGACCTTGGCTTCCACGTAAGCGTCTTTGGGTCTTCCACGCATGGCGATGAAAGCGCCGAGGAATGGAATGAAGACGGGGGCCCCGGCGGGAATTCCTTCCCGGCGCATCGCGATAGCGTGACCGCATTCATGAATGAAGATCAAGACCACGAAGCCGAGAGCGAACGGCAAGCCCCACTCGGTCGCATAGAGACCGATGCTCAGCAGCATGGTCGCCAGTGTTTTCACTTTTAGAACCCCGGCCAGGAAGCCCAGGAACTTGAGCTTTCCAAGGAGAACCAAGAAACCGGTGCCGAGGGCGGCCAGAAAGGACTTCCGCTGGCGGTGCGGGGAACTTCGCGAAGGAGGAGCGTCGGTGGAGGTCGGGGGTGACTCGCGAGGTGAAGGTTTGGATTCGCCCTGCATCAACGCGCGCAGATTCTCGAGGCGCCGCAAGGCTGCTTCTTCAGAGGAGGAACGTGGATTCTCTTTCTCGGGAGGTGGAAGACTCATGCGGCTTCGCGTGGAATGACGAACGGCTTGGGAATCCGCCACGCTTCGAAAATGACGATGGCGAGAAAAGCGAGATCCATGAGCCCGACGTTGGCCGTGACGACTTTAAAAAAGAGATCCAGGCTTTGCGGCGGGAATCCAACGCGAAAGGTGTCACCCCTCTCCGTCAGCGATTTGTTGATGAACGTCATGTTCACCAGATAACTGGCACAAACATAACTGGCCAGCGAGACGACGATGCTCAGAATTTGAAGTCCGGTCGAGCGCTTCCCGCCCGTGAAGGCCATCGCGCCTTTAGCAACTAGAAAACCAATGGCGACCGCGACCAGACCGAACGAGATGTGAGTGAGGACGGTGAATCCCCACCAGGCCAGTGCTCCTACGACCCCGCCCAGGATCGCCCCGAAGGCTGCGGTCCCGTAATTGATGTCCTGGGACTGGGTGCTGATCGCACGCTGGAGTTCGGCGCGAAGCGAGGCGTAACAGGATCGGCAGAAGGTGCGACCGCCGGAAAACACTCGATCGTTCGAGGTCAGGGTTTTGGAGCACTCAGCGCAAGTCTCTTCGGACTCGAGAAGCGTCGCATCGTTTGAGGTGTCGACCATCATGACCCCCTGGATCCAGTCGTTGGTCAAATGGGGGGAGAAGGGGAGAAACAGGACCAACTGGAGCCTATCACAGGGGTCGTTTTCTCTCTCTAATCGAGAATCACCAACTGTTGTAAGGTTGTCAGTCGAATGGACAAATCGCCAGAACCTCATCTCCCGATTGCCTTCGTGAGCACATATCCGCCACGGCGCTGCGGCATTGCCACGTTCACCCAGGATCTGACCAAGGCAACTATGTCGGCCAGCAAGCGCGTGTTCCCGATGATCTTGGCGGTGACCGATTCGGGAGGACAGTACGAGTATCCCGGGGACGTCAGGTATGAGATCCGCCAGGGACGGAAGGGCGATTACGCCCGTGCCGCCGAGTTCGTGAACTACAGCAATGTGCGGCTCGTGGTGATTCAGCACGAGTACGGCATCTTCGGGGGCGACGACGGCGCTTACATCCTCGATTTTCTGTCGACGTTGCGTGTCCCGGCTATCGCCACTCTGCACACAGTGCTCGAGCATCCATCGGAGTCGCAGAAGGCCATCGTTCAGCAAATGGCCAAGCGATGCTCCGGGCTGGTGGTGATGAGCCGGATCGCCTTGAAGTTGCTCGCCAGCTCCTACGGGGTGGAGGGATCGAAGATCCACATTATCCCGCACGGGATTCCCAGCATGGAGCCGCGTGACCAGCAGGAACTGAAGGCCGGGTTCGGCGTGTCCGGACAACGCATGCTGCTTACGTTCGGATTGCTCAGTCCGAACAAGGGCATCGAGACAGTCATCCGTGCGCTGCCCGCGGTCACCGCGGCGTTTCCCGATGTCGTTTACTTCGTGGTCGGAGCGACGCATCCGGTGATCCTTCGCCGGGACGGTGAGGCGTATCGGACGATGCTCGAGCGGGAGGCCGAGAGGCTTGGTGTTCGCGAACAGGTCGTGTTCCGCGACCAGTTCATCACCATCGAAGAGCTGACCAACTACCTTCAGGCCGCCGATATCTTCGTGAGCCCCTATCTGAACGAGGCCCAGGTGACGAGCGGAGCTCTATCGTATGCCATGGGCGCCGGTGCCGCCGTCGTGTCAACGCCTTATTGGCACGCGCAGGAACTGCTCGCCGACGGACGTGGCTGTCTATTCCCTTTCCAGGACAACGAGGCGTTGAGCCGAGCGTTGAACGCGCTCCTCGGCTCTCCCCGCGAGCTCGATCGCATGAGGTCTTCTGCCTTCGAGTTCACCCGGTCCATGGTTTGGCCGCAAATTGGCGAGGCGTACCTTGATCTCGGGATGAAGGTGATGGCAGAGGCTCTTCCGAGTTCGTCCCGTCAGAAATCTCCTCGCGCCAGCAGCCTACCGGAACTTCGCCTCGATCATCTCCTGCGGTTGACGGACGACACAGGGATCATCCAACACGCAACATACACCGTACCGGCCCGTCACAGCGGGTACTGCGTTGATGACAATGCTCGGGCGCTTATCGTGGCCCTTCACGCCGATCGCCTGAATGGCACGCCGGAAACGAGGCGGCTCATAACAACGTACCTCAGCTATTTGCTCTGCTCGCAGGGCGAGGACGGCCATTTCAAGAACTTCATGAGCTACGATCGCACGTTCGACGCAGGTCCGCCCTCTGAGGATTGCACGGGGCGAGCCATCTGGGCCCTCGGCACCACGGTGCGGTTCGCTGCCGATCAAGGGTGCCGGCTGTTGGCCCGAGAGATGCTCGAGCGGGCGCTGGCCAGCACGACTGACCTTGGGCCGCGGGGGACAGCATTGGTGGTGCTGGGTCTGGCGAATCTTCTGGCGGTCGAACCAGGAGCGGCCGGGGTCAGGGACCGCCTCGACGGGATGGCAACGAAGCTGGTCAAGCGTTACCAGGACGAAGCGACGGATGACTGGCGCTGGTTCGAGCCGACCTTGACCTACGACAATGCGATGATTCCGCTGGCTCTTTTCGCAGCTTATCGGGTGACCGGGGAGCGGGTGAGCCTACGAGTGGCCCGCGAGGCGCTCGATTTCCTCGAGACCATCTGCTTCACGGGGGATCGTCTGCTCCTGATCGGAAACACCGGATGGCATTCTCGAGGTGGCAAGAAGCCGGAAACCGATGAGCAAGCGATCGACGCCGCTGCCTTCGTGCTCGCATTCCGCGGCGCCTACCTCGCCACCGGCGACCATCACTACCTCCGTAGGATGCGCGAAGCATTCGCCTGGTTCCTCGGAAGCAATCGGCTGGGGCTGCCTCTGTACGACTTCGCCACCGCAGGTTGTCGGGATGGCCTGGGAACCTCGGAACCGAACCAGAACGAAGGCGCCGAGAGCACAATCTGCTTTCTCATGGCTCACCTGGGAATGCTGGAGCTCGCCGGTGAAGGACTCGAGTACGCCGACCCCTTTCGACCGGTGGGGAACTGAGCCACCATGTCCTCCACCACCATCACGCGGACACGGCATCGACTCCTGCCGGACGCACGCCGCGTGCTCGCCAAACCCTTCTTGCCCGGCGAAGAGGTGCTCTTGGCGGGGCCCTCTCGGGCGGGGGATCTAATGGCGCGGATCCTCGCCATCCCCGAGGCGCGAGTGGGCGTGCTGCTCGAAGACGTCCTCGGGAGCTTCTCGCCGCGTCACCGAGCCTTCAACGAGATCCTGGAGCGCCACTTCCAGCTGGTCGCCTACTACATCGACCCGACTGTGTTCGTCTCCCCGGAACGTCGCCTGCTCATAGGCGCCTACTTCACTCATGAGTATTCCGTGGAAGCCGCCGCGCTCTTCAACCCCTCGATCGTGCTCGCGCCCGACCAGGAGAACCTCAAGGCCGGTGAGCGCCGCTTCGTGTTGAGCCTTCGCGCCATCGGAGAGGGTCACCTGTCATCGATCGAATTCCGATCCGGGATCATCGATGCCGCCGGAGATCTGACGTTCGATCCGCCTGGCCCATACTTGGTTGCCGGTCGCCGTACGGCGCCGATTCACTACAATAAACAGCTGTTCAGCACAAAGCTGACCGAGCTCGGGGCGGGGAACGACATCGCCGAGAGCGCTCTCAGGCCACTGTCGGATAAGTTCACCCTTGCCGATCTGGAGGGATCGTTGGGCGAACTCGAAAAGCACGGCCCGCCTCCCGCCGTATGGTTCCAGACCGTCCAGATCATCCGCGTGCTGGCGTCGTCCAATTACGTGACCACATTCCCGGCCGGGTCGGCCCTCTCCGAGCGAGTTATTTTCCCTGCCGGGCCGAACGAGACGCATGGCATGGAGGACGCCCGATTCGTCCGTTTCATCGACGACAGCGGCACGGCAACATACTATGCGACCTACACCGCCTACGATGGGTTCCAGATCATTCCTCAGCTCATTGAGACTGAGGACTTCGTTACATTCATGATCACGACCCTGAATGGCTCCGCGGCCCAGAACAAGGGAATGGCTCTCTTTCCCCGCCAGATCGACGGCAAGTACGTCATGCTGTCCCGCAAGGATCGGGAGAATCTCCACCTCGCCACGTCAAACGACGTGCGGTTTTGGAAGGACGGGACGGAGCTCTGTAGACCCTCGAAGCCTTGGGAGCTTTTGCACATTGGCAACTGTGGCTCGCCACTCGAGACGGAGGCCGGGTGGCTGGTTCTCACCCATGGCGTGGGACCGATGAGACAGTACGCCATCGGTGCGCTACTGCTCGATCTGGAGGATCCCCGCCAAGTCATTGGCCATCTGCCAGAACCACTGCTCGCGCCGGATGCGACGGAACGCGAAGGGTATGTTCCCAATGTCCTTTACACGTGCGGTGGGCTCATCAACGGAGATCAGCTCGTGCTTCCTTATGGGTTCTCGGACACCGGGATCGGCATCGCCATGGTCTCGCTTCCTGAGCTTCTGGCAGAACTGCGCGCCAGCGGCGCGTGAAATCGCGGGCGTACTTTGCAAGAGAAAACCTGCCTAAGTGGCGAGGCATCAGTTCGAAGAACGGGGGCGATTGATGCCCGGAGCCTTGTCGAAAGACCTTCTCGACCCGACGGAGCGCGTCTCCGAAATACTCACAGGGCTGATCATGGTGCTCGCCTTCACTGGATCATTCAGCGTCGCCACAGCCGGGCCCGCGGAAGTCCGCTCGATGTTCATCGGCGCATTCGGATGCAATCTAGCCTCGGGGATCGTCGATGGCGTTTTCTACATGATGGACCGCCTGGCGAAGCGGGGCCGCGGCCTGGAGCCGGCCGAACTCCCGCGATTCGACAAGAATGACTGGCTCGGCGCGGTACTGGTATGCCTCCTCGTGGTCGGTTCCACGTTCCCGGTGTTGATCCCGTTTCTCTTCATGCACGATGGCACGCGTGCGCTCCGCGCCTCCCACGGAATCTCCATCGTCATGATGTTCTTCATCGGTTACGTGTACGGCCGCAACATCGGTCATCGTCCCTGGGTGGTGGGCTTCGCGATGGTCTTGCTCGGTAGCGCGCTGGCCGGGCTCACGATTGTGCTCGGTGGGTAGGTCCTCGCCATCGAGGCGGTTGCATTCGACCTACCCATGGGGGATTGCCATCACGCCACAGCGGAGGCAAAGTTGCGCCCCGAACAAGTTCGGGCCCTCTCGGCCGAGCGGGTCGCACGACTAACACCTTCGCAGGAGGACTAGGTGCTCCACCTCGACACGGGCAACACGGGTTTCATGATCCTGTGCAGCAGCCTGGTCATGCTCATGACCCCAGGCCTCGCGTTTTTTTACGGCGGTCTGGTCGGACGCAGAAACGTCCTCGCGATCATGATCCAGAGCTTCGTATCGCTGTGCTGGACCACGGTGATCTGGTACGTGTGTGGGTACTCCCTGTGCTTCTCGGGTGACGTGGGCGGGGTCATCGGCAACCTCGATATGGCATTTCTGCGGGGCGTCAATCTCATGGCCCCGTCCCCAAACGACAGTATTCCGCTCATCGTCCACGTCGCCTACCAGATGATGTTCGCCATCATCACCCCGGCGCTCATCACCGGTGCGTTTGCAAACCGCGTCACCTTCAAGGCCTACTTCATCTTCCTGACTCTGTGGCTCTTGTTCGTGTACTTTCCGTTCGTCCACATGATATGGGGCGGCGGTTTCCTGCAGCGGTGGGGGGTGTTGGACTACGCGGGGGGCATCGTGGTGCACAACATTGCCGGCCTGGCTGCGTTGGCTTCAGTGCTCTACGTCGGGCGCCGCCACATCCCGGACAAGGGGCCGCATAGCATCCCGCTGGTGGCGCTCGGCACCGGCCTCTTGTGGTTCGGCTGGTACGGCTTTAACGCCGGCAGCGAGTTCCGCGTGGACGCAACAACGGCGACCGCGTTCCTCAACACCGACTTGGCGGCGTCCTTCGCTGGAATGGCCTGGTTCATGGTTGAGTGGTTGACCAGTCGTAAGCCCAAGTTCCTGGGGCTGCTCACCGGCTCCGTTGCGGGGCTGGCCACGATCACGCCCGCGGCAGGGTTCGTCTCGCCGGCGAGCGCCGTCGTGATTGGTATCGTGTCGGGGGTGGTCTGTTACTACGCCGTGGCCCTCAAGAACCGGCTCCATTGGGACGACGCGCTGGACGTGTGGGGCGTGCATGGTGTGGGCGGCTTCATCGGGATCTTGATGCTTGGCCTGTTCTCGACGAAGGCGTTCAATCCGGCTAGCACCGACGGGTTGCTCGCCGGAAATGGCGGCTTCTTTCTCAAGCAACTGGCCGCCGCGTTGTTCTCGTCGGTCTGGGCATTCGTGTTCACGTTCGGGATGCTGTGGCTCATCGATCGCGTCACCCCGGTCAAAGTGGCAGTGGGCACGGAGGAGGCCGGCCTCGACGCATCGCTGCACGGCGAGCAGGCGTACGAGATCGGAGGCATGTGATCTGCGAGTTTCGACCTCCCTTCGCGATCTCCCCTAGGGCATAGTTTGCGGTAGGCTGTATCGCGGAGCTCGTGCGCGGGGATCCTGGGAAGGCGGTTCAGCAGCTCAAGCAGGAACTCTTCTATGTGCCGCCGCCCGGTCCGGAAGTCTTGAAGGTGGTGATAACTAATGAACCTAGCCTTTGGTCCAATAGTCGTCTTCTCCATATTTGGCGTTGCGACCCTTGTGTTTAGTTTGATCAATCGAAAGAGATTCTTTATCGGGCTTGTTGCTTCTGGATCCCTTTTGGGTTTGGCGCTTGCACTTGTCTTGCTGGGACCTAATCGAGTCTGGACAAATTCATTCCTCATTCCTTATGTTGTCATACTCGCAATCGCCCTCGCTCTTTCGAATGCATTCTACTTACGTAAGGAAGGCATTGAGGACTTGAAAGAACGCAAACAGATCATTAGAAATATTTATCTAGCTGGGTTAATCCTAATGGCTGTTGGCATTGTCGGCAGAATTGTTCATTCTGACTTTACGACTGGATTCATCTTCGGCGGAATGATGATGATCGTCATCAATGTACCCCAGCATCTGATTGTGCATAATCTGGAGAAACGAAGATCAATTTCGCCCAAGTCTGTTAGTTAACCAGTACTCTTCTTCCCCCAGAGGCGGGAGATTGCTTCGGATTATTCAGCGTCGTGCAGAGGCCAGGAGTGGAGGGTTCGCGGTGAAGCACGACCGAACCCTGGGGTCGCCTTACCTCCTGATCGGTGGGCTCTTCATCTGCGGTCGATGCGGCAAGAACGTGGTTGGTCTCCGCACCGGACCTAGTCTCAAACAGGTAAGGTGACAACCTGTTTTTTTATTATTTCTCCGATGAACTCAGATGAACACTTTCGCCCACTCCTCCGTCTTGGTATTCATTATGTCCATGATCAACCTAGCCCTCCCGTTCCTAGCTGCCGGGATGTTTTTTTCTTTAGGAGTCGTCGAAGCCGCTCCTGAAACGGCATCACCAGCGCGGGTTCTCAAGCTGGTCGAACAAGCGCGCACCCAATCAGCCGCCAAGGACTGGAAAGAGGCGGCACGTTTTTGGGGCGAGGTCGTGCGCATGAACCCCGTGCAATCGAACTACTGGTATTCGCTAGGGGGGGCGCGGTATCAAGCTGGTGACTTCAAAGAAGCGGCGAAGGCTTACGAGAGATCCGCTGAGCTGGGATCGCCCGTAGGATCCTATAATGCGATCTACAACGCCGCTTGCTCCTACGCGCTGGCGGGGGAAAAGGAACCGGCCATCAAGGCTCTGGTTAGCGCATACGAGCTAGGGTTCCCCGATTTCCAGCAGATGATCACGGACCCCGACCTGGCATCTGTGCGGGCCGACCCCCGTATCATTGAACTGCTGAGCATCAAAGACACATCCAAAATGTCGCGGGTCGAGGGATGGCGTTACGACCTTTCCCTCCTGGCGCGAGAAGTGCGCCGTAAGGGGTTCAACCCGCATCTGGATTTTAATCGCGCCATCACAGTCGATTCCTTCGACAGAGAGGTGCAGGCGCTCGACGCGAGCATTCCAAGCATGACGGACGGGCAAGTCGTCCTTGGCATGGCGAAACTCATGGCCTCGCTGGGGGACGGCCATTCCGGTGTTTGGGATGTTGGGGAGAACCCGTTATGGCGCAAGGCGCTTCCGCTTCGTTTCTTTTGGTTCGAAGAGGGACTATTCGTAACCGCAGCGGATTCCGTTCATCGCGCCCTTCTCGGCGCGCACGTGCTGGCCTTCGATGGCAAGCCGACTCAGGAAGTGCTCAAAGCCTTGGAACCTTATGAAAGTAAAGATCGTGGTAATCAGATATGGGGTCGTACCGGGGCTCCCTACCGCGTGCGTCGACTTACCTTGTTGCATGCGGCGGGGTTGATCAAGAGTCCAGATGAGGTCACTCTCACGATTTTAAGAACCTCAGGGAAAAAGGCAGATGTCGTCGTCGCATCTGTCGACAAGGAGACCAACATCTGGAACACGCTCCCCGCACCCGCTTCGTGGGTCACATTTGCGTCCACCTTGAAGTCGCCGCCGCTTTACCTGCAACACATGGATGTCCCGCAGTGGTTCCAGTATTTGCCCGATCAGAAGACCGTGTACTTTCAGTGGAATCTAGTGCGTAACGCCAAAAATAAGACGATCGCTCAGTTCTCCGACAGCCTCTTCCAATTCATCAATACCAATCCGGTCGAGAAATTGATCATCGACATGAGATGGAACAATGGGGGGAATACGTTCCTTGGGCAGCCGCTACTTCTGAATCTAATCAAGTGCGAGAAGATCAACCAGAATGGTCGTTTGTTTGTCATTATTGGCCGGCGAACCTACTCGGCGGCTCAAAATTTGGCGACATATTTCGATCGCTACACGAACGCCACGTTCGTGGGAGAACCGACGGGTTCAAGTCC
>Ga0114129_10001387_pt1 | contig 32633 bp, 31 predicted proteins | sample RhiMetdeltSRZDD1_FD_80071 | JGI IMG/M metagenome (GOLD analysis project Ga0114129, IMG submission 80071) | Populus rhizosphere microbial communities from Tennessee, USA - Rhizosphere MetaG P. deltoides SRZDD1 (version 2) (version 2) | ecosystem: Host-associated > Plants > Roots > Rhizosphere >...
CCGGAGGCGCCCGTCCCAGGACGCCGCGTACGCGCCGGCCGCGAGTGAGCCCGTGAGCACGGTCCTGATCGTCTTGCCGCGCTGGCGGATCTCGACGCGCACGGTTGCCGTGCGGGTGAGCTGGAACCCGATCCGGAGGCTCTCGTTCCGGCCGTCGCCGTTGGGCGAGATCGCAGCCGGCGAGAGCGAGTAGCCGCCGAGTGTCCTGTCGACCACGATGTTGACCGAGCGGCTGACCTGCTCCGAGCCCGACTCGGCCGAGATCACGATGCGGTACGTCCCGTCGGCGACGCCGGTGCCGGACGCGGTCGTCCCGTCCCAGGTGACCGTGCGCGGCCCGGCCGGACGCTCGGCGCTGGCGAGCAGCGTTCGGGTGACCACGCCGGACGAGGCGTTCACGACCCTGACGGCCACGATCGCGCGGCGGGAGAGCCTGAACGAGATGCTCGACCGCTCGGTGCTCCAGTCGCCGTTGGGGGTGAGAATGCGCGGCGACGCAGTCAGGCCGGTGATCGCCAGCGGCGGCGGCCCGGGAACCGGCCCGGTCGCCGGGCGCGTGTCGGGCCCCGCGCTGATCTCATAGGTGTACGAGACGATGGGCGCCGCGCCCGCGTCCCAGGTCCAGTCCACCGCCGTGCCGTTGCCGCTCCCCTGGGCGACCACGGCGCCGCCGGAGTCCTTGACCTGCACGAGCCAGGCGCGCGCCGAGGAGAGGCGTGCGGTGAAGCGGACCGGACCGCCGACCCCGCCGTCCACCTCGGGGTCGTAGAGCTTGGGCAGGCCGATGCTCGAGACGTTCTGCGCGATCGCGCCGAGCTGGCCGTAGAGGGCGTTCCCGGGGCAGCTCGTGTAGCCGGTGTCGCGGTGGCCCGAGACCGCACGCAGGCGGACCACGCGGCCCGGAGGAAAGCGGTCGTTGCCGTACGAGGTGAAGTTGAGGAGCGACACCGGGTCGACATGACCCGCGTCGAGCCGCCAGGCGAGCAGGCGCTGCACGGCGTTGCGCGCGGCCGTGGAGATGCGGCCGGAGCCGTAGGTCCCCAGCACCGCCACGCCGACGCTGCCGGTGTTGAACCCCTGCGCATGCGCGCCGATGACGTTCTGGATCAGGCCCCCGCCGCGGCCTTCGAAGATCCGGCCGTACTTGTCGACGAGGTAGTTGTAGCCGATGTCGTTCCAGCCGTTCGAAAGCACGTGGTAGCGCTGGATCCCGCGCACGATCGCGGCCGACTGCGAGGCCGAGTAGCTGTTCGTCCCGGCCGTGTGGTGGACGACCGAGAGCTCGAGGCTGTCGGCGAACGAGGGAGTGGCGCGCACGATCGTCTCGTCGGCGCCCCAGCCCGGGCGCCGGACGATCGGCGGCTGGTCGGGCCGCAGCGTGGCCGCGGGGCCGGCTGCGGAGAGCGCCGCGTCGGCCGGGTCGGGCTCGCTCGAGATGTAGAACGTCCGCAGCCGCGTGACCGGCCCGGAGACGCGGTACTGGATCGACCTCGACGCGCCGGTCCACCACGGGTTGCCGACGTTCCAGCCCGAGGAGGCCTTCCCCTCCCTGCTCGTCGCGTCAGGGAGGTCGTCCTCCTCGGGCCGCGCCAGACGCCAGGGGCTCCACGTCCCGTCCTCGGATGCGGTGCGGAACCAGACCTCTCCGCCGCCCTGCCAGTGCGTCCCGACCATCGTGAACTCGATCGGCGCCGCCCGCGCGAACGACGCCTGAAGGGCGGCGGGCGGCACGTCGCGCGCGACGACCTGGACGTCGGCAGCGCCCGCCGTGCTCGGAGTGAGCGCGGCCGCGGCGATGACGAGCGCGAGGGTACGACGGAACTTCATGAGGGTGATGCCTGGGCGATCGGCTCTTTCGCTACCGAACCAGAGGACTCCTTTCCCCTCAAGGGCATCGGCAGGTCCCTGATAGAATCTTTACAGCCAAAGTGCCGCGCATGCGGGGATTTTCTTTCACGATTTGCGCGCTCGCCGCGGCGCTCCTACTCGTGGGCGGAGCGACCGCCCAGGACAGCACGCCGCGGGTGCTCGTCGTCGAGCTCGCGAACGACATCAACCCGGTGACGGCCGACTACGTCATCGACGGCATCGAGCGCGCGGAGGACGAGGGGTTCGACGCAGTCGTCATCGAGCTGGACACGCCGGGCGGGCTCGATTCAGCCATGCGCGACATCATCAAGAAGGAGCTCGAAGCCACGATCCCGGTCGTCGTCTACGTCGCGCCGCAAGGCTCGCGTGCGGCCTCGGCGGGGGCGTTCATCACGCTGGCCGCCGACGTCGCCGCGATGGCGCCGAACACGAACATCGGCTCGTCGACGCCGGTCGCGGTCGGCGGGGGTGAGATTCCCTCCGACCTCCGCCGCAAGGTGATCAACGACGCGGCTGCCTACGCGCGTGAGCTCGCCGAGACGCACGGGCGGAACGGCGACTGGGCCGAGGACGCGGTCCGCGAGGCCTCCAACCTCGGCGCGCAGGAGGCGCTCGAGGAGAACGTCGTCGACGTCGTGGCGCCCGACCTTCCGACGCTGCTCGACGAGATCGACGGGCTGGCGACGGAGCCGAAGGACCTCGTCCTGAACACGGCCGGCGCGGACGTCGAACGGGTCGAGATGTCGCTCTGGAAGCGGATCTTGGACACGCTGATCGACCCGAACATCATCGTCCTCCTGATGTCGCTCGGCGTCCTCGGGATCACGATCGAGATCCTCAACCCGGGCCTGATCTTCCCGGGGACGGTCGGCGCGATCTCGCTCATCATCGGACTCTTCGGGCTCCAGGTGCTGCCCGTGAGCTGGGCCGGGCTCCTGCTCATGATCCTCGCGCTCGCGTTCTTCGTCGCGGAGGCGTTCGTGACGAGCCACGGCGCCCTTGCGCTCGCGGGAGCGGTCAGCTTCGTGGTCGGGTCGCTCCTGCTCTTCGACCCGGCCGGCGAGGAGTACCAGGTCTCAATCTGGGTCGCCCTGGCGGTCGCCGGGACGATGGCGCTGATCACCGGGGTGGCCGTGGCGAAGATCGTCCAGGCCCGCAGGGCGCCGACGAAGACAGGCCGCGAGGAGCTGCTCGACGAAATCGGCGTCGTCCGCCAGCGTCTGGACCCCGACGGCGCCGTGTTCGTCCACGGCGAGCTCTGGCGCGCCCACACAGAGAGCGGCCCCCTGGAGACGGGCGAGCGGGTCAAGGTCGAATCGATAGGCGAGGACCTCGTCCTCGAGGTCTCGCGCTCGGAGGAGCCCGCGACCGTTCCCGCCTAGGCTGGGTGGTGCCGTAGGATGCCTTCGCCCCGCCCGAAAGGAGCCCGATGACCGCCGCGTTGATCGCCGCTGCCGTAGTCGCGTTACTGCTGATCTTCCTGATCTCGGCGTCGGTCCGGATCACGAGGGAGTACGAGCGCGGCGTCATCTTCCGGCTGGGCCGCCTGAACTCGCCGCCGCGCGGGCCGGGCATCTTCTTCCTCATCCCGATCGTCGACAAGATGGTGCGCGTCGACCTGCGGACGGTGACCCTGAACATTCCGCCGCAGGAGGTCATCACCAAGGACAACGTCCCCGTGCGCGTGAACGCTGTAGCGTACTTCCGGATCATCGATCCGGAGCGGGCGATCGTGCAGGTCGAGAACTACATGGTCGCCACGTCGCAGATCGCGCAGACGACGCTGCGAAGCGTGCTCGGCCAGCACGTCCTCGACGAGCTCCTGTCGGAGCGCGACAAGATCAACGCGATCCTCCAGGAGATCATCGACGAGGCCACCTCCCCGTGGGGCATCAAGGTCTCCATCGTCGAGGTCAAGGACGTCGAGATCCCGAGCGGCATGCAGCGCGCGATGGCGCGCCAGGCCGAGGCCGAGCGCGAGCGGCGCGCGAAGGTGATCGCGGCCGAGGGCGAGTTCCAGGCCTCCGAGCGCCTCAAGGACGCCGCCAACGTGATGGCGGAGAACCCGATCGCCCTTCAGCTCCGCTTCCTGCAGACGATGCTCGAGATCTCCAGCGAGCGCTCGACGACCATGATCCTGCCGTTGCCCCTCGAGCTCCTTCGCCCGTTCCTCAGCAAGGGCGAGAACACGGGCTGACCGAGCACCACTCGCCTCCCGAGCTTCGTCGCGACCCGATCTCGGGCCGCTGGGTCGTGGTCGCGCCGGCGCGGGCGCGCCGGCCGGGCGCAACGCGTGCCGCCGTTCGGGACGGCGACGACGATCCCGTCGGCTGCCCCTTCGACGAGGGCCGCGAGACGGCGACGCCGCCGGAGACGTTCGCCCTCGGCCCGCCCGGGCGGCCGCCCGACACCCCGGGGTGGCGCGTGCGCGTCGTCCCGAACAAGTTCCCCGCCTTCGGGCCGTGGCCGCGGGACGGCGACCGCCCGGAAGGCCTGCTGGCGCGGCGGGCCGCGGTCGGGCGGCAGGAGGTCGTCGTCCACACTCCACGCCACGTCCGCACGATCGCCGACCTAGGCGTGCGCGAGCTCGCGCTCGTGGCCGAGGCCTGGCAGGCTCGCGCCGAGGCCGCGCGGGAAGCCGGCTTCACCTACGTGCACGCGCTCGTCAACGAGGGCGCGGGGGCCGGAGCCAGCCTCCCGCACACGCACTCCCAGCTCGTCTGGCTCGAGGAGGTGCCTCCGCTCGTCGCCCAGGAGCACGGGCTCATGAAGGCGTCGGGCGGCTGTCTCCTGTGCCAGATGCTCGAGGAGGAGCGCTCCCAGCGGATGCGGGTCGTCGAGGAGCGCGACGGCGTCATCCTGCTCTGCCCCTTCGCCGGCCGCCAGCCCTACGAGATGCTCGCTGCGCCGCTCGGGTGCGAGGACGACCCGTTCACGAGCGAGGGCCTCGCCTCGGCGCTCGTCCTCGCCGCCGAGGGCGTCCGGCGACTTCGCGAGGCGGAGGGCCCCGTCTCGCTCAACATCTGGCTCCATGCCGGCGGGCACTGGCACCTGGAGATCCTCCCCCGCCTCGGAGTGCTCGCAGGCGTCGAGCTCGGCGCCGGCTACTTCGTCAACACGCTGGCACCCGAGTCGGCGGCCGGCGTGCTACGCGAGTCCTGACCGCTAGTTCCGCCGCGGGATCCGGGCCGAACGGCCCGCCTTGAAGCGCCGCGCAGCCTCGATTGCCGCCTGGAGCGAGAGGCCCTTGTCCTTGCCCTGCTTGATCAGCATCACGGTCTCGACCGCATCGAGGTCGTAGAGGCGCTGCTTCTTGCCCTTGGTGGGGATGCGCGCCTTGGTCGTCCAGTAGTCGAGCTGCATCTTCGTCACCCCGGCTACCCGGCAGACCTGGCCGAGCGAGAGATCGAGCTTGCGCAGCTGGCGAACGACGTCGACCGGCTCCAGCAGCTCCTCCGGGCGGCGCGCTGGGGGCATGTCGAGCCTAGGCGGCCGGCTCGGGCTCGTCTTCGGTGTCGCCCTGCTCGGCCTCGGAATCGGCCGGTTCCTCGCCCTCGGCGGCGACCGCGACCGGCGGCTCGCCGTCCGTGTCCTCGGGAACGTCACCGTTCTCCTGCTCGACGACGCCGGTCAGCGTCGAGACCTGCTCGCCGTCGCGGAGGCGCATGACGATCACGCCCTGGGTCGACCGGCCGCTGCGCTTGATGCCGCCGCTCGGGACACGGATGACCGTCCCGCCGGTGGAAATGAGCATCACGTTGTCGCCCTCGACCACGACGAGCGAGCCGGCGAGCTGGCCGCGAGCCTCGGTCAGCTGCACCGTCTTGACCCCGAGCCCGCCGCGGCCCTTGGTCGGGTACTGGTCGATGCGCGTGCGCTTCCCGAAGCCGTTCTCGGTGACGACGAGGAGATCAGCGTCGTTGCGGGCGATCGTTGCGGCGATAACCTCGTCCCCAGAGCGCAGCTTCATGCCGCGGACGCCCTCGGTCGCCCGACCCATCGGCCGCGCCTCCTTCTCGTGAAAGCGGATCGCCTGACCCTTGCGGGAGACCATGAGGATCTCGTCCTCGCCCGATGAGTGGAGAACCGCGACCAGCTCGTCCCCTTCGCGCAGCCTGATCGCAATGATCCCGTCGGCCTTGAGGGGCGTGTTGTACTCGGCGAAGCGCGTCTTCTTGACCGTGCCGTTCTTGGTCGCGAGGACGAGGTACTCCGCTTCCTTGAAGTCGCGCGTGGCGATGAGCGTCCGCACGGACTCGCCCTGCGCCAGCGGCAGCAGGTTCACGATCGCGCGGCCCTTCGACTGCCGGCTTCCGAGCGGCAGCTCGTGCACCTTGAGGCGGTAGATCTTCCCGACCGAGGTGAAGAAGAGGAGGTAGTCGTGCGTGGAGGCGACGACGAGGTGCTCGATGTAGTCGTCCTCCTTGAGGTCCATGCCCATGACGCCGATGCCGCCGCGTCGCTGCTCGCGATAGGTGTCGACGGGCAGGCGCTTCACGTAGCCGGAGCTCGTGACCGCGACGACCATGTCCTCCTCGGCGATGAGGTCCTCGAGCTCGAGCTCCTCCTCGGCCGCGACGATCTCCGTCCGGCGCTCGTCCTGCCGGCCGTAGATCTGCTTGATCTCCGTCAGCTCGTCGCGGATGAGCCCGTCGATCTTGGCCTCGTCCGAGAGGATCGAGCGGAGCTCGGCGATCCGCTCCTGGAGGTCGGCGTACTCGTCCTCGATGCGCTTCCGCTCGAGACCGGTGAGGCGCTGGAGGCGCAGGTCGAGGATCGCCTGCGCCTGGATCTCGGAGAGACCGAACGTCTCCTGCAGGCCCGTGCGGGCCTCATCGGGATCGGCCGACGCCCGGATGAGCGCGATGACCGCGTCGAGGTTCTCAAGCGCGACGAGGTAGCCCTGGAGGACGTGCGCGCGCTCCTCGGCCTTGCGCAGCTCGTACTTCGATCGGCGGGTGACGACCTCGCGCTGGAAGTCGAGGTAGTAACGCACCATCTCGAGCAGCGACAGCGTCCGCGGGACGCCCTCGACGAGCGCGACCGCGTTGTAGCCGAACGTCGTCTGGAGCGGCGTGTGCTTGTAGAGCTTGTTGAGGACGACCTGCGGGACACAGTCGCGCTTCAGGTGGATCTCGATGCGCATCCCGGTCTTGTCCGAGAGGTCGCGGATGTCGGCGACCTCGGTCAGCACCTTGTCGTTGACGAGATCGGCGATCTTCTTGATGACGCCGGTGTCGCCGCCCTTCTTGACGCCGTACGGAAGCTCGTTGACGACGACCGCCGTGCGGCCGCCGCGCAGCTCCTCGACGTGGGCGCGCGCGCGCATGACGATGCGGCCTCGGCCCGAGCGGTATGCGTCCTTGATCCCGCTGCGCCCGACGATGATGGCGCTCGTCGGGAAGTCCGGGCCCTTGATGTGGCGACCGAGCCCTTCGACGTCGATGTCGGGGTCGTCGATCATCGCGACGATGCCGTCGATGACCTCGCCGAGATTGTGCGGCGGGATGTTGGTCGCCATCCCGACCGCGATCCCGGAGGAGCCGTTCACGAGGAGGTTCGGAAAGCGGGACGGCAGGACCGACGGCTCTTTCCGCGACTCGTCGTAGTTGGGGACGTAGTCGACCGTGTCGGCCTCGATGTCGCGCAGCATCTCGGTCGCAAGGCGCGCAAGCCGGCACTCGGTGTACCGCATCGCGGCCGCCGGGTAGTCGTCGATGTTCCCGAAGTTGCCCTGCCCGTCCACGAGCGGGTAGCGCAGGGAGAACGGCTGCGCCAGGCGCACGAGCGTGTCGTAGATGGCCGTGTCGCCGTGGGGGTGATAGGAGCCCATCACGTCGCCGACGATGCGCGCGCACTTCTTGTACGGCCGGTTCGGCTGCATGCCGGCCTCGTGCATGCCGAAGAGCACGCGCCGGTGCACCGGCTTGAGGCCGTCGCGCACGTCGGGCAGCGCCCGCGCGACGATCACGCTCATCGCGTAGTCGAGGAAGCTCGAGCGCATCTCCTGCTCGAGCTCGCGCGCTTCGATGCGGCCGGCGCCGAGCGGCTCGACGCTAGACATCGAGGAACCTCGCGTCTAGCACGGGGGAACCCGTGGTTCCCCCGTGGGCCCCCGCCTTCAAGATCACTACGAGCGGCCTACACATCGAGGAACCTCACGTCCTTGGCGTTTTGCTCGATGAACTCGCGCCGCGGCTCGACCTGGTCGCCCATCAGCATCGAGAAGATCCGGTCGGCGTTCGACGCGTCCTCGACCTCGACCCGGACGAGCATCCGGCGGGCCGGGTCCATCGTCGTGTCCCACAGCTCGGAGGGATTCATCTCGCCGAGGCCCTTGAACCGGCTCACCTGGATGCCCTCTTTCGCGAGGTCGATGGCCGCGCGGCGCAGCTCCTCGAAGGTCTCGGCGCGGCGCTCCTTCTTGCCGGAGGAGATGCGGAAGGGCGGGAAGCCGACGACGCCGGTGACCTTCGTGTAGGCGCGCTGAAGGCTCCCGAACGAGCCCGACGCAAACAGGCTCTCGGGCAGATCGACGTGATGGGCGGCGCTCGTCGCGCGCTCGATCACTCTGATCCGCAGCGTCTCGTCCTTCGTCGGCGCGACGTTCTCGAGCTCGTAGCCGTTCTTGGACAGGTCGACGAGCGCCTTGACCGCATCGGCGGACGCCTCGATCGGCAGCTCGACGAACCGGTGCTTGACGACGAAGTTGGCGGCCTGCGGGTACTCGGCGTTGAGCTTCGCCGACCAGCCATCGAACTCGTAGAGGGCCTTCGTGAAGCGGCCCCAGCGGGCTTCCGTGAGCTTGTAGGGCTCGCCCTCGCGGTCGGTGACCTCCATGTCCTTGATGCGCTCTCGGACGAGCAGCTCCTCGAAGAGGGACTCCTTCTCGATGTAGAGCTCCTGGCTCCCGAGCTTCACGCGGTAAAGCGGCGGGACGGCGATGTAGACGTGGCCGTTCTCGACGAGCTCGGGCATCTGCCGGTAGAGGAACGTGAGGATCAGCGTGCGGATGTGCGAGCCGTCCACATCGGCGTCGGTCATGACGATGATGCGGTGATAGCGCAGCTTCTCGAGGTCGAACTCCTCGCCGAACCCGGTGCCGACCGCCGTGATGATCGATTGGATCTCCGTGTTCGAGAGCACCTTGTTGATGCGGTTCTTCTCGGAGTTGATGACCTTGCCGCGCAGCGGGAGGATCGCCTGGAAGTTGCGGTCCCGGGCGTCGACGGCCGATCCACCCGCCGAATTGCCCTCGACGAGGTAGAGCTCGGCCTCGGCCGGGTCGCGCGTCTGGCAGTCCGCGAGCTTGCCGGGCAGCGAGCCGGTGTCGAGCGCGCCCTTGCGCCGGGTCAGGTCGCGCGCCTTGCGCGCGGCGAGGCGGGCCCGCGCCGCCGAGATGGCCTTCGAAATGATCTGCTTGGCGTCGGTGGGGTTCTCCTCGAGAAACTCGGCCAGCCTCTGGTTGACCGACTGCTCGACGAGGCCCTTCATGCCCGGGTTGCCGAGCTTCGTCTTCGTCTGGCCCTCGAACTGCGGCTCTCGGAGCTTGACGGAGATAACGGCGGCGAGCCCCTCGCGAACGTCCTCGCCCTCGAGGTTGTCCTCCTTCTCCTTCAGCAGGCCCTTGTCACGCGCGTAGCGGTTGAGCGTCCCCGTGAGCGCGGCCTTGAAGCCGGAGAGATGCGTCCCGCCCTCGTGCGTATTGATGTTGTTCGCAAACGAGAACACCGACTCGACGTACGAGGTGTTCCACTGCATGGCCACCTCGACTGTGCCCTGCTCGTTCTCGCTCTCGAAGTAGACGACGTGCCGGTGCACGGAGTCCTTCGTCTCGTTCACGAAGGCGACGAAGTCGCGGATGCCCCCCTCGTAGTGGAATTCGTGACGCTCCTCGCCCTCGCGCTCGTCGACGAGCACGATGCGCAGCCCGCGCGTGAGGAAGGCCGTCTCGCGCAGGCGCTGCACGAGGGTTTCGGCCGAGAGGTCGAGCTCCTCGAAGACGTCCGCGTCGGGGAGGAAGCTGATCGTCGTGCCCGTGTCGCCCTTCTTGGCCTCGCCGACCTCGGTCAGGTCGGTCGTGGGGACGCCGCGGGCAAACTCCTGCCGGTAGATCTTCCCGTCGCGGTGAACCTCGGCGATCAGCCACTCGGAGAGCGCGTTGACGACGGAGACGCCGACACCGTGGAGGCCGCCGGAGACCTTGTACCCGTCGCCCCCGAACTTTCCGCCGGCGTGAAGCTTCGTGAGGACGACCGTGAGAGCCGGCAGACCCTGGTCCTTCATGACCGCCACGGGGATGCCCGAGCCCCAGTCGCGAACCGTCACGGAGTTGTCCGGGCGGAGGGTGACCTCGATCCGCTCGTTGCGCCCCGCGAGGGCCTCGTCGACCGAGTTGTCGACCACCTCGTAGACGAGGTGATGGAGGCCTCGCGCGCCGGTCGAGCCGATGTACATACCGGGTCGCTTACGAACCGGGTCGAGACCCTCGAGAACGGTGATGTCTTTGGCGTCGTAAGTGGTCTTGGCCATAAAAAAATCCCTGCTCCTGGGGGATTTTGTCTCAGATGCAGTCTACCAGAACGGACGGTCGGACGAGCCCGCTTCTGCTGTCTCCAGACTAGCTGCTGCAGCCCTCGCGACCGCCTCTCGAAGCGCCGGATCGGCGATCCCGGAGGCGATCTCCTCGGCCGCGGCGAGGGCAGCCGGTGACGGGCTCGGCGCGGTCCGTCTCTCTACCTTCACATCCTCCGCGCCGAGCTCCGGTAGGCGGCCCGGAGCGAAGCGGAGCGAGGTCGGCGCCGGAGGCTCGAGAGCCTCCGCCAGACGCTCCTGAATCGTCGCCGCGAGCTGAGTCAGCTCGAAGGCCCACGTGCTCGACTTGGTCGAGACGTGGAGCATCCCGTCCCTGGAGATCCGGGCCGGCCAGGCGTTGGCTGCGATCGCCGGGCCTACCGCATCGGGCCAGGCCGCGACCACGTCGGCGATCGCACCGGCGGGCCCAAGGCGACCGAGCTCGCGCCGGACGTCGTCACCGAGTGGCTCGAGCCCCCTCGGTCTCACGCCGCCTCCGCGACGCTCGCACCGTCCTCGCGCCGCACCTGGACGACGAGCGCGGGCTCGGGCGCGACGTCAGGCAGAGCGGCGGCGCTCGTGGCGCTGACGACTGTCTGACCGCCGGGCGGCAGGGCCGCCAGGAGCGCGCGCCTGCGGTCGGCGTCCAGCTCGCTGAGCACATCGTCGAGCAGAAGGAGCGGCGGCGCTCCACGGAGCTCCGCGAGGGTAACGGCCTCGGCCAGAAGCAGGCCGAGGACGGCGGTTCGCTGCTCGCCCTGGGAGCCGAAGCCGCGCAGGTCGCGGTCGCCGGCTCTAATGGACACGTCCCGAAGGTGCGGGCCGGCGCTCGTCGTGCCCCGCTCCAAGTCGCGCTCGAGCCGCGCTTCCAGGTCGGCGAGGGTCAGCGGATCGGCCTCGTAGGCAAGGCGGGCCTCGGTGAGACCGAGCAGACCGGCGTGCTCGGCGAACCCGGGCTCGAGCAGCTCGACGAGCTCCCTGCGCGCGACGTCGAGCCGGGCGCCGAGCGTGGCCACCTGCTCCGTCCACGGCTCGACGGCCTCCCGGTCGGAGATCCCCGCGCGGGCCCGGCGCAGAGCCTCGTTCCGCTGCGCAAGAGCGCGGCCGTACTCGCCGGGAAGCGCCGCACGCGCCGGGTAGACGCGGCCGAGCATGCGGTCGACGTACGCGCGCCGAACCGCGGGCCCGCCCTTGACCACGGCAAGCCGGTCGGGAACGAACACGAGCGCCGTCAGCCGCAGCCTGAGGTCCTCGGACGAGTCGAGCGCGGCACCGTTCAGCTTGATCCGCTTCCCCTCGCCCGGCGCGATCGTGACCTCGGCGTCGATCGGAGCGCCGGCCTCGACGCCTTCGAGCCGCACCCGGGCCGCCTGGTCGCCGAAGCGCACGAGGCGCGGCTCGGACCGCGTCCGCGGCGAGAAGCCCTGCGCCCCGACGTGCAGCGCCTCGAGCAGGTTCGTCTTCCCGACGCCGTTCGGCCCGACCACGACCACGAGCCCTTCGCGTAGCTCGAGCTCGAGGGCTGCGTACGAGCGGAAGCTCCGGAGCGAGACCCGCGCGACGATCAGCCGGCCAACCTGATCGGCATGATCAGGTAGAGAAAGTCGTCGCTCTCGCCGTGGAGCAGCCCCGGGCGGAGGGGGCTGATGAGCTTGATGCGGACGGTGTCGTCGGTGACCGACTCGAGCCCGTCGCGCAGGAACTCGGCGTTGAAGCCGATCTCCATCGCCTCGCCGTCGTAGCCGGCCGGCAGGGACTCGCGCGCCTCGCCGACGTCCTGCGTCTGCGCCGACACGGTGAGCTCGCCCTCCGCGAAGCGAAGCCTCAGCGGCGACTTCCGCTGCGCGAGCAGGCCGGTGCGGCGCACGACGTCGAGGAGCTCCTCACGCGGCAGCTGGACCTCGGCCTCGAACTGCTCGGGGAGCAGCTGCCGGTAGTTCGGGAACTGCCCGTCGATCCGGCGCGCTGTCAGCCAGACGCCGTCGACGCCGAAGACGATTTGGTTTTCCTGGACGCCGACCTCGATCGTGTCGCTCTCGCCGCTCTGCCCCACGCGGGCGAGCTCCTGGAGCGCGCGGGCGGGGACGATCGCCTCCAGCTCGAGGCCGGGGCCGCCCGGCAGCGACGTCTCCTTGACGCTCAGCCGGTAGGAGTCCGTCGCGGCCATGACGAGCTTCTCGCCTTCGAAGCGCACGAGGATGCCGGTGAGCACCGGGCGCGACTCGTCCCGCGACGCCGACCTGCCCACGCGCGCGATCGTGTCGAGAAAGACCTCGCGGTCGACCGTGAAGGCGCTCTCGGGCTCGATCTCGGGCAGGCGGGGGAAGTCCTCGGCCGCGTACGTGTTGAGCTGGTACGAGGCGGAGCCGCAGGTCAGGCGCGCGATGCCCTCGTCCGCGCGATGCTCGAGCGTGACGTCGCCCGCCGGCAGCAGCCGCACGATGTCGACCAGAAGCCGGCCCGGCACGACGACAGCGCCTTCCTCCTCGACCTGCGCGTCGACGGAGTCGCGGATGGAGATCTCCATGTCGGTCGCGCTGAGGTGCAGCTTCCCTGCCGAGGCGCGCACCATGATCCCGGCGAGGATCTGCACGCTCGTGCGCGTCGACACTCCTCGGCCGACCACACCGAGCTTCTCAGCGAGCTCGTCCTTTCCGCACACAACCTTCATCGACGTGAGGGTTACGGTATCCATGGAACTCATTTAAAGAAAAACCTCGTCGTAGTAGTAAGCAGTGTGAACGACGGGGAAGACGGCGCGTTTCCGCTTGGATACTGACTGTCCACGGTGGACAGGTCCTGGGGAGAAGTCGCGGTCTCCCACAGGCTTGCGGTGGACAGCGGGAGCATCCCCAGTCCGAGAGCGTTCTCCACAGGCGTTGTCAACGGGCCTGCTTGATGCGCGCCGTCAGCTCTTGCACCAGGTTGTAGACATTCCTGTCTTCCTGGATGAGCTTCGCGATCTTGGACGTCGCGTGGATGACCGTCGTGTGGTCGCGGCCGCCGAACTTCTTGCCGATCTTGGGGAGCGAGCTGTCGGTGAGCTCGCGGCAGAGGTACATGGCCACCTGGCGCGGATAGACGATCGCCTGCGAGCGCCGGTCGCCCGTCAGCTCCTGGAGCGACATTCCGAAGCGCTCGATCACGGTGTTCTGGATCTGCTCCACGGAGATCTCGGGCATCTCTCCCTGGGGGAAGACGTCCTTGAGCACCTCCTGGGCGAGCTCGACCGTCATGGGCCGGCCCGTTAGGGAGGAGAAGGCGACGACGCGCGTGAGCGCGCCCTCAAGCTCGCGGATGTTCGTGGAGATACGGCTGGCGATGAAGGTGAGGACCTGCGAGTCCGGGATGTGGATCGCGTCCGTCTTCACCTTCTTGCGCAGGATTGCGATGCGCGTCTCGAGATCCGGGGGCTGGATGTCGGTGATGAGCCCCCATTCGAACCGCGAGCGCAGCCGCGACTCGAGGGTGGCGATCGCGCGCGGCGGCCGGTCGGACGAGATCACGATCTGCCGGCCGGCCTCGTAGAGGCTGTTGAACGTGTGGAAGAACTCCTCCTGGATCCGCTCCTTGTGCTCGAAGAACTGGATGTCGTCGATCAGGAGGACGTCGTAGTGGCGATAGCGCTGCTTGAAGCCTTCGATGCGCTTGTCGCGGAGCGAGTTGATGAAGTCGTTCATGAAGGTCTCGCTCGTCACGTAGCGCGCGGAGAGGTCGCCGGTGTGCTCGGTCACATACGCGGCGACGGCCTGGAGAAGGTGCGTCTTGCCGAGACCCGTCCCGCCGTAGATGAAGAGCGGGTTGTAGGCCTGCGCCGGCGCCTCGGCGACCGCCAGGGCGGCCGCGTGCGCGAAGCGGTTCGACGAGCCGATCACGAACGAGTCGAACGTGTACTTCGGGTTCAGGCCCTCCAGGGAGCGCGCGGGACGCGGCGGGACGCGGACGTCGCGCGTCGGCTGGAGCTCGCGGACGGAGATCCGGACCGGCTTCTCCGCGCCGAGCGTGTCGCGGACGATCTCCTCGAGGAGGCCTCGAAAGTGGCCCTCGATCCACTCGCGGGTGAAGTCGTTGGGGACGACGACGACGAACGACTCGTCGTCGAGTGGGCCCGCGCCTGCCTCGGCGAACCAGGTCGTGTAGGTCGCGTCGTTCAGAGCGTCGCGCAAACGGGCCGAGATCTCGCCCCAGAGTGCGTCCGCACTAAGCTCTGACGTCCGCTGCACGCCCTCGTTCCGCTCCCTCCGCCGTGGCCTGGGAGCGGCGACTATAGCAGCGGCTCTGCGCCTCCTACAATGGCTCGGCCTGGGGAAATCGCCCAGCGCCAGAAAGTCCTATTTGCAGGGGTTTTACCCCTCTCCACACACTTTTCCACAGGTGTGGAAAGGTCGCCTCCCGCGTCCTCCCATGCGCCTTCGAGGCTGTGGATTACGCTTCGGGGCGAAGTCGATGCGCCGGAGGCTTCGGGCGCTCCTCTATACTGGGCGACCGGCCGCCCCCGCGGCCCTCCGACACACTCTTCTCTCGTGAAGCGAACGTACCAGCCGAACGTGCGCAGGCGGAAGCGCCGGCACGGATTCCGGGCGCGAATGTCGACTCGCGCGGGTCGCGCGATTCTCAAGCGCCGGCGCGCCAAGGGGCGCAAGCGTCTCTCCGCGTAGCGGCAAGAGTGAGCCGACGCCACCGCCTTTCCCGCTCGCGCGACTTCGACGCCGTCTACCGCAAGGGCCGGTCCGTCTCGACCCGCTTCCTCGTCCTCTACTCGTTCCCGCGCGAGGAGGATCCGCTCGGTGAGCCCCGCCTCGGCCTGGCCGTCTCCCGCCAGCTCGGCGGCGCCGTCGAGCGCAACCGGCTGAAGCGCCGCCTCCGGTCCGCCTTCGAGGAGGTCTTCGAGTCCGTCCCCAGCGGGCACGACTTCGTGCTCATCGCCAGGCCCGGCCTCAATGAGGCTGTCGAGAGCCGCGGCTTCCCATGGTTGACCGAGCGCGTGACCGAGGTCTTCACGCTCGCGGAGGGGACGGCCGCATGAGGCAGATCGCCGCGCTCCCGGTGCACGCGTACCGCACGCTCGTGAGCCCGCTCCTCGGGCCGCGCTGCAAGTACCACCCGACATGCTCGCGCTATGCGCTCGACGCGATCCATGAGGTCGGCGTCGTACGCGGCCTGATCCTCGCCGGCTGGCGGCTCCTCCGGTGCAACCCGTGGAGCCACGGCGGGGTCGACCACGTCAGCGACCGGAGGATCTTCAGAGCGTGAACCCTCTCAGGCCGATCGAAGACTTCCTGACCTGGGCGCTCGAGGGCCTGCACTCCACCATCGGCCTGCCCTGGGGCTGGGCGATCGTCGTGCTGACGATCTGCGTCCGCATGGCGATCGTGCCGCTGACGATCAAGCAGTTCCGGTCGATGAAGCGGCTCCAGCAGCACGCGCCGGAGCTGAAGGCGATCCAGCAGAAGTACAAGCACGACCGCGCGAAGATGAACGAGGAAGTCATGAAGTTCTATCGGGAGAACAAGGTCAACCCGATGGCCTCGTGCCTTCCGATCCTCCTCCAGATCCCGATCTTCATCTCGCTCTTCTTCGTCCTCCGGGATTTCGACGAGGAGGTCTTCCCGAAGTACCCGGACTCGGATCTCGGCTGGCTCGGGATCGTCGACAACATCACCGACCCGATCAACTCACAATGGGCCGGCTGGCTGCTGCTCGTCATCTACGTCGGGAGCCAGCTGGCGTCGGTGATCTCCATGCCGATGACCGACCCGCGGCAGCGCTACATCTTCCTCGGGCTCCCCTTCGTGATCATCCCGTTCATCATCACGTTCCCGATCGGGCTGATGCTCTACTGGTCGACCACGAACCTGTGGTCGGTGGGCCAGGGCCTCGTGACGAGGCGCCTCGCGCCCAAGCCGCCTCCGCCGCAGAAGCGCTCGTCGCGGACGCCGCCGAAGGCGCCCGAGCCGCAGCCGCCGGCGGAAGCCGGCGACAAGACCGCGGACGAAGCGTCCGCGAAGCCGGCTCAGCCCGGGCAGCAGCGTGTCCGGCGGCGGAAGAAGAAGGGCCCGAGGGCGCGCCGGTGACCGAGGTCGAGAACGAGAACGGCAGCCAGGACGTCGTCGAGGCCGAGGGCGAGACCGTCGGCGAGGCGAAGTGGACGGCGATGCGCGAGCTCGAGCGTCGCTTCCCCGGCCTGGACAAGTCCTCCGTTCGCTTCACCGTCGTCTCGGAGGGCGAGCGCGGTCTCCTCGGGGTCGGGCGCGTGCCCGCGAAGGTGATGGCCCAGGCGGTCGAGCCTCCGCCCGCGCCGCCTGCGGCCAGCGAGGAGCCGGGGACGCCGGCCGCGAAGCTGCGCGAGCTGCTCGAGCAGGTCTGCTCGGCGCTCGGCGCCCCGTGCCGGATCGAGATCGCCGAGGACGAGGAGACGATCTACGCCACGCTAGAAGGCTCCGAGCTCGGCCTCGTGATCGGCAAGCGCGGGCACACGATCGACGCCATCCAGTACCTGGCCAACGCCGTCCTCTGGCGCGGCCGGGAGGACGACCGCAAGGAGGTCGTGGTCGACGCCGCCGGCTACCGGGATCGGCGCAGGTCCTCTCTCGAGGGCGCCGCCGACCGCGCGGCCTCGGAGGCTGTCGAGACCCAGCAGCCGGTGCCGCTGGAGCCGATGACCGCGGTCGAGCGCAAGATCGTCCACGTCTACCTGGCCGAACGGCGCGACGTGGTCACCTCGAGCGACGGGACCGAGCCGAATCGGCGGGTCATCGTCGCTCCCGCGCCGCCGGAATGACCGAGGGCGACCCGCGGCTCGAGCACTGGCTCGAGTCGGTGCTGGGCACGCCCGGCCTGACCGCCGTACGCGATCCGGCGGAGGCCCGGCGCGTCCTTGTTGACGACTCGCTGGCTGCCGCCTCGCTCGTCGAGGAAGGCCCTGTCGTCGACGTCGGCTCGGGCGGCGGGTCCCCCGGGATCCCGGTTGCGCTCGCCCGCCCCGATCTGCACGTCGCCCTGCTCGAGGCGCAGCGGCGCAAGTGCGACTTCCTCGAGCTGGCGATACGCGGGCTCGCGAACGTCTCGGTCGTCTGCGCGCGCGCTGAAGAGCACGGGAGAGGCGCCGGCCGTGACGCGTACGGCACGGCGCTCGCCCAGGCGCTCGCGCCCGTGCCCGTGGCGCTCGAGTGGTGCCTGCCCCTCGTCCGCGCGGGCGGGCGCGTGATCCTTCTTGCGGGCGAGGTCGACCTCGCCGCTGCGACGCAGGCGTCCGAGGCGGTCGGCGGCGGCGCGCCGGTCCTCGTGGCGCTGCCGGGCTCGGAGAGGCGCAGGCTCGTCGTCGTGCCGAAGGTCGAAGCCACGCCGGAGCGCTTCCCACGGCGCCCGGGCGCGGCCCGGAAACGTCCTCTCGCCTGACTAGCATCGCCTCTGTGGGAAAGGTCTTCGCCCTGGCGAACCAGAAGGGCGGCGTCGGTAAGACGACGACGGCCGTGAACATCGCCGCGTGTCTCGCCGAGGCGGGCGCCTCGACGCTTGTCGTCGACCTCGACCCGCAGGCGAACGCAACCTCTGGGCTCGGTCAGGCGGCCAACGGGACGTCCACCTACGACCTCCTCGACGGCGCGCCGCTCGACGACGTCGCCCACGCGACGCAGTTCGAGAACCTCGACCTCGTGCCCTCGCGGCCGGAGTTGGCGGGCGCGGCCGTCGAGCTGGCGCGGCGCGACGACGGAGAGACGTTCCTCCCGGGAGCGCTCGAGCCGGCGCGCGAGCGCTACGACTTCGTCTTCATCGACTGCCCGCCCTCCCTCGGGCCGCTCACCGTCAACGCGCTGGCGGCTACGGATCGCGTGATCGTGCCGGTGCAATGCGAGTACTACGCGCTCGAGGGCCTCACGCAGCTCCTGCACTCGATCGAGCTCGTGCGCGCACGGCTGAACCCGAAGCTGGCGCTCGCCGGGATGATCCTGACGATGGTCGACGGGCGGACGCGCCTTGCGGCGGATGTGGCTGCCGAGGTCAGGCGCCACTTCGGCGAGCTGGTCTTCCAGGCGGTCGTGCCGAGGAGCGTACGGCTTGCCGAGGCGCCGAGTCACGGGCTGCCGATCACGGCCTATGACCGCAGCTCCCCCGGAGCGGATGCCTACTACAAGGTGGCGAGTGAGCTTGTCGACCGCGGCTAGCCCCAGCCCTCGCCGCGGCCTCGGCCGCGGCCTCGAGGTCCTCATGGGCGGTGCAAGCACTGCGACGGAGCTCGTCCAGCTGCCGATCGGCTCGATCCGGGCCAACACTCGCCAGCCGCGCAGGCGTCTGGACGGCGAACGGATCGACGAGCTCGCGGACTCGATCCGCGCACAGGGCGTGGTGCAGCCGGTTGTCGTGCGCACCTCGCCGGAGGGCGGCTATGAGCTCATCGCGGGCGAGCGGCGCTGGCGGGCAGCAAGGGCTGCCGGCCTGGCGACGATCCCGGCACTCGTCCGCGAGACCGACGACCGCAACTCGCTCCTGCTCGCGCTGGTCGAGAACGTCGCGCGAGAGGATCTCTCGCCCGTCGACGAGGCACGCGCGTACGCCGTGCTCATGGACGAGTTCGGACTTGCCCTCGGCGAGGTCGCGGAGCAGGTCGGCCGCTCGAAGCCGACCGTGTCGAACCGCGTGCGCCTCCTGGAACTGCCGGATGACGTCCTCGGGCTCGTCGAACGCGGCCAGCTCTCCGAGGGCCACGCGCGCGCGGTCCTTGCGGTGCCGGACAACGAGGAGCGCCGCCGCCTGGCCCGGCGCATCGTCCGCGGAGGCATGTCCGTCCGGGCCGCCGAGCGCGCCGCCCGCTGGGCCGGCGCCCGCACGAAGCCCCGCCGCCGCCAGCCGGTCGACCCGGCCGTGGCCGCCCGCGCCCGCGACGCGTTGCGACGGATCACGGGAGCCGACGCCAAGGTGGCGAGCGGCCGGATCGAGCTCTATTTCGAGTCCGAGGTCGAGCTCGAGGAGATCGTCGAAGCGCTCGAACGCGCCTCGCTACAATCTCCCGGCGCGGGCGATTAGCTCAGTCGGTTAGAGCGCCGCTCTGATAAGGCGGAGGTCCCTGGTTCGAATCCAGGATCGCCCACTTCCGCGTGCCCCGACTTGACTTCGGATACCGATGGAATCAAAATACTATCGGTATCACGATGGCGACTCGAGTCTCCCGAGCCGAGAGCAAGGCCCGCACGAAGGACGATCTGACCGCCGCGGCCCGGCGCGTCTTCCTCGAGCAGGGCTACCACGCCGCTTCGCTCGACGCGATCGCCGACGAGGCCGGATACACGAAGGGCGCGGTCTACTCGAACTTCCGCGGCAAGGACGAGCTCTTCCTCGCCGTGCTCGAGACCCACTACGCGCAGCGCACGACGATCTACGAGGAGATCATCCTGCGCGAGACCGATATCGAGGAGACGTTCCGTGCCATCGCCCGGTTCATGCTCGAGGCCTACGCGCTCGAGCCCGCCTGGTGGCCCCTCCTCTCGGAGTTCGCGAGATACGCGCAGCGCAACCCTGCGGTCGGGGAGCGCCTGCGGATCGCGCGAGAGCGGTTCATGGCGGCGGTCGCCCGAAGCATCGAGCGGGTCTGCGAGCGTCACGGCATCACGTTCGCGCTGCCCTCGGTAGAGATCGCCCGCGGCTCCGGTGCCCTGCTGCGCGGGATGTCGTTCGAGTGGCTGCTCGACCCGGCCTCGAACCGCGCCGAGGTCTTCGAAGAGCTGCACGTAGGGCTCCTGCGCGGCCTGGTCGTCCCGGCAGAGGAGAGGAGCACCCCATGAACGCTGCAACCACCGACACCAGGCTGGACATCGCCGCGGTCGTCGCCCGAGCCGGTGCGCTGCTCGCCATCGACGGCTGGTCGCGAGAGCGACTCCGCGAGCTTCAGCAGGAGCGACTGCGCGCACTCCTCACGCATGCTGTGGAGCGCTCGCCGTTCTACCGGGATCGGCTGGGCCCCGATGCGGTGGAGGCCGAGCTGGGTGACCTGCCGACGCTGTCGAAGCCGGCACTCGTCGAGGAACACGATCGCATCGTCACGGATCCGAGCCTTCGCGCGGACGACCTCCGGCTGTTCCTGGCCGAGAGCGGTGCCGGCAGCTCCTTCTCGGACGGGTACCGGGTCTTCGCCACGTCCGGCTCCACCGGCATCCCCGGTCTCTTCGTCTACGCCGCCGACGAGTTCGCGCACTGGATCGCGGTCGGCCTGGCCAGGCTGGCCCGGGTCGGCGTCACGGGCGACACGAGGCTGGTCGCCATCGGGGCGCCGGCCGACGTGCACATCACGCGCCAGCTCTTCGCCGCGTTTCAGGCGGGGCGCCAGGACGTTCCCAGGCTCAGCGCCACGACGCCTCTGAGCGAGATGACCGTAGCGCTCGACGCCTACCGGCCCGAGGCGGTGATCGGTTACGCGAGCGTTCTCGCCCTGCTTGCCCAGGAGCAGCTGGAAGGGCGGCTCTCGATCCGGCCCCGGATTGCCATGGCGACCTCCGAGGTGCTCACGGACGAGACCGTCGGGTGGGTGGAGGAGGCCTGGGGCTCGCCGCCCTTGAACGTGTACGCCGCCACGGAGGCTCCCGGCATCGCCATGGCCTCGCTCGAGCGCGTCGGCATGCATGTCTGCGAGGAATCGCTCGTCCTCGAGGTGGTCGACGACGACAACCGTCCCGTGCCCGACGGAGTGCCGGGCACGAAAGTCCTGCTCACGAACCTCGTCAACCGCGCGCAGCCGCTCATCCGCTACGAGCTCTCGGACTCGTTGGTCATGGCCGAGGGGGCGGACCCGAGCGGCAGGCCGTTCAGCCGCATCCAGCGAGTGGACGGGCGCAGTGACGACAGCCTCCACTTCGCCGGCCGTGACGGGCGCGAGGTGTCCGTGCACCCGTACCGGCTCCGCGCGCCGTTCTCCGCCCTCCTCGACGTCCGTCAGTACCAGATCGTCCACGAACCGGACTGTGCCTTGACGATTCGCATCGTCCCGCGGGCTACGGCGGCTCGGGACCTGCCGCAGAACGTAGCCGCGGCCGTCACCCGCGAGCTCGAGTCGGCGGGCGTGGCGGAGCCGGTGGTGCGCGTCGACTGCGTCTCGAACATCGACCGCGAACCGGGCCACGCGGCCAAGCTCAAGCTCGTGATTTCCGCGCGCTGACGGGGTGCGGTTCCCCTTCGAGGGGCCGCGGCTATCATCAGACGAGGGTTCCTGTCCATGCACGAGATGGTCATCTACGGCGTGAGCTTCGACATGGTCGGCAAGCAGCCGATCGTCCTCCTGAAGACCGCCGACGGCAACAAGTTCCTCCCGATCTGGATCGGGCATCCGGAGGCGGCGGCCATCCTCATGAAGCTCCAGGGCGCGGCCACGCCGCGGCCCATGACCCACGACCTCTTCACCGAGATCCTCGGCCAGCTCGAGGCGCGGGTTGTCCGCATCGCCGTGACCGAGCTGCGCGAGAACACCTTCTACGCGCTCATCACGGTCGCCGTGGACGGGACCGAGCTCGAGATCGACTCGCGGCCGAGCGACGCGATCGCTCTGGCCGTCCGTGCCGGTGCCCCGATCTTTGCCGCCGAGGCCGTGATCGAGGAGAGCGCGATCGAGTTCGAGCACGAGGACGTGAACGAGGAAGAGGTCGTCGAGGAGTTCAAGAAGTTCCTCGACGAGGTCAAGCCCGACGACTTCTCGACGGAGGGCTAATCGGAAGCCAGCTCGCGCTTCGTGAGCGCGAGCAGATCGGTGAAGAGCTGCCGGACGGCATCGTCGCTCAGCGGCCCCGTGTTTGCGTGGGCCAGGGCGTCGAGCAGGCGCTCCTCGCGGCCAGGGTCGAGAAAGCCCCAGCCCTGGGAGAGCTTGTGCTCTCGCAGCTCGCGGACGAGCTGGAGGCGGGCGTTGGCTGCCTCGAGGATCGCGTGGTCGACCTCGGTGATGCGCTCGCGCAGCTCGCGGACGACGGGGTCGTGCTCGGGGTCGCTCGCTCGCATCAGCCGCCCAGAATATCCCGGCCGGGTTCTACAGAGCCCAGCTGAGGGCCAGGAACGCGACGCCGATTCCGTTGTAGGTCGCGTGGGCGATGAAGCCCGGCCACATGCTCGCGGAGCGCACGCGGATCCACGCCAGACCGATCCCGAACAGCGCGAGCGGCGGCAAGGCGCCGACCACCCCGTGCACGCCGGCAAAGACGATCCCGGTGCCGAGGATGGCGGCGGTCGTCCCCCAGTACGTCATGGCGCGCACGCCGATGCCACGGAAGAAGAGCTCCTCCACGAACGGCGCGACGAGCACGATCATGGCCGTGTTGAGCGCGAACGCCGTCGCGTGCTCGGACTGCCAGTCGTCGGGTGCGAGCCCCTGCTCCTCGCCGCCGTGCAGGAGGGGCTCGAGCGCGATCCCCACGACGAGAGTCGCCAGGACCACGGCAAACGAGATCCAGACCCACTTCCAGTGAAAAGGGCGCAGGCCGAGCGCGCTCCGCGGGCTCGGGAACAGCCGTGCAATCCCGATCGCGGCGAGCACGAGGATTCCGTACTGGATGATCGCGCCGACGAAGAGGGCGAGGTCGTACAGAGGCTCGAGCTCGTCGTCGGTCTCGAGGCTTGCAGAGTAGAACCCGAGCAGGACCAGGAGCCCGGCCAGGCCGAGCCAGATGGCCGCGGCCTTGCCGTTATGCGTGCGCGAGCGCCTGCGCGATGTCGGCGACGATGTCGTCGGCATCCTCACACCCTACGGAGAGGCGCAGGAGGCCCGGCGACACCCCGGCCGCGGCGAGCTGCTCCGGCGTGTACTGGCGATGGCTCGTCGACGCGGGATGGTGGAGCACGGTGTCCACGCCGCCGAGGCTCGTCGCGCGTGCGCAGAGCCGGAGCGCGTCCATGAACCGCTCGCCCGCCTCGCGCCCGCCCTCGACCTCGAAGGCGAGCATCCCGCCCGAGTCGTCGAGCTGCCGGAGGGCGAGCTCGTGCTGCGGGTAGCTCTCGAGCCCGGCATAGAGCACCTGCGCCACCTTCTCGTGGCCCTCGAGGAAGCGGCCGACCGCGAGGGCGTTGGCGCTCGCGCGCTCCATGCGCAGGGTCAGCGTCTTGAGGCCGCGGCGGACGAGGAACGCCGGGAACGGGTCGAGGATCGACCCGACCGAGATCTGATGGGCGCGCGCCGCGGCGACCAGCTCCGCGCTTCCCGCAAGCACGCCGGCGGTGACGTCGTGGTGGCCGTTGAGGTACTTGGTGGCCGACTCGCACACGATGTCCGCGCCGTGCTCCAGGGGCCGGCAGAGCGCCGGCGAGGCGAACGTGTTGTCGACGATCAGGAGCCCGTCGTGCTTGGTGGACGCGATCGCGCTCAGGTCGGCGAGCGGGAAGCCCGGGTTCGCCATCGTCTCGACGAAGCGCACTCGCGCCGGGCGCTCCCAGGCGGCCGTGTCGGTGACGTCCAGGTACTCGACCTCGACACCCCTGGGCCGAAGCTGCTTCTCCGCGAGGTCATAGGTGGTGCCGTAGAGCTGCTGGGGCAGGAGCAGCGTGTCGCCCGGCGCCAGCGTCGAGTGGAGAGCGGCGCTGATCGCGGCCATGCCCGATCCGAAGCACTGCGCCGCCTCGGCGCCCTCGAGCTGGGCGATGACAGCGTTGAGCTCCTCGACGGTCGGGTTGCGGAGGCGCGCATACGAGAAGCCGTACTCCTCCTCGGCGATCACGCGCGCGAGATCGGCGACCTCCTCGAAGGCGAACGTCGTCGAGGCGACGATCGGCCCCACGACGGGCTCTCCCGGCCCCGTGGGCAGCGGAGGGGTGTGGATGGCCTTCGTCGAGAGGCCGCGCTTGCGCTCGCTCATGGTCGGTGGCCGAGTCCCAGCCGTTCGGGGAGCGTAGCGAGCGGCACCGGCTCGAAGGTCAGGCCCGCGGCTGCGGCGCCCTCCTCGTCGGCCTCCGTGTCGCCGATGTGGAGCGCGCGGCCGGGCTCGACGCCGAGCCGCTCGAGCGCGACGGTGAACGCTTCCGGCTCGGGCTTGGCGGCGCCCGCCTCGGCCGAGCTGACGACGACGGCGAAGTAGCGCCCGACGCCCGCGCGGTCGAGCTGCGATGCGAGCGATGCGTCCCAGTTCGACACGCACGCGAGGGCAAGCCCGGCCGACCGGAGCTGCTCCAGGGCCTCGACGGCGCCCGGGATGGGGCGGAAGCGGATGCTGTCGGCGAACGCCGGTGCGAAGGACTCGGGCTCGAGCCCGGCCTCGGCGTGCTCGAGGAAGACCGCGGTGCAGCGCCGGAGGAGGTCCGCGAGGCTCGCCTCGTCGGCCCCCTCGAGCGTGCGCGGGAGGTAGTAGGCGACCTCGGCCCTGAACGCCGCCGCCACGGTGTCTCGCTCGCGCTCGATCCCCCGCTCGGCCAGCGCCGCCTGGAGGCGGTCGGTCGGGTCGTCGAGCTCGACGGCCGTGCCGTTCGCGTCCACGGTGACCGCGTCGAGGTCGCTAGCCGTTCTCGGCGAACGCATCGGGGTAGAGGGCGGCCGCGATCTGCTCCAGGGCCGTGCCGACCCGTGGGCCGGCGCGGTTGGCGAGCTCGGACTGGATGATGGCGAAGCGGCCGCGCCGGATTGCGCGCAGGCCGGCGGTAGCCGGGTTTGCCCGCAGGTCGTCGAGCGTCACCCGGCTCTCCGAGGTGGCGAGGTACACCTGCGGATTGCGGCGACGGAGCTGCTCCAGCGGGAAGGGCTCGGGCGACGGGGTGGCGCCGGCAATGCTTCGACCGCCCGCGCGGCGGACGAGGTCCCCGAGAAGTGATCGCTCCGGCATGGGGATGAAGAAGCCCGTGTCGACGAAGGTCGTGCGGGGTGGGAGGCCGGCGATCCTGTCCTCGACGGCCGTGACTTCGGTACGGATCTGATCTGCCACCCTCCGGGCCTCCACGGGCTCACCGACGAGGAAGCCGAGCTCGAGCGTCGCGCGCAGCACGTCGTCGACCGACGAGCTCGGCTGAACGTAGAGCGCGGCGCCCGACTCTCGCTGCGCGCGTGTGAGGTCCAGGAGGTCCATGCCCGGCGTGGCGACGATCAGGTCCGGCTCGAGGCGGGCGACATCGTCGACCTGCACCTGGCCGCTGCGCGACACGACCTGCTCGGCCGAGCCCGGAGCCTGCCGCGGGCCGTTACCGCGCTTGATGCCGGCCGGGATGCCGACGAGGCGATCGCGTGCGCCGAGCGCGATCACGAGCTCGGCCGCGCCCGGGTCGAGCGCGACGATCCGCTCCGGCCGCGCGGTCGCGACCGCGGGCTGCTCGCCCGCGCCCTGGACGGTGACCGGGTATGGCTGCTCGAGCTCGCCGGTCGGCTCGGAGCGCTCGCCGCAGGCCGTGGCGACAAGCACGAGGAGGGCGAAGACGGCGGCACCGGTGACGCGGTTGATCACGACGGGAGGCACTATGTCGAACATGCAGTTCTTCACGCCAGACGAGGCGAACGGCGCGCTCCCTGTCGTGCGTCCTCTCGTCGAGCGTCTCGTCGAGGAGCGGCGGTCGTACGTCGAGCTCGGCGCCGAGCTCGAGGAGGTGCAAGCGCTCGTCGCCGGCAACGGCGGCAGCCTCGATCCGGGCCGCGTCGGCGAGCTCCAGGAGGCTGTCGCGCGGGCCGCGGCCCAGCTCGCCGCGATCGTCGGCGAGATCAACGAGCTCGGTGTGCAGGTGAAGGACCTCGACCGCGGGCTGGTCGATTTTCCCGCGCGCCACCCCGAGGACGGCGCCACCGTACTGCTCTGCTGGGAGCTCGGTGAGCCCGACGTGGCCTTCTGGCACGGGCTCGAGGACGGCTTCGCGGGCAGGAAGCGGCTCCCCTTCTAGAGAACACCGCACCGATGGACGAGTGGATTCAGCGTGCCATCATCGCCGGCGTCGTCCTGATCGCGACGTTCATCGTCGCGCGCCTCGTCGACCGCCTGATCTCGCGGCGCTACACGCTTCGGCCGGAGACGTTGACCATCTACCGGGTCGTCCGGCGGAGCGCACTGGCGGTCGTGATCGGCGTCGGCGTCCTGAGCGCGCTGCTCGTCTTCCCCCAGGTGCGGGCCGTGGCCGGCAGCATCCTCGCCTCGTCCGCCGTCATCGCCCTCGTCCTCGGCCTCGCGGCGCAGTCGACGCTCTCGAACTTCATCGCCGGAATCCTGATCGCATTCGCGCAGCCGCTGCGGCTCGGCGACAACGTCGCTGTCGCGGGCGCGTCGGGGACCGTGGTGTCGATCGGCCTGACGTACACGACCATCCGCTCCGGCGACGGCGCCCGGTACTACGTCCCGAACGCCAAGCTGGCCTCGGATACCATCAGAAACGCCACGATTGCGGGCGCCGAGCACCTGGTCGCGGTCAGGGTGGCGGTGCCCCTCACCGCCGACCTCGACCGAGTGATCACCCTCCTACTTGAGGAAGCACGAGCACTTTCCGAGAACATGACTGAGAAGGAACCCACCGTGCACGTCAGCCAACTCGATTCGAGCGGTGCCGTCGTAACGGTTGAAGCGTGGGCGCGCAACGCCGACGCGGCGGCGGACCTGTCGTCCGCCCTGCGGCGTAGAGCAGTTGAACGCCTTCGCTCGGAAGGTGTGTACGCATGACCGCAAACGGACGCAACGGCAAGAACGGGAAGAACGGCCGGAACGGCAACGGCAACGGCCACAGGGCGGCCGACAACCGCCAGCGCCGCCGACGCCGCGACCGGCGCCGGCGAGACCGGGCGCAGTCGCGCCGCTTCATCCTCGTCACGTTGCTCGCGATCTTCCTCGGCGGGGCCGCCATTCTCGTCGCCGCTGCGTTCACCGGCGCGCAGGCGTTTCGCAACAGCTGCTCCCTCTCCTCGCTGCGGCCGGTCTCGATCGGCCAGAACTCGTTCGTCTACGCGGCCGACAACACCGTTCTCGGCGCGATTCCAGCGGAGAAGAACCGCCAGCCCGTCGCCCTTGACCAGATATCGCCTCTGCTGGCGCAGGCGACGGTCGCTATCGAGGACCGGCGCTTTTACTCCCACTCCGGGGTCGACTACGAAGGCATCGTTCGCGCCGCGGTCAAGAACCTTCAGAGCGGTGAGATCGTCGAGGGCGGCTCGACGCTCACGCAGCAGCTCGTCCGAAACCTCTACATCGGGAACGAGGTCTCGTGGGAGCGTAAGACGAAGGAGGCCTGCCTCGCGCTCAAACTCGAGGAGGAGGGCCTGCCGACGCTCTGGGGCGCCCAGCCGGCCGGGGTCGCCGGAGCCGAGCTCAAGCGCTGGCGCAAGGAGAAGATCCTCGAGACCTACATGAACCAGGTCTACTTCGGCAGTCACGCATACGGCGCCGAGGCGGCGGCGCAGACGTACTTCTCCAAACGTGCGAAGAACCTCGACCTCGTGCAGGCCGCCCTCATCGCGGGCCTGCCGCAGGCGCCCTCGATCTACGACCCGTTCAAGAGGCCAGGAGAGGCGCTGCGGCGCCGCAACGACGTGCTTGCGGCGATGAAGGACGCCGGCTACATCGACCTGGCGACCTACGTGGAAGCGGTCGACAAGCCGCTCGAGCTCAAGGCAGGGCAGCTCTACACGAGGATCCGTGAGCCGTTCTTCTTCGCGTACGTACGCGAGCTTCTGATCGACAAGTACGGTGCGTCGACCGTCCGCGGCGGCGGGCTCAAGGTCTACACGACCATCAACCCGCGCTTCCAGAAGCTGGCCGTCCGGGCGATGCGGGACGCGCTCGGCGAGCACGACGACCCGTCGTCAGCGATCGTGTCGATCAACCCCAAGAACGGCGCCATTCGCGCCATGACGGCGGTGAACCCCGCGCAGCCGAACATTCAGTTCAATTACGCCGCACAGGGGAAGCGCCAGACAGGCTCGTCGTTCAAGACGTTCGTGCTCGTCGAGGCGGTGCGCCAGGGGATCAACCCCTTCAGCACGAGCTACCTCTCGGCGCCGCTCCACTGGCAGCCGGACCCGAACTCGGAGGCGTGGGACGTGGCGACGTACAGCCACTCGTACCTCGGCTCCGTGCCGATCTCGACGGCGACGCTCAGCTCGGACAACACCGTGTACGCCCGCCTGACCCTCGACGTCGGCCCGGAGAACGTCGTCAGAACGGCGCGGCAGATGGGGATCAAGACCAAGCTTCTCGCCGTTCCCTCGATCGGCCTGGGCTCGAACTCGGTCTCCGTGCTCGAGATGGCCTCCGCCTACGCGACCCTCGCCTCGGGCGGCGTGTTCTCGGAGCCTATGGCGATCAAGAAGGTCGTGCTCGCGAGCGGCGAGGTCGACAGGACCGCCCGCTGGGGCAAGCCCAAGAGGCGCCGCGTGCTCACCGACGGCCAGGCGGCGGCCGTGACGGAGATCCTCCAGGACAACATGACGAGCGGCACGGGCACGGGCGCCTACTACGGCGACCCGTACTCGGCCGGCAAGACCGGAACCACCGACGAGCATGTCGACGCCTGGTTCGCCGGGTACACGCCGCGCGCCTCGACCGTCGTCTGGGTCGGCTACCCCAACGCGCAGATCGAAATGAACAGCGTGCACGGCATCAGCGTCGCGGGAGGCACGTTCCCGGCCGACATCTGGCATCTCTTCATGCAAGGCGCGTTCGGCGGCATGCGCTACATCGGCTGGCCAGAGGTCAGGCATCCGGCGGTCTGGTCGTCCCCGGACCTCGAGTACCAGAACTTCGGCGCTCCGCCGCCGCCGAAGCAGCCGAAGAAGGACAAGGACAAGAACAAGAACAAGCCGGGCACGACGACCGGGCAAACCCCCACCGAGCCTCCGCCGACGACGACTGAGCCGCCTCCGACGACCACCGGTCCCGGCTAGCGCAGGCTGGGCACTCGTCGCGGGAGCGCTCGTCCTCGCGCTCGTCGCGACGGCGGTCGCGCTCGCCTACCCCGAGAGCTCGCCGCTCGTCCCCGAGCACGGCGGCGAGGACACGACCTGGGCGTGGCTCTATCTCGGGGCGATAGGCGCGGCATTCGTCGCCTACCTGGCGGGCCTGCTCCTGCTCTCCGGTGCCGGCGCGCGCGCCCGGCTCCGCCTCGTCATCGCGCTCTCGTGCGCGATCCAGCTCCTGCCGCTTGCCGGGCCGGTGCTGCTCTCGACCGACGTCTACACGTACTGGGACTACGGACGCATCGCCGCGGTGCACGACGGCAACCCCTACGTGGACGTCCCGCGTGACTACCCGGATGACCCCGCGTACCCGCTCATGGGCTCGTACTGGTACGACACGACCTCGGTCTACGGGCCGGGGTTCACGCTCGTCTCCGAGGTGCACGCGGAAGCGGTCGGCGAGTCGCCGGACGCCGCCGCCTGGACCTATCGGACGCTTGCGGCCCTCGCGATGGTCGTGCTCGTCCTGCTTGCGGCGAGGCTGTCCTCGCGGCCGGCCTTCGCAGCCGCCTTCGTGGGGTGGAACCCGCTCCTGGCGATCCACTTCGCCGGAGGCGGTCACAACGACGCCTGGATGATGGCGTTCGTCCTCGGAGCGCTGGCGCTGGCCGCGTCCGGGCGGCGGGCTCTCGCCGGGGCCGCCTGGGCGGCGGCGATCGCGATCAAGTGGGTCCCGATCCTCTTCCTGCCGCTCAGGCTCCTCGAGGCGCGCCGTGTCGGCCGCAGGATCGACCATCGCGGGCTGGCCGCGACGGCGGTGATCATCGTGGCGATCGCCACGTGGCGCTACGGGCTGGAGTGGGCGGGCGCGACCGGACCGCTCGCGACGAACCTGGCCGAGGATCGCGCGTGGTACGCCATTCCTGTCCGTATCGCGAGCCTGGGGCTGCCGGAGGGTGCCGTGGCCGGCGTCTTCGCCGGCGCGTTCGTGGTCGCGTACCTCTGGCTTCTGCGGGAGGCCTGGCGCGGCCGTGCCAGGCTCGCCCTGACGGCCGGCCTGCTGCTCGTCTGCACCTCGTGGCTCGTGCCCTGGTACGCCGTCTGGGCGGTGCCGCTCGCGGCCGTCGAGGAGGACCGCACTGCGCGGGTGCTCGCGCTCGCGATGTCGGCCTACCTCCTCCGGGACGCCGTCCCGATCTAGCGACTACCGTAGGCCTCGTGGCCGACCTGATCACCGTCGCCGAGGCGCAGCGCCTCATCCTCGAGCGGGCGAAGCCTCTGGAGGCCGAGCGCGTGCCGATCGAGCGGGCGACCGGGCGTGTGCTCGCCCAGAGCGCGGCGGCCCTGGTCGACCTGCCGCCTTTCCCGAGCTCGGCGATGGACGGCTACGCCGTTCGGTCGGCCGATACCGCGTCCGCGCCGGTCGTCCTGCCGGTCGTCGAGCGCATCGCCGCGGGTAGCCCGGCCTCTCGGGCCCTCGGTGCCGGCGAGGCGATGGGGATCGCGACCGGTGGCACCGTGCCCGAGGGTGCCGACGCCGTCGTTCCCATCGAGTTGGTCGAGGAGAGCGACGAAGGACTCGCCGTCGCCGCTCTCGTTGTCTCCGGAGCAAACGTCCGCGGTCCGGGCGGTGACGTTCGCGCGGGCGAGGCCGTGCTCGAGCCCGGCGTCGTGCTGGGGCCCGGGCAGGTCGGGGCGCTCGGGGCGGCCGGAGTCTCGGAGGTGCAGTGCACGAAGCGCCCGCGCGTCGGGATCCTCGTCACCGGCTCGGAGCTGCGCCAGCCGGGCGAGACGCTCGAGCCGGGGCAGATCTACGAGTCGAACGGTCTTCTGCTTGCAACCGCGCTCGGGCTCGCCGGCGCTGTGCCCGCGCAGCTCGGCGTCGTGGCCGACGACGAGGAGGAGCACCGGCGGACGATGGAGCGCGCGCTCCTCGGCTTCGACATGCTCGTCACGACGGGTGGAGCCTCGGTCGGCCCGCACGATCTCGTGCGTAAGGTCCAGGCCGAGCTGCGCGTCGAGGAGCTCTTCTGGGGCGTGAAGATGAAGCCGGGGAAGCCCGTGGCGTTCGGTGTCCGTCGTGACCACCTCGTCTTCAACCTGCCCGGCAACCCGGTCTCCGTGCTCGCGACCTTCGAGCTGCTCGTGCGCCCGGCGATCAACGCGCTGCTCGGCCTGCCCGATCCCCTTCCCGCCTTCCGGACTGGGACGCTCGGCTCCGCCGTGCGGCGGAACGCCGACCGCGACGAGCTCGTGCGTGCCGCGGTGCGGAGGAACGGCGACGAAGACGTGCTCGAGCCGGTCTCGGGCCAGGAGTCGCACATGATCGTGCGTGCAGGACGCGCGAACGCGCTCGTCTGGGTCGAGGCGGGCGAGGGCGAGCTCGCCGGCGGCTCCCGTGTTCGCTACCTGGCCATCTAGCGACCTGCCGCGAGCGTGTACGCCTCACCGCTTCGCGGCTTGACCTCGGCCAGGCGCGCGTAGACGATCCAGCGCTCGGACGACCCGTAGAGCGGGTGGCACGCCGAGAGCATGAGCGTGTCGAAGCCGCGGTTGCGGATCACGCTCCAGTCCTTCTCGTCCACGATCTCGTGCTGGAAGACGCGGTAGCGGAAGGTCGCGTACGGCATCTCGAGCGTGATCTCGTCGCCGACCTTGATCTTGTCGATCTTGCGGAACGGCGCGCCGAACGTTGTCCGGTGGCCGGCGATGCCCACGGTCTTCCCGAGACCGGGGACCGTCGTGCGCTCGTAGTGGCCGGGCCCGCGTGAGAGGTCGGCGCCCCAGCGCGTGCCGTGGACGACGACGGCCTCGACGCCGATGCGCGGGATGTGGATCCGCCCGAAGGCCTGTCCCTGCTCGAGGCTGCGGAGGAACCGGCGGGCGTTGCGGGACGTGGCCGCCCTGGATGCGGCCGGATCGACCGCTTCATCCTTGGCGCCGTCTTCGACCTCGGCGACTGCGGGCGGCGGGCCGGCATCCCAGGCCTCGAACTCGTGCTCGAGCGCGGATTCGAGCTTGTTCTGCTCGTAGCGGTTGTAGAGGTCCGTGACGGGGTCGCGCCAGAACAGGACCGCGGCGGCATAGGCGAGCACGAGCAACCCGCCCACGATCAGGACCGTTCCGAGACGCCGCTTCTTCATGAGCCCTTCACTACTCAGCTTCGGCCCGCTCGGCCTCCGCGTCAACATCAACCGCCGCGAGATGCCGCCGGCGAGATCTTCGCCAGACAAGAATAGCCTGCCTTCCGGCGTCCCTCAGCGGCCCGCGCGTGCGCTCGCTCGCCTCCGGATACGGGGCGTAGCGCCCCATGGCGACCGCGCCGACCTGGCCGGCGGCGGCGCCCCAGGCGAGGAAGGCGACGACCAGGGGCACCGGC
>Ga0114129_10001388_pt1 | contig 32632 bp, 26 predicted proteins | sample RhiMetdeltSRZDD1_FD_80071 | JGI IMG/M metagenome (GOLD analysis project Ga0114129, IMG submission 80071) | Populus rhizosphere microbial communities from Tennessee, USA - Rhizosphere MetaG P. deltoides SRZDD1 (version 2) (version 2) | ecosystem: Host-associated > Plants > Roots > Rhizosphere >...
GACTTCACGCCCGGCTTGTCCTATGCCAGCACGCTCGACCGCATGAGCCTGCGCGGCGTCGGCCGTCTGACCAACAACTACGGCTCCGACCCCGGCATCGCGACCTACTCGGACGGCTTCTACACCGCCAGCAACGTCGAGGCGGGCAAGCGGGCGATCCACACCGAGCGCGTCGAAGTGCTGCGCGGACCGCAGGGCACCCTGTACGGGCGCAACTCGATCGGCGGCGCCTTGAACGTCATCTCCAAGCGGCCGACCGATGAGTTCCAAGGCGAGATGCGTGCGACGGCCGGCAACTACGACACGCAGATCTACGAAGGCTCGGTCTCCGGCCCGATCACCGACTGGCTGCGCTACCGCGTGGCCGGCAACGCCGGCGGCCAGGGCAAGGGCTTCTTCGAGGACGTGAACAGCAACGAGACCGAGGGCGGCCAGAACGACGACATGTACGTCGACGCGCAGCTCGGGTTCAACGTCGGCGAGTCGATGGACGGCTGGGTGAAGTACGCCAAGTCCGAGTGGGACCAGGCGCGCCGCGTCGACAGCCGCATCACGCCGTACGACATCGCGCCGACTTTCTTCGGCGCGCCCGGCGCGTTGACGGCCGGCCTGTTCCCGAACGTCACGTTCGGCTTCACGGGCACGAACCCGGCGCTCGACGATGAGCGCAAGTACGACACCGATACGCCGTTCCGCACGAGTCTGGACGACGTCGACATCGTCACGCTGGAGACGGTCAATCACTTCGGCGGCGTCGACCTCAAGTACGTCGGCGGCTACCAGGGCTACACGTACAGCCAGATCTCGGACTTCGACGGCGTCGATCGCGATCCGTTCACGGTGACCAACGGCGCCGGCCAGTCGCTGCAGGTGTTCCCGACGGTCGAAGCGTTCTACATGGAGGACAAGGAGTACTACAGCAACGAGATCAACCTGATCTCGACCGGCGAAGGCGCGTTCCAGTGGATCTTCGGGCTGTACCAGTACCACGAGCAGGTCAACCAGAATCAGGGCATCCGCGCGCCGCTGCAGCCGCAGCTCGCGACTCCGCGCGCTGCTCCGCCGTCGGCCGCGAACGGCTTCAATCCGCCGGCCGGTCCTGAGAATCCCGAGAGCAACCTGCAGATTGCCGGTGCGCTGCTCGAAGCCGACGCGCACGCCGTGTTCGGACAGGTCGACTACCAGCTCAGCGACACGTGGAAGACGACGATCGGCGCGCGCTACACCGAGGACGAGAAGGCCGCCGACGAGTACCGCACGCGCGTCGTGTTCCTGGGCAACCCGGCGCTGCCGTTCGCCTTCTACTCCGAGAACGCCACCGCGCACCTCGAGGGCAAGTGGCACGCCGCGACCGGCACCGCCGGCCTGGAGTGGCAGCCGAGCGAGGCCACGCTGGCGTATGCGAAGTACACGCGCGGCTACAAGAGCGGTGGCTTCAACGCCGGCGCGATGGCGCCGGGCCGCACCGGTTACACCGAGCCGGAGTTCATCAACGCCTACGAAATCGGCTTGAAGGAAACCTTCGCGCAGCGCCTGACCGCGAACGTCGCGGTGTTCATGTACGACTACAAGGACGCGCAGTATCCGTCGACAGTCCGCGACGCGACCACGGGCCTGCTCGAGTCGCGCTTCTTCAACCTGGAGAAGGCGACGTCGATGGGTGTGGAGCTGGAGACGGTGTGGGCGGTCACGGATGCGTTCGTGATGCGCCTGAACTACAGCTACCTCGACACGGAGATCGACGATCCGCGCTGCTTCGTCGACGGTGCCGACACGGGCATCGCCGGCGTCCTGCAGCCGGACGCACGTCCGTGCTCGACTCCGGTGGCCGGTCAGCAGACCGCACAGCTCCTCGACGGCGGCGAGCTGCCGAGCGCGCCGAACCACAAGGTCGCGTTCAACGCGAACTACACGTGGTTCACGGGCGTCGGCAACCTGACGCTGGGCAGCACCTACACGTACCGTGACGATGCGTACTACTCGGTGTTCTCGCGTGAGCACTACCTGGCGCCGTCGTATGACAACGTGGACGTGCGCGCCCTGTGGCAGCACCCGAACAACCGCTACACGTTCATCGCGTTCGTCAACAACGCCCTCGACGACGACGGCTTCGAGGCGGCGGGCGCAACGCAGTCGGCATGGGGAACGCAGAGCCGCACGCTGTCGCTGACAGCGCCGCGCACGTACGGCATCGAAGTGCAGTTCCGCTTCGGTAACTAAAAAGAAGGTGACAGCCCGACCTACGGTCTTTGCGCTGTAGGTCGGGCTTCAGCCCGACTTCTTCATCTCGAAAAAATCCCGGTCAGCATCGGCTTCGCGTACAGCGCCGGTGCCTGCGCGCGATCCACGTCCGGGATCCACCAGCGAATTTCCGCCGACGCGTTCAGCGTCGCGGTGAGCATCTGCGCGGCGATGAACGGGTCCACCGGCCGCACCGAGCCCGACGCTATACCGTCGGAGATCAGCGAGGCGAAGCGATCGCTCACCCGGTTGGACGCTTCCACCATCTCCAGGCAGATCGACTCAGGCAAGGCCGTGAGCGCTGAGGTACGCAGCAGCGGTCCGCGGTCGGACAACTGGTAGTCGACGAGCGCTGACGCGGCGGTCGCGAGTTTCACGAGCTCGTCCTGCTCGCCCTCGCCGACGGCGCGCTGCACGCGCCGCATGACTTCGAAGCTGCGCTTGAAGCAGTCGACGACCAGCTCGTCCTTCGCCTCGTGGTGGTGATAGAACGAGCCCTTGGTGACGTTGAGGCGCGAGGAGATCTTCTCCACCGAGGCGCCGCGATAGCCCTGCTCGTTGATCAGGCGCGTCGCCGCGATCAGGAACGTCTCGCGCGAGGTCAGCTCCGGCGCGGGCGACTGCAACAGCTCCAACGACAACGGTTGTGGCTGCCAGCCGCGCCCCGGCGCCGCGAGACCATTGACGAAGATGTCGTACATGCGCTCGCGGATGCGGTCGTAATCTTCGAGGTCGTAGCGCGGCAGCCAGGCGACGGCCCAGAAGATCTGCTCCGTGAGGATTTGTGCGCGGGCAGTGCGGGCTTGTTCGTCGAGCCAGGCGAGCTCGGGCGCAACGAAGATCTCGCGGATCTTGGCGAAGAAGCGCATGTACGCTTGCAGCACGACTCCACGCTGCGGCTTCTGCAACGCGCGGATGTCGTTGAAGACTGCGATCGCGGGCGCTTCGCCGGCGGCAATACGACGCCGCAGATCCAACCATGCTTCCAGCAGACGTTGCACGCGCGCGTGCGGTCCGCTCACGTGGAGTGCGTCGGCCGCGAGCGCGTCGAAGCGCGCGATGCCGTCGAGGAAGCACGCGACCGCGAGATCTTCCTTCTTCTTGAAGTAGTACGTGACGCTGGTCGTGATGAGCCCGACGCGGCTCGCGACGCCGGCGAGCGTCATCCCCTTCACGCCGTGGTGATTGAGGATGTCGCTCGCCGCCGCGACGATCGCTTTCTTCTTCTCCTCGAAGCGGGCCGTGGCGGCCGTGCGCGTCGCGGCTGCAGTCGTCGACATGTTGCGATCAGAAAATCTCGAACAATCCCGCCGCGCCCATGCCGCCGCCGACGCACATCGTGACGACGCCGTACTTGGCGCCGCGCCGCTTGCCTTCGATCAGCAGGTGGCCGGTCATGCGCGCGCCGGACATGCCGTACGGATGTCCGATCGAGATCGCGCCGCCGGAAACGTTGAGCTTGTCGTTGGGAATGCCGAGCTTGTCGCGGATGTAGAGCACCTGGCTCGCGAATGCCTCGTTCAGCTCCCAGATGCCGATGTCGTCCATCGACAGGCCGTTCGCCTTGAGCAGCTTCGGCACCGCGAACACCGGGCCGATGCCCATCTCGTCGGGATCGCAGGCCGCGACCATCATGCCGCGATACGCGCCGAGCGGCTGGAGGCCGCGCTTCGCTGCTTCCTTCGCCTCCATCAGCACCACCGCCGAGGCGCCGTCGGAAAGCTGCGAAGCGTTGCCCGCGGTGATGAAGCGTCCTTCCTTGATGCGCTGGCCGTTCTTGAACACCGGCTGCAGCGCCTGCAGGTCGGCGAGCGTCGTCTTCGGGCGGTTACCTTCGTCCAGCTTGAGCGTGACTTCCTTCTCCGATGTCGTGCCGGTCTCCTTGTCGGTGATGGTCATCACCGAGGTCAGCGGCGCGATCTCCGCGTCGAAGCGACCTTCGGCCTGTGCGGCGGCGGTGCGCTGCTGCGATTGCAGCGAGTACTGGTCCTGCGCTTCGCGGCTGACGCCGTAGCGGTCGGCCACGATCTCGGCGGTCTCGATCATCGTCATGTAGATCTGCGGCAGGTTCTTCACCAGCCACGGATCGCCCGCGCGGAAGCGATTCATCTTGTCGTTCTGCACCAGCGAGATCGATTCGACGCCGCCGCCGAGAGTGATCTGCATGCCGTCCTGCACGATCTGCTTCGCGGCGGTTGCGATTGCCATGAGGCCGGAGGAGCACTGCCGATCGATCGACATGCCCGGCACGGTCACCGGGAATCCGGCGCGCAGCAGGCCCTGGCGCGCGACGTTGCCGCCGGTCGAGCCCTGCTGCATGGCGCAGCCGACCACGACGTCTTCGACTTCGGCCGGCGCGATGCCGGCGCGCTTGACGGCCTGCGCCAGCGCATGGCCGATCAGCTCCTGGCCCTGGGTGTTGTTGAAAGCGCCGCGATAGGCCTTGCCGATCGGCGTGCGCGCGGTAGAGACGATGACTGCTTCACGCATTGAGATGCCCCGGTGTAGTGGTTGCGCTGTAGGTCGGGCTTTAGCCCGACAACAGCCTGTCTACTTCAAATCCTGGAATCGTTTGCCCTCGGCGGCCAGCTTCTCCAGCAACGGCGACAGGCTGAAGTCCTTGCCGAGCTTCGAGCCATGCTCTTTGAGTTTCGCGACCACGTTTTTCAAGCCCACCGTATCGCCGTAGAACATCGGGCCGCCGCGATACACGGGCCAGCCGTAACCGTTGACCCACACGATGTCGATGTCCGACGGGCGGATCGCGATCTTCTCCTCGAGGATTTTCGCGCCCTCGTTGATCATCGGGTACACGCAGCGCTCGAGAATTTCCTGGTCGGAGATCTTGCGCGGCGTGGCGCCCGCCTTGGTCATGAAGTCCTTGATGATCTTCTCGGTGACGGGCGAGGGCTTGGCGTTGCGCTCGGCGTCGTAGTCGTAGAAGCCGGCGCCGGTCTTCTGGCCGCGACGGTCCATCTCGCACAGCACTTCGCGGATCGTGGAGCTCTTCGAGGTCTCCTTGCTCCAGCCGATGTCCAGGCCCGCGAGGTCGGACATCGCGAACGGGCCCATCGGCATACCGAAGTCGTACAGCACCTTGTCGATGTCCCACGGCATCGCGCCTTCCATCAGCATCGCAGTCGCCTGCGCCTGACGCTGGAACAGCATGCGATTGCCGACGAAGCCCGGACACACGCCCACGAGCGCCGCGATCTTGCCGATCTTCTTTGCGAGCTGCATCGACGTGGCGATGACCGGCTTGGAGGTCTTCGCACCGCGCACGATCTCCAGCAGCCGCATCACGTTCGCCGGCGAGAAGAAGTGCAGTCCGATGACGGACTCCGGCCGCTTGGTGGCACTCGCGATCTCGTTCACGTCGAGATACGACGTGTTGCTCGCAAGGATCGCGCCCTGCTTGACGATGCCGTCGAGCCTGGCGAACACGTCCTTCTTGATGTCCATGTTCTCGAACACGGCTTCGATGACGAGGTCGCAGTCGGCGAGCGCCTTGAAGTCGAGCGTGGCGCTGAGCAGGCTCATGCGCTTCTCGACGTCTTCGGGCTTGAGCTTGCCGCGTTTGGCAGTGGTCTCGTAGTTTTTGCGGATGACGCCGAGGCCGCGGTCGAGCGCCTCCTGCTTGACCTCGACGATCGTCACTGGGATGCCGACGTTGGCGAAGTTCATCGAGATGCCGCCGCCCATCGTGCCGGCGCCGATGACGCCCACCTTCTTGATGGGAATGGTCTGCGTATCCTCCGGCACGTCCGGGATCTTCCACACCTGGCGCTCGGCGAAGAACACGTAGCGCTGCGCGGCCGACTGCGCGCCGGTCATCAGCTCCATGAACAGCTTGCGCTCGGTCGCGATGCCTTGGTCGAACGGCAGGTTCACCGCCGCTTCGATGCAGCGGATGTTGTACTCGGGCGCGAGGAAGCCGCGGAACTTGCGCGCGTTGGCCTTGCGGAACTCCGCGAACAGCTCCGGCTTGCCGCGCGCGGCTTCGACCTTCTCGTTCATCTCGCGCACTTTGCGCAGCGGCCGCTTCTCGGCGATCACTTTCTTCGCGTAGGCAAGCGCGCCGGCGCGCAGTTCGCCTTCGGGCACGATCTCATCGAGCAGGCCGGCGGCGAGGCAGGTCTTCGCATCGACGTGCGCGCCGGACGTGACCATCTGCAACGCCTGCTCCGGGCCGACGATGCGCGGCAGGCGCTGCGTGCCGCCCGCGCCGGGCAGCAAACCGAGATGGACTTCGGGCAAGCCGCATTTCGCCGAAGGAACGGCGACGCGATAGTGGCAGCACAGCGCAGTCTCCAGGCCACCGCCGAGCGCAGTGCCGTGAATCGCAGCAACGACGGGCTTGGTGGAGTTCTCGATCGTGTCGCAGACGTCGTGCAGGCTCGGCGCCTGCGGCGGCTTGCCGAACTCGGTGATGTCGGCGCCGGCGATGAACGTCCGGCCGTCGCAGATCAGCACGACCGCCTTGACCGCAGCGTCGGCAATCGCCTGCTGCATGCCCTTGACGATGCCGTCGCGCACCTGCTGCGACAGTGCGTTCACGGGCGGCGAATTTACGGTCAGCACGGCGACGTCGCCCTGCGCGGTCAGATCCGTAACGGCGTTGATAGCCCCCATCGTTGGTCTCCCCTCGAAAAAATCGATGAAAAATTTTTGAAAACGCGGTTTGGTCGGCGGGCCGTGATTATAGGCAGATCGGAGTGCGCTGTAGGTCGGGTGTTAGCCCGACAAATCCGCAGAGCGGTTCAGGGCTCGCGCTCGGGCGTGCTCTTGCCGGTCGGCCGCGTCTTGCACCCGTACGTCTGGGGCTCCGCCTTACACGCATCCGGCGGCCCGTATTCCTGCCAGAACGTCGGCAGGCCGGCGGTGCTGACGATCTGCTCGAAGCGGGCGTGGCGGCGCAGAAACACCGTCTGCGGCATCCACAGCATCCGCAGCGGCACCGGCTCGCGGTCGCGCTGCAGGCGCGCCATGCGGTTGAACACGAACTCGGCGCGGCGCAGAGCTGTGCCGCACAGGATCTCCGTCGCGGCATCGATGCGACCGTCGCTCGCGGCCCGCGTAATCGATTGCAGCGCATCCGGGATGCGGGCGCGATCCGTCGCGGCCTGCAGCAGCGGCTCGGCCCACTCGCGAAATTCTTCATCGTTCGAGGTATCGCGCAGGAGCCGCCGGGCGGTGTCGATGTCGCCGGCAAGAATCGCCGCAAGCGCCTGGACGCGAGCAACTGCGCTCGGCGGTTTCTCGTCGGTCGCAGCGACCTTGTCGGTGCCCGCATCCAGATATGCGAGGCATTCGCGCGCACCGACATTCCGCGCCTGCAGCTGAACGGCGTGCTCGATCAACGGTCGTGCCGCTTCGTAGCGACCTGCATCCACGAGCAGGCAGCCCAATCCTTCGAGTGCGGCGGCACTGTTGGCATCGAGCGCGAGTGCACGATCGAATTGCTCGCGTGCGGCAGTCCAGTCGCCGCGTCGCATGTGAACCAGGCCAAGAGCTGCGTGTCCCTCGGCGATCTCGTCGTCCGCCGCCAGGGCGCGCTCGGCAGTGGTCTTCGCGAGTTGCGTGAGCGACGCTTGATCCTTGCCGCCGAGACTCAGATAGGCGATTGCGAGTGCGGCGCGTGCGCGTGCGAACTTCGGGCGAACGCGCGCCAATGCTTCCAGTCGTTCGACCGTCCGCGCGCTCTGCGACGAGTCCGGTCGCGTCAGGCCCTTGCCATTGGGGCCGAGCAGCTCCAGGGCGTTGGCCAGATAGACGTCGTAGGCATTCGCGTCGTCCGTGCCGACCAACGGCGTCCAATTCGCAGCCCCCGCCTGCGCGCCGAGAAATCGCGGCAGAGTCTGTGCAAGCATCATGATCAACGCGACCCGAGGCGCGCTCGGCAGTTGCAGCTCTTCCTGGCGTTCGACGACGCCATCGGGCGCGACCAGCTCGAGCTTGCCGGTGCTGGCGTCGGCGTCGAGCGAGATGCGCAGCGTGAATGCAGCGCCGACATCGTCGAGCGCGGCAACGCGCATCCGGCCGCGGCTCAACAGATGCCGCAGCTCGTAGTCGAGCCAAGCCGCCTCGGCGGGCGAAGACCCCGATCGCACATCGATGCGCAGGGGTTTGGAGCTGTGAAAGACCTCGCGCGCCACGGGCTGCGGGGGCGGAGGCGGCGGCGGCGCGGGCCGCAGCCACCAGACGAGCAGCGCGGCCGCGAGCAGCGCGAGCACGATGAGCCCGAAGATGCGCCACCGGTTCATGCGCGAAGGTTGCCGAGGGCGCATCGCCCGCGCAAGCTCTGCGACTTCTTCACCGCCGCGAGCTGCTGCCATGAACCGACCGAATCTCTATCTATTGCGTGCCGCCGACATCGCCGCGCGCTCGCAGACGTTCTCCCATCCGTGGAGTGCGAATTCGGAGGTCAGCGGCTACCAGATGGGCAAGGCGACCGGGCTGCGACGCATCGGGGTCAACCTGGCGCGCATCCCGCCGGGCAAGGAAGCATTTCCCTATCACTCGCACTGGCAGGACGAGGAGTGGGTCTACATCCTGGAAGGCCGTGGCCTCGCGCGCATCGACGGCGCCGAGTACCAAGTGGGCGCCGGCGATTTCATGGCGTTCCCCACGCCCGGCGTCGCGCACTCGCTGCGCAATCCGTTCGAGCGCGAGCTGGTTTATCTCATGGGCGGCGAGAGCCACGAGCTCGACGTGGCGGACTTTCCGGATCTAGGCCGGCGGATGTTCCGCCACGCCAAGGGCGTGGAAGTGTTCGACTTGAAGGAAGCGAAGCCGCTCTAGCGCCAGCGATTCCCGCCCTGGTCCTGCACCATCGCGAGCTCGGCGCGGCGCGGAATGCCCGTGAACGTCGAGCCGCGCACGTACATCTTCGCGCGGTCGTCCGCCTGGAACGATGCATTGCCGCCTTCGATGTGGCTGTTCGAGACGTGGACGATCGCATCCTGCACGACGATGCCCGTGCCCGACGCGACGATGTGGCTGTTGGTGATGAACACTTCGCAGCCGCCGCGCACCGTGAGCGCGTCGCCGTCGACGTAGATGTCGCGATTGTCGAGCTGCAACGTGCGGCGCCCTTCGCAGATGAAAGGATCGACGGTGCGACGTCCGGCGCCCGACTGATTGCCGGATGCGGCACTCGCGCCGGAGCTCTCGATGCTGACGCCTGGCCCGCTGACGCGGACCTTGCCGCCGCTGCGATCGATCGTGTAACCCGGCGTGCCCTGCGTCGGGCCCTGAGCAGTGCCAGTGTCAGAAGTTGTGGCCTGCGCAGTCTGCGACGGCGCTTGCGCGGATTCGTGCTGCGCGGCTCCCGGCTCGGGCTCAGGGAGCGGCGCGGCCTGCATGTTCATCGGCTTCAACTGCGACGGCGTTACCGCAGCCAGCTCGCTCGCCTTGATCGCTTCCACCTGACCGGTGCTGCGATGTTTGACCGTGACCACACCGCTCTGCGGATCGGTCGCGACCACTTCGAGGTCCGGATTGCGTTCGAGCGCGGCGCGCGCCCACGACATCTCTGCGCTCGCGTTCGCCGTTGCGACGGGCTCGGATTTCGGCGCTTCGCGATTGCAAGCAGCGAGCGCGAGCGCTGCGGCGATGGCGAGCCCGACGCTCGGCGAAAGGATGCGCGTAAGCTGAGTGGACATAATTCACTCCACGGTCGACTGGGCTCTATCCTCACCCTCGGCCGCGCGCGAGTCCACTCTTCGCTGATTTCTCTTCACTGATCATTCAGGCCGGCAGTTTTTTCAACAGCTCCGCTTCGCGCTCCGGCGTAAGGCCCGCACGCAGTTTCTGCTTCTGCTCAGACGGTCGCTGTTCGTGCCACGCGAGCAGATCGCGCACCGTCGTCTCCAGCGGCCGGAATCGCAGGCCCTTGGCGACGGCACGCGCCGAGCTCACCAGCGAAGCGCCCGCAGATTCGCCGCTCGGCGGCGACCACGTCGTGAGCTCGCCGCTTTCGAGCAGCTTGTTCTCCTCGAGAAACTTCAGCGACGCCCAGCGGATCCGCGTATTGGCCTTGGTCACGCCCTTGCTGGTTTCGAGCAGGTCACCCATCGTGACTGCGCCCGGGGGATTGCACAGGTTGTAGCGACCGGCGATGCGCTGCTCGACGCAGCGGCGCATGAACTCCGCGAGATCGCGCACGTCGATGAACTGCATCGGATCTTCGGGCGTGCCGGGCGCGAGCATCTCCCCGCCGCGCGCGACGCGCCACGGCCAGTAAGTGAAGCGATCGGTGTGGTCGCCGGGACCGACGATGTAAGTCGGGCGAATCACAGCCTGGCGCGCGCCGAACGCCTGCTCGACGATCTGCTCGCACGCGGCCTTGAGTCCGCCGTAATTCTTTTCGGTGATCTGCGTCGCGTTCGGATCGTCGAGCGGCGCGAGCTTGTAGTCCTCGTCGATGCCGGGCGGCGTCATGTCTGCGTACGCGGAGATGCTCGAGACATAGATGTAGTGCTGCACGTGATCCTTGAGCACCGCGGTGCTCGCCTTCACCTGCCCTGGGAAGTAGCCGGAGTCGTCGACGACCACGTCCCACTCGCGGCCCTTCAGCAGGTCGGCCGAGCCCGCGACGTTGCGATCGCCGAGCAGCGTCTCGACATCGGGGAACAATCCAGGATTGCGTTTGCCGCGGTTGAACAGCGTCAGCTTGTGGCCGCCGTCGCGCAGCTCGCGCACGAAGTGCGGGCCGATGAAGCCGGTGCCGCCGAAGATCAGTACCTTCAACGGTTGGGTCGCTGCGAACGCACCCTTGTTCAACATCAATCCGGCCGCGGCAGCGGTGCTCATCTTCATCACTTCGCGTCGATTCATAAAATCCCCAACTATTGTTGTGTGCTCGAGACCGCAGGCGCCGGCGCGGCGCCCGGCCCGGGTGCAACGTACTGCTCCAGCCACTTGCGCTTGGTCTCGTACCAGAACAGCGAGTTCTGCGGCTTGAGCACCCAGTGATTCTCGTCCGGGAAGTACACGAACTTGCTCGGCACGCCGCGGTTCTGCAGCGTGTTGAACAGCTCGATGCCGTTGTTGACCGGCACGCGCCGGTCGAGCTGGCCGTGAATCACCAGCGTCGGCGTCTTGAAGTTCGCCGCCGCGAGGTGCGGCGAGTTGCGATTGAAGCGCTCGAGATCTTCCCAATACTCGCCGTAGCGCTTCTTCGACGCGCCGCCATCGCTCGCGAGCTGCGCGTAACTGTCGTAGACAGCGGCGTGCGCGACCAGCGTCTTGAAAGGATGCGGACGGCCGAGAATCGTCGCCGCGAGATAGCCGCCATAGCTGCCGCCGCCGGCTGCCAGGCGATCTGCGTCGATCCATGGCTGCGCGGCGAACCACTCGGCCGCTTTCATCGTGTCCTGGTACGGCAGGTCGGCCCATTCCTTCGTGATCGAGTCGGTCCACGCCTGGCCGAAGCCGCTCGAACCGTGGAAGTTGTGCCATGCCGTGACGTAACCCCAGTTCGCGAACACCTGCGCATTCCAGCGCCACTGCATGGCATCGGTCGCGCCGTTGTGCGGACCGCCGTGCAGCAGCAGGTAGAGCGGCCACTTGCGGTCCGGCGTGAAGTTCGGCGGGTAGACGACCCACATCTGCACGTCGTCGTTGTTCGCCCCTTTATAAGTGACGCTCTCGACGCGGCCCTGCGTGAGATCGGCGAGCGCCGCGTCGTTGAAGTCGGAGAGCTTGGTCGCAGCGCCGGTGCGCGGAATGATGCTGACCAGCGTCGGCGGCTCCGAGAAGCTCTGGCGCAGGCCGACGATCACCGGTCCGCTGCCGGCGATCGCGAGCGAGCTGAAGCTGTGCTCGCGCGTCACGGGGCGCGGCGCGCCGCCGGAAACGTCGAAGCGATAGATGCGCTGCGTGCCCGCGTCGTCGATCGAACCGAACAGCGCATCCGAGTCGGGCGACCACACCAGGCCCTGCGCGGAACGATCCCAATCCTCGGTCAGGCTGCGGACCTTGGCGCCGCGCCGATCGAACAGCATCAAGCGTGCCCGGTCGGCGTAGAAGTCGCGGATCACCTGGCGCTGAAATGCCAGCAACCGTCCGTCGGGGCTGTACTTCGGCGAGTTATCGCGCGCCGCGTTGTCGGTCGTGATGTTGCGCGGCGGGGCGCTGCGGTCGACCGGCAGCACGTAGATGTCGAAGTTCGGCTGGACGCCGCTGCGGTCGGTGTCGGCCGCGACGGCGATTTCCAGCCCGTCGGGCGAGATGTCGTAGGAATTCGGACCGGGCTCGGCGATCTCCAGCGACACGCCGCTGCCGAAGGTGATTGCCTGCGGCTCGCCGCCGTCGATGCCGATCGCGTACACGTGCGTCTCGCGATGGTCGAGGAAGTGGTCCCAGTAGCTGATCGGCGCCTGGTCCCACACCTGCGCCGTCATCTTCGGCTCGGCGCGGTCCTTCATCCGCTGCTCCTGCTCGGCCCAGCTCTTCGCATCCGGCCAGACCTGCGACAGGAATGCGATGCGCTTGGAATCGGGGAACCACTGCGGCGCGATCACGCCGGTCGGCACGTTGGTCACGCGCCGCGCCTCGCCGCCGTTCACCGGGATGACGTAGAGCTGCGCCTGCTTGTCCTCGCCGCGCTTGGACACGAACGCGATCAGCTCGCCGTCCGGGCTCCACGCCGGCGCCGAGTCGCTGCCGGCATCGCTGGTGAGCTGGCGCGCCTTGCCGGGCTTCGTCGGGACGAGCCACAGATCGGCATCGCCTTTGTTCTTGTCGACGTCGTACTGAGTGACCGGCACGACGGCCAGGCGTCCGTCGGGCGAAATCGCCGGATCCGCCAACCGTTTGAGCTGCCACATCGCAGCGGCGGTGTACGGTTGCGCGGCGTGCGCGGTTGCGGCGAGCGCCAAGCTCATCGCGATTGCGAAAATAGCGCCGGCTTTGCGGTCCCAATGTGGTTTCTGCTTATGACACGTGCCCATCATTCGCTAACCTCTGCGCTTCGTGGGTGTGGCCAGGCGCGGTAGTGTAAGACCAGGGGCGCCGCTCCGCTGTGCAAGCTGAGAAGTGCATCCATATCTTCGCGAAAGCTGCTCCGTAAACTGGCCGGACTATTAGAGTAGGGGCGTCCGAAGTGATCCAGGCCAAGCATCGCAACCGTCTGCCTTTGCCTCAGCCCGCCGTCGTTCAGATCCGCCGCTCGTACGCCGAAAGTCGTTTCGGCCAGGTCCATCTGTGGACGGCGTATCCGTCCGGCGGTGGCTTCGACGAGCGCGTGCCGGTGGTCTGCCTGCATCACGCCGGCGGCTCGGGCCGACTGTTCGCCGCGATGCTGCGCGAGCTGGGACACGACCGCAGCGTCTATGCGCCGGACCTGCCCGGACACGGGTCATCGGACGGGGCGGCGTCGAAGATCTCGGTCGCCGACCTCGCCGGCGCCATCGGGGATTTCGTGGACAGCCTGAGGCTGCGCTCCGTCGATGTGTTCGGCTATCAGCTCGGCGCGCTCCTGGCCGCGGAGCTGGCGATCGCCCGCCCGCAGCAGATCCGACGCGTGATGCTCTGGGGTGCGCCTTGTTACTCGCCGCAGGAGCGGGCGGCGCTGCTGCAGGGAACGACGACTCCGGGAACTCGCGATGACGGCAGCGACGTCGTCGAGGAATGGCAGCGCATGCTCGAGCGCCGCGGCGCGAACTCTCCGCCGGCGGCTCTCGCCGAGGAACTTGGCGATCGGTTGCGGGCCGGCACCAGCGGTACGCGGGCGCTGAGCGCTGCTATCGAATATCCGACGCTCGAACGACTGCCGCTGGTGAAACAGCCGGCGCTGGTCCTGCGTCTGCGCGACGAATCCTGGGACCACGCGCCGCGCGTGCGTGCGGCGCTGCCGAGCGGATCGATGCTCGACGTGCCGGACTACGGTCAGGGATTTCTCAGTGCCTCCCCGCAGCGCTTCGCCTCGATCGCGCGCGAGTTCCTCGACCGCTAGAGCATCCGCTCCCAACTCCACGCACACGCCAGCCCGGCTATCAGGGATGTCGTCGCCCACCGCGAGGCGAGCGCGGCGATCGTCGCGACCGGGATGCCTCGCGCGAGCGCGACGCCGACTACGCCCGGCACGGCGAACGAAAGCCAGCACAGACTCCCGAACGACAGGCCGCGCACCCACCACGGCACGTCGACCACTGCAGCAAGTCCCCAGCTCAGCCAGAACAGCAGCGCGAACCCCGTGCCGTAGAGCATGTGGAGCAGGGCGTCAGAAGCCTGCAGCGGCGGGACCAGGGCGTTCGGGCGAACCGCTGCACGCGCGGATGCAAGAATCGAATGCAACAGCACGCTCACGAGCCCGCTGAGGCTGCCGGTCAACATCAGATAAGTGAGGTCCATGTCAGCGCAGCGCTTGCTGCAGGCCCTGGATCAGCTTTTCGACTTCGTCGTGCGTGCTGAAGATATGCAACGACAGCCGTAGCGCGCCACCTTCATCGTTCGGCCAACGCAGCGCGCGCACATGGACGCGATGCGTGCGTTCCACGGCGGTCGCGAGATCGATCGCCGTCTTACCCGGCACCCGGAAAGCGAGGATTCCCGCCCACAGGCCCGGGCGCGCCGGCGTCAGCAGCTCGACGCCCGGCACTTGTTGCAGGCGGAGACGTGCGTAGATCGCCAGCTCGCGGATGCGCGCTTCGATCTTGCTGCGCCCGACCTGCTGCTGGAATTCCAGCGCCGCTTCGACGCCGCGCAGTGCGGGCCACGAGTAGGGCACGATGTTGCCCAGCTTGTGCACGGCCGCCGGCACGTCGCTATTGCCGTCCGCGTCCGTCGGCGTGAAGACCGGGGGTACGCTGTCCAGTCCGCGCGGCTCGACCGGCCACAGTCGATCGAGGATTTCCCTGCGAACGTACAGCGCGCCGCTGCCGTGGCTGCCGCTCAGCCACTTGTGGCAGCACGTCGCATAGATGTCGCAGCCGAAATCGCGCACGGCGAACTCCACCATCCCCAGCGCCTGGGCCCCATCGACGACGGTGAGGATTCCACGCTGGCGAGCAAACGCTGCCAGCTCCTTCACCGGCAGCACGGCGCCGTCGTCGTATTGCACGTGAGAGAACGCGAGCACCTTCGTGCGGTCGGTCACTGCTCCCGCAAACAGGCCGAGCGCCTGCTCCGGGCCGGTGAGCGGTGTCGGCAGCTCGATCTGCTTGACGACCAGTTCGCGTCGACGCGCCAGCACGAGCCACGGACTGAGCGCGGCCGGATGTTCGCGCGTCGTCGTGATCACTTCGTCGCCGGCCGCGAGATCGAGCCCCGCGATCGCCAGCCCGAGCGCCTCGCCGGCGCCGCGCGTGAACTGCACTTCGTCGGCGTCGCAGCCGAGAAATGCCGCGAAGCGCGTCGCGAGGCGATTCGTTTCTGCGGTCCAGCGTTCCGCCGCGCTCGCCAGGCCGATGCTTTGGATCTCGCGTGCGCGATACTCGGCCGCCATCGCCGCGCGCAGCGTCGGCCCGCCGCCCGCGAAGTCGAAGTACGCCGCCTGCAGGTCGAGCATCGGTTGCGTGCGGACCCATTGCCAGAGCTCGCGGGCCGACGTCGGCATGATCGGCACAGGCGCGACTGTCTGGGCTGCGGCAGGTTGCAGCGTGGCCGCGGCGGCAACACCCGCGCCGGCAGTCAGCAGATCGCGACGGGTCAGCGAAGCAGAGTTGTTTTCGGTCATCGCGCAATTATCGCAGGAGCGGGCGCTTCCTGTTACCGTACCGTGGCATGTCACACGAGTATCTCGAACGCATTCTCAAGGCCCGCGTGTATGACGTCGCGATCGAGTCGCCGCTCGAAGACGCTCCGCGCCTGAGCCGCCGCCTGGGCAACGCCGTGCTGTTCAAGCGCGAGGATCTGCAGCCGGTGTTCTCGTTCAAGGTGCGCGGCGCATACAACAAGATCGCGCATTTGTCCGAGACCATCGCCCGCCGCGGCGTGATCTGTGCCTCCGCCGGCAACCACGCGCAAGGCGTTGCGCTCGCCGCCCGCCGCCGCGGCATCCCGGCGACGATCGTGATGCCGCAGACCACGCCGCGCATCAAGGTCCAGTCGGTGATCGACCTCGGCGGCGAAGTGGTCCTGCACGGCGACGAGTACGACGAGGCATACGACCACGCGCTCGTGATCGCGCGCGAGCGCCAGCTCACGTTCATCCATCCGTTCGACGACCCCGACGTCATCGCCGGCCAGGGCACGATCGGCATGGAGATCCTGCGCCAGCATCCCGGCGACACGCTCGATGCGATCTTCGTCGCGGTCGGTGGCGGCGGCCTGATCGCCGGCGTCGGCGCGTACGTGAAATATCTGTTCCCGAAGATCCGCATCATCGGCGTGGAGCCCGAGGACGCGGATGCTATGTACCGCTCGTTGCAGGCGCACAAGCGCGTGACACTGGAGCGCGTCGGCATCTTCGCGGATGGCGTCGCCGTGCGCCGCGTCGGCGAAGAGCCGTTCCGCCTGGCGCAGGAATACGTCGACGAGGTGATCACCGTCACCACCGATGAGATCTGCGCAGCGATCCAGGACATCTTCGAGGACAACCGCTCGATCGTGGAGCCCGCCGGCGCGTTGTCGGTCGCCGGCATCAAGCGCTACGTCGCGCGCGAGCAGTGCCGCGATCGCCGCTTCGTCGCGATCAACTGCGGCGCGAACATGAACTTCGATCGCCTGCGACACGTCGCCGAGCGCGCCGACATCGGCGGTCAGCGCGAGGCGCTCGTCGCGGTGGAGATCCCGGAGCGCAAGGGCAGCTTCCTGCGCTTCTGCGAAGTGCTCGGACGGCGCAACGTCACCGAGTTCAACTATCGCTACGACGACGGCGCCGCGGCGCAGCTCTTCGTCGGCCTGGCGCTGGCGGAAGGACGCAAAGAAAAGGAAGCGTTGCTGGCGTCGCTGCGCGAAGCGGGCTACCCGGTCGTGGACATGACCGACAACGAGATGGCGAAGCTGCACGCGCGCTACATGGTCGGCGGCCGGGGTCGCGGCATCGAGCACGAGCGGCTGTTCCGCTTCGAGTTCCCGGAGCGCCCGGGGGCGCTGCTGAAGTTCCTGCACGCGATCGGCACGCAGTGGAACATCACGCTGTTCCACTATCGCAACCATGGCTCGGATCACGGCCGCGTGCTTGCGGGCGTGCAGGTGCCGCCGCAGGAGAGCGTGGATTTCGATCTGCACCTGAAGGAGCTGAAGTACGTGTACGCGGAGGAGACGGATAACCCGGCGTACCGGACGTTCTTGTTGTCGGGCTAAAGGCCGACCTACAGGGTTACTTCACAGCCTCGAGATGCGCAAGGGCCTCGCGCGTGCGCTGTGTGACTACTGCGTTCTCGCCGTGCGCCTGCAGCAGGATCGGGTAGCTCTCGCGCAGCAACGGCAGTGCTTCGTTCGGGCGCCGTTGTGCGATCAGGACTCGTCCGAGCGAGCTGTTCGCCGCCGCGAGCTGCGGACTGTCGGCCGGCACGGACTTCGCCGCGATCTCCTTCGCTCGCCGCAGCGTCTGTTCCGCTTCGGCAAGGCGATTCTGCTCGAGCATGCAGCGGCCCAGGCCCGACAGCGCCGACACGACGTAGGGATGATCGGCAGGCAGCGCCTCGGCGTAGATGCCCAGTGCCGCGCGAAAATCCTTCTCCGCCTCCGCGTGTTGCTGCATGTCCAGCCGCACCATGCCGAGATTGACCAGGTCGTGCGCGACGAACGCGTGCCGCGGCCCGCGCGCCTGTCGATCCAGCTCGACGACTTTGCTCAGCATCTCTTCGGCGCGCGCGAGCTCGCCGCGCCTATGCAGGAAACGACCGTAATTCGCAGCCGCGTCGAGCGTCTGCGGATGTCGCTCGCCGAGCACTCGCTGCAGGACCTGCATCGACTCTTCGTACAGCGGCGCGGCTTCTTCGAGCTTGCCCTGCGCTTGCAACGCGACGGCCAGGTTGTGCAAGTGATGACCGACCTGCGGATGGTCGTTGCCGAGCGCCTGGCGGTCGATGTCCAGCGCCGCGCGATACAGCGTCGCGGCTTTGTCCTGCCGCCCGCCATAGGAGTAGAGGATGGCCAGCTCGTTCATCACCGACGTCGCACCTGTCGTGCGCTCCTGGCCGTGCGTGCGATAGATCTCCAGGCTCTGCTGGAACACGCGCTCCGCCGCGTTGGAATCGCCGCGGAGCTGCGCGAGCCTGCCCTGCGACATCAGCGTCGGTGCGATTTCGAGCGCATCCGGACCGAGCAGGTCGCGCTGCATTTCGAGCGCGGCGTTCAGTCGCGCTTCGCACTGTGCAAGGTCACCTCGATCGCAGAACGCATCCCCAAGCGAACGTAGCGCGACCGCGACGGCTGCGTGTCGCGGCCCGTGGATGGCGATCTGCGACTTCAATCCTTCTTCCAGCAGCGGCACTGCGTCCGCATAGAGACCGAGACTCTGGTACACCGTGCCGATCGTGCTGAGCAGTGTTGCGCGCGTCTCGGGCTGGTCCGCGAGTCCGAGGCTGACGCGTCGCGCGCCAATGTCGAGCAGCTCGCGCGCGGTGACCTGCGCGCCGCGGCTGCGCGACGGATCGGAGAGCTCGAACAGCTCGACGAGGAACGACGAAACCTGTTCCGCGCGCGTGCGCTCGGTGGTGGCGATGTCGCGCTCGTATGCGATGCGCTGCGCCTGGACGAACGTGATCGTAGCGAACGCTGCGAGCGTGACGATCGCTGCAGTCGACGCGGCGACGGCGAGCTTGTGCCGGCCGACGAACTTGCGCGTCCGATACAGCCAGGTGTCCTTCGAAGCAAGCACGGGCTTGCCGCCGAGATGCCGATCCAGGTCCGCGGCGAGCTGCTCGGCGGAGCTGTAACGCCGCTCCGGATCCTTGCGCATCGCCATGCCGATGATGCTGTCGACTTCGCCGCGCAGGAACTTCTGCAGCCGTGCCGGCGTGGTCGAACGGCACGCGACGACATCGTTCAGCAGCTCGGGCGACTCGCGCGCAGTGAGTGAGACCATTTCGCTCGGGCTGGGCGCTTCCTGCTCGCAGATGATGCGTTCCATCTCCAGCAGACTTGCGCCGAGCAGCTGGAAGGGCCGCCGGCCGCACAACAGCTCGTAGAGCAGCACGCCGAGCACGTAGATGTCGCTGGCCGTCGTGATCACGTCGCCACGCACTTGCTCGGGGCTTGCGTGCGCCGGCGTCATGACGCGGTACTCCGCGTGCGTGACTGCGAGCGTCGCGGCCGATTGGCGCGTATCGAGCAGCTTCGCGATGCCGAAGTCCAGCAGCTTCGGCACGCCCTGCGGCGTGATCAGGATGTTGTTCGGCTTCAGGTCACGATGCACGATCAGGTTCTGGTGCGCGTAATGCACGGCCGCGCATACGGTGCGCACCAGCGCGATCCGCTCTTCGGGCGCGAGGCGCCGGCGGTCGCAGTACGCGTCGATCGGTTCGCCGTCGATGTACTCCATGACGAGATACGGCGTGCCGTCCGGCGCACGGCCGCCATCGAGCAGACGCGCGATGTTCGGGTGCTGCAGCGTCGCCAGGATCTGCCGCTCCATGCGCAGCCGGCTTTGCACCTGGCGCGAGAACACGCCGCTGCGGACCAGCTTGATCGCGACCTGCTGCTGGTACTCCTCGTCGGCGCGCTCGGCGAGATACACGTCGCCCATGCCGCCCGTGCCCAGTTTGCGCAGGATCCGGTAGGGGCCGAGGCGCTGACCTTCGAGCGAGCCGATGCCAGGATCGTGCGCGCCGCTCTCGCCGGCGGCGACGTCGTCCCAGAAACCGGACTGCGAAACGTCTTCGCCGATCCCGAGCATCACGTGCGACAACAGCGTTTCGTCGGAGCCGCACGCGAGGCGCACGTACTCCGAGCGCTCGCGCGGACCGAGCGCGAGAGCGCGCTCGATGATCGTCGCTGCCGCGTCGGGTGCCTGGCTCATGGGCGGCAATCATGCATCAGCGCCGGGTCCCCGTGTAATGGTTAGCGTGTAATAATGAATCGGTGACTAACCCGAGGGAGACATGCTCATGGCAATGAAGAAGAGAAAGGCCGGCAAGAAGAAGGCTGCGAAGAAGAAGTCGGCGAAGAAGCGCGGTCCAGCCAAGTCGCGCATCATCCGCCCGCCGCAGTAACGTGCCTTACCAAGCGCGCAGGGCGCCGCGGTCCGAAACCCTCGCCCTGCGCGGCTTGCAGTTTCAGCTCTATCGATGGCCGGGCGAGGATCCGCATCCCGTCGTGCTCGTGCATGGATGGGGCGACACCAGCGAGACGTGGCAATTCGTCGTCGATCACCTCTCGCCGGCGCGCACGCTGGTCGCGATGGACATGCGCGGCTTCGGGCGCACGCAACGACCGGACGACGGCTATTGGTTCCCCGACTATCTCGCCGATCTCGACGCGCTGCTCGACCACCTCTCGCCGGGTGCGCCGCTGGACCTCGTGGGTCACAGCATGGGCGGCAACATCGTGATGCTCTATGCGGGCGTGCGTCCGCAGCGCGTGCGCAAGGTCGCGAGCCTGGAAGCGTTCGGCTTGCCGCGCACGAATTCCGAGCAGGCGCCGGCGCGTTACGCGGAATGGCTCGATGCGGTGAAGTTCGGTAACTCGTTCGCGACGTACGACACGTACGAGCAGTTCATGCGCGTGCTCTCACGTCGCAACCCGCGCACGCCGCCCGACCGGTTGGAATTCGTCGCCCGCTCGTGGGCACGCGAGGGCGCGGATGGCCGCATCGAGCTGTGGGCGGATCCGAAGCACAAGCACGTCAACCCGGTGCTGTATCAGCGCGACCAGGCGGAAGCGTGTTGGCGCGCCATCGTCGCGCCGTTGCTGCTGGTGCTGGCCGAGGAATCCGAGCTGACGAAGCGCATGGCCGGCGAGCTCGGCGAAGATCATCTGCGCAGCCTGTTCGCGAACCTGACGACCGCCACGATCCGCGGCGCCGGCCACATGATCCATCACGAGCGCCCGGAAGAGACCGCCGCGCTGCTCGAAAATTTCCTGCTTACAACCAATACGAAAACAAACTGCTAGCAAACTCCTTGAAGCGGTCCATCCACGGCCGCTGACGCCACGTCTGCAGCTCCAGCTCGCGCGTATCGCGCAGGTCCCGCTCGAACAACGCTTCCATGCGTTGCGCGAAGTCACTCCCGACGACCACTGCGTTCACTTCGTTGTTGTGCAGGAAGCTGCGCATGTCGAAGTTGGCGGAGCCGACCATCGACAGCGCCGTGTCGATCACCATCGACTTCGCGTGCAGCAATGCATAGCGCTGCTCGTAGATCCGCACACCGCCGCCGAGCAGCTCGTCGTAGTCCTTCCGTGACGCATGAAAGATGAGCCCCGAGTCGGTGAAGCTCGGCACGATGATGCGCACGTCGACGCCGCGGGCGGCCGCCGCGATCAAGGCACGGCGCAGTCCGTCGTCGGGCGCGAAATACGCTTGCGTCATCCACAAGCGGCGCGACGTGTGACCGATGGCGGCCGCGTATGTGTCGTAGATCGTCGCTTCATCGCGATCGCCGCCGCGAGTTGCCACGACCGCAACCAGCTCCGCGCCGCCCGGCGCCAGCGGCGGAAAGTATTGCGCCGAGCTGCCGTCGACGCGACCGCCCGCGCGCTCCCACGTTTCCAGGAACAGCGTCTGGAACTCCGCCGCGACCGGTCCTTCGATCTGCACATGTGTGTCGCGCCACGCTTCCTCGCGACCGGCGTCGGGGCCGGGACGTGAGCTCGACGCGCTGGCGTAGGCGCCGCTGATGTTGACGCCGCCGGTGAAGGCGATGCGGCCGTCGACGATCACGATCTTGCGATGGTCGCGGTTGTTGAGCTTCCACGGCAGCGTGCGCGTCGGATCGAGCGGCCGGAACGGCAACACTTCGACGCCGGCCTGGCGCATCGGCTCGAAGAACGCCGCGGGTGTCGTGACGCTGCCGATCGCGTCGTAGAGCACGCGCACTTCGATGCCTTGCTGGCGACGGCGAATCAACAGCTCGCGTAGCGCACGACCGATTTCGTCATCCGAAAAGATGTAGGTCTCGAGATGCACATGATGCTTCGCGTTCTCGATCGCGCCGCGGATCGCGTGCAACGTTTGCGGACCGTCCACGAGCAGCGCGACGCGGTTGCCGGCGACGAGCGGCGCGGCTGCCCGCTCGCGGAACGCGTCGATCATCTCGCGGACGTGCTCGGTCTCGTGACGATCGTTGAGCCGTTGATCCACGACGCGCTCGCTCGCGCCCGGCGGCAGCACACCATCGCCAGTGACGACCGGTGCCTTGACGCGCTCAGCGGACGTTGTGCGTAGAGACAGTGCGGCAGGGGATGCGCATGAAGCGCAAACGAGCAGGGTCAGCAGAGCGAGCAGCAGGCGGGAGTGACGATACACGTCCGTAAAACGTGCACGCGACGCTGCGGTTCCGCCCGATGCATCCATGTGGGGAACGCAAAGTACTGCAGACAGCGCGAGGAACCCGATGAATCGTCGCGCGTTTCTGGTTCGAGTCGGGGCAGGAGCGCGGACGCCCGCGCAGGGCATCCGGTCGACAGGGTATGAGCTTCGGAGGTTTCTTATGCTGTCTTGGGCTTTGACGTTTTTCATCGTTGCGATCATCGCCGCGGTGCTCGGTTTCACCACCATTGCAGGTGCGGCGGCCGGGATCGCGAAGATTCTGTTCTTCATCTTCCTCGTGCTGACGCTGGTCGCACTGGTCGCGGGAGCGTTGCGCGGACGGCCACCTGTCTGAAGCAGGCCTGAGCTGCCTTCGACAGACCGGAATGCAAACGGGGCCCTGAGGGGCCCCGTTTCAATTTCTATGGAATTCCTTTTCTAGGTGAACAACAGCGCCTGGCTCACCGCCACGCGCACCGTCTCCGGCACGAACGGCTTCGTCACCAGGAAGGTCGGCTCCGGCCGCTCGCCGGTGAGCAGCCGCTCCGGGTACGCCGTGATGAACACGATCGGTACCTGCACTTCGCTCAGGATCTGGCGCACGGCGTCGATGCCGGAGCTGCCGTCCGCAAGCTTGATGTCCGCGAGCACGAGGCCCGGCTCGGTCTTACGTGCAGCGCGCACGGCTTCGTCGCGAGTGGTCGCGATTGCCGCCACGGTGTGACCCATCTCGCGCACGATGCTCTGCAGGTCCAGCGAGATGATCGGCTCGTCCTCGATGATCAGCACCTTCGTGCTCGGCTGATCGGAGATCTCGCGCACGGCCTGCGCGACCATCTGTTTCACCTCTTCCTCACCGACGGCCAGGATGCGTGCCGTGTCGCTGACGTTGAACCCTTCCATCGCGGTCAGCAGCAAGGCCTGGCGGCGCGCCGGGGTCAGCTCGCCGAGCTTCTTCTCGACTCCCGCCACGGCGGGCTGGGGACGTGAGCTGGCCACCGAACGCATATCGACGTTGGCACTGCCCCACAGCTTGTGGAACAGCCGATACAGGCCCACTCGCGGGGCCGTGTCGCCGCCGATGACCGAAGGATCGGCGACGATCGTCTCCAGACAGGCGCGCACATAGGCATCGCCGCTCTTCTGGGTGCCGCACAGGGCTCGGGCGTAACGGCGCAAATACGGCAGGTGTTCGGCAATAGCGTGAGCCAAAGCCATGGGCACTCCTTCGATTCTTTATGGGCGCAGCGTTGCGCGCGCCGATAATGGCGGTTGTAGTATGTGCGAGAGGGGGGAAAGGTTCCTTCCGACTTGGAACTTTTTCAAGGGTGGGGCGTTCGGGCTCGACACGCGAATTCCACGCGGCGCGGCGTGGCGCACCGGTTCGAGCCTACCCATGGTCATGAGCGAGAAAATCAAACCAGGCGAGTCGCCTGAAAAGGCGGCTGCGAGCAGCACCGAGCAGGTGCCGGACTGGCTCCAGAGCCGGCTGCGCCGCATGTTCAGCGACGTGATGGACGAGCCGGTGCCGGACGAGTTCAAGGCGCTGCTGAAGCAACTGGAAGACAAGGAGCGCGGCTCCTGATGGGGCCCGTGCCGGTCTTCCACAACCCCCTGGCGGCTCAATGACAGGACACGACAAATTCCTGGATCAGGTGACGGCGTTGTTGCCGGCGTTGCGCGCCTTCGGCCGCTCGCTGTGCGGCGACCCGGCACGCGCCGACGACCTCGTGCAGGACACGGTGCTCAAGGCGTGGACCAACCGCGAGCAGTTCCAGTCCGGCAGCAACCTGAAGGCGTGGTTGTTCACCATCCTGCGTAATTGCTACTACTCCGAGCTGCGGCATCGGAAGTTCGAGATCGAGGACCCGGATGGCGTCTGTGCCGGCCAGGTGGCGATCGCGCCGGACCACGATGCGAAGCTGCATCTGCGCGACCTGAGCCGCGCCCTGCAGCAGCTTCCGATCGATCAGCGCGAGGCGCTGATCCTCGTGTGCGCCACCGGCCTGTCGTACGAAGAGGCGGCGGACGTCTGCCAGGTGGCCGTCGGTACGATCAAGAGCCGCATCGCGCGCGCGCGCGACAGGCTCGTCGAACTGCTCGGCGACGACGCCGCGTTGGTCGCGGGACCACCGGTCGTCGGTGCGCTGGCCGATACTGAAGGCGCGACCGAGCCGCGCTCGGGCGGGCTCTGAGGTCCCGGCCAGCGGATCCACACGCTCGCCGCCGCAAGATCCTCGCCGCGGGGGCCATTTGAAGACTCTCAAGACCGCATCGGCAAAGCGCTCGTGGTTCGGACGCAATGCCGGCCTGCGTCCGCGGCTCGTGCTGATTGTCGGTATCGCAATGCTCGCCCCCGGTGCTCTGGCGGTGCTGCAGGCGATCTCGAGCTACGGCAGCAGCATGCGCATCATCGAGCAGAACCTCGCGCAGGCGGCGCAGCTTGCCGCCAGCGAAGAGGTCAACGTGATCGCAGCTTCGCGCGAGATCCTGACCAGTCTCGCCGCGCAGCCGGACGTCCGTGCGGCCGCCGGCCTCGCATGTCGCCGCGCGCTGCAACGATCGATCGGCGGACTCGATCAATATGAAGGCGCGATGGTCGTCAACGCGGAAGGCGTCGTGAGCTGCGCGTCCGGTCCGATGCCGCAAGTCGTCAAGGTCGACGATCGCGTGTGGTTTCGCGACATCATGGCGGGCGACGGCTTCGTCGTGAGCGATCTCATCGTCAGCCGCTGGCTCGGAAGCTGGGGCATCGTCACCGCCGTGCCGCTCGTCGACGAGCAGGGATTGATCCAGGGCTCGGTCGCATTGTTCATCGGTCTCGACTGGCTCGCTCAGCGATATCAGCGCGGCGCGCGTTCGGAAGATGGTGCGGCATTCGCGCTGCTCGACAGTCGCGGCGAGATCATCACGCGCGACGCGAGCCGCTCGCCGGCGAAGTCGCCGCTGCCGCGCAACAGCCTGATTCACGAACAGCTCCGCGATCAGCTTCCCGCCGGCCAGACGCGCACGTTCCGCGCGCGCGGTCACGATGGCATCTGGCGGCTCTATGCAGTCAGCCCGCTGCTCGGCGGCAGGATCTTCGTGATCCGCGGCACGCCCGTGCTGACTGCAATCGGTCCGCTAGCGCTGCAAGTCGCCTGGGGCGTGCTCACTCCGCTGCTCATGTGGGCGCTCGCGATCGCGGTCGTATGGTTCGGCATCGAGCACCTGGTCGTGCGCTGGATCACTTACCTGGAGCGCATCACGTCGGCGTACGCAGCGGGCCGGCACAACGTGCGGCCGGAGCGCGTGAGCGCCGCGCCCGCCGAGATCCGCAGTCTCGGCGAGACCTTCTCGCGCATGGCCGACCTGATCTCCGCGCGCGAATCTGAATTACGCGAGTCGCTCGCGCAGAAAGAAGTGCTGGTGCGCGAGATCCATCATCGCGTGAAGAACAACCTGCAGCTCGTGATGAGCCTGCTGAACCTGCATGCGCGGCGCATTCGCGACCCGCGCGCCGAGCTAGCATTCGCCGAGGCGCGCAGCCGCATCAACGCGCTCGCAACACTCCATCGACGGCTCTATGAGTCGGAGAGCCTGCAGGAGATCGACCTCAAGTGGTTCCTCGAGGACCTCTGCGCGGAGCTGCGCCGCGGCGGGCTGTCGCGCGGCCGCTCGGTCGAGCTGGTCGCCAATTCGCCCAGCGAAGTCATCGGGCCCGAGATCGCAGTGCCGCTCGGCCTGCTGGTGACGGAAGCAATCACCAACGCGTACAAGCACGCGTTCAACGAGGGTACGGGCGGCCACATATATGTAGATGTGCGACGGCCTTCGGCCGAGACACTCGAACTGGCAGTGCGCGACGACGGCTCAGGTTTCGACCCGGCAGCGGGCGAGGACAACACCGGGCTCGGCCGTTCGCTGATCGAGGCGTTCGTTCGCCAGTTGCGCGGCGAGTTGGAGATCAGCGGCGATGCCGGCACGTCGCTGGTCGTGCGGTTCCCCGCGCCCGCGAGAAAACCGGAAGGCGGCATCGCGCTGTCCGCGGGGCCCGTATCGGCAACTCCCGGCGATTCCGTCGCCGCCGCGCCGCTGCCAAGCACGGAGTCCTGAAGTCCAGGCTGGCAAACTGGGTTTATATCCAGTAGCATCCAGCTCATGACTTCTCCCACCCGGCCCACAGTGCGTCCCGGGCGTGGCGCGGTGTCGAATCCCGCCGGGCGCTTCGAGTCGACGCGCAGCGAAGCCGTCGACGACGGCTGGGGCAGTCTCGACGAGGAGCTGCCGCCGCTCGCGACGATCGTGCAGCCGGAGCCGGCGCGCTCGATCATTTCGCGCAACGATTCGCCGGACATCTCGTTCGATCAGTCGATCAATCCGTACCGTGGCTGCGAGCATGGCTGCATCTACTGCCTGAGCGGCAACACCAGAATTCTGATGGCGGATGGCAGCCAGAAGCCGCTGTCGGAGCTGGCTGTCGGCGATGAGATCTACGGGACCGAGAAGCGCGGGCACTATCGTCGCTACGTGCGCACGCTAGTGTTGGCGCACTGGCGCACTGTCAAGCAGGCCTACCGAATCCGACTCGCGGACGACACCGAGCTGATTGCCAGCGGCGATCATCGCTTCCTTACCGAGCGTGGCTGGAAGTTCGTCACGCGAGGCGAGGAGCCCGGCCAGCGTCCATATCTGACAGTCAACAACACGCTCATGGGATTCGGCGCGCCGCGCGCGATGCTGCCGCCGCAAGACTCCGACGCGTATCGGCGCGGGTACCTGTGCGGGGTCATCAGGGGCGATGGTCATCTCGGCGATCAACACCGCTTCAAGCTCGCGATGGCCGATGCGGAAGCGCTGGATCGCACTGCCTCCTTCCTGATGGAGTTCGGCATCAGCACGGATCGCTTCACGTTCCAGGCGGCAACTTCAGCACGCAAGGCAATGGAAGCGATCCGGACGAGTTCGAGCGCTGCCGTAGCTGCAATAGGGCGCTTGATCGAATGGCCAGAACGCGGCGAGGGCGACTGGCTGCGCGGCTTTGTCGGCGGCATCTTCGACGCGGAGGGCTCGTTCAGCGACGGCTGCATCCGCATCGCGAACACGGACAGCCGAATGATCGCCGTGCTGAGCGATGCGTTGCGATCGCTGTCGTTCGACTCAGTCGTGGAGACTCCGCGCGCGCACGCGTCAAGACCGGTGCACTACGTTCGCGTTCGCGGCGGATTGCGAGCGCATTTGCGGTTCATGAACGCCTTCGATCCTGCGATTCGCCGCAAGCGCAACATCGAGTCGCAAGCGGTGAAATCGGCTGCGAGCCTGGAAGTGGTCGAGGTCGAACCGCTCGGCCGCGAAACAGAGCTCTTCGATATCACCACCGGCACCGCAGATTTCATCGCGAACGGCGTCATCAGTCACAACTGCTACGCCCGTCCCTCGCACGCCTACCTGAATCTCTCTCCCGGTCTCGATTTCGAAACGCGGCTGTTCTACAAGCACGATGCCGCGCGCTTGCTCGAGCAGGAGCTCGCGGCGCCGAGCTATCGCTGCTCGCCGATCACCATCGGTGCGAACACGGATCCTTATCAGCCGATCGAGCGCGAGTACCGCGTCACGCGCAGCATCCTCGAGGTGCTGGCGAAGTACCGGCACCCGCTTTCCATCATCACCAAGAGCGCGATGATCGAGCGCGACATCGATCTGCTCGCGCCGCTGGCGGCGGACAAGCTCGTGTACGTGATGATCAGCGTCACGACGCTGTCGAATGAACTAAAGCGCACGCTCGAGCCACGTACTGCTTCGCCAGCGGCGCGTTTGCGCGCGATTCGCAATCTGCACGAGGCGGGGATTCCGGTCGGCGTGATGGTTGCGCCGATCATTCCCGTGCTCACCGACCATGAGGTCGAGCGCATCCTCGCGGCGGCGGTCGCATCCGGCGCGCAGTCTGCAGCGTACGTTCTGCTGAGATTGCCTTACGAATTGAAGGACCTGTTCCGCGAATGGCTCGAGCAGAACGAACCGCTGAAAGCGAAGCACGTCATGTCGCGCCTGCAGGCGATGCGCGGCGGCAAGGACAACGATTCGCGTTTCGGAATTCGTCAACGGGGCGAAGGCGAGTACGCCGCGCTGCTGGCGAAGCGCTTTGCCGCTGCGTGCACACGTCTCGGGCTCAAACAGCGCGAGCGCTTCGCTCACGATCTGACGCTGTTCCGTCCGCCCGTGTTCGGGCCCGAGCAGTTGTCGCTCCTTTAGGGCAATGCACGCACGAACGATTGAATTGCAGCGCGCGGTATTTGACATTAGAAGCTAGCGGAACGTTGTGCACTTTCCCGGCATTGACTGCGGGAAGGTTGTCGTATACTCGTTTCGCAGCAGGTCGTCCGATCTGCACCGAGCTTCGCACCGGGGATTCCGCTTGAGCCTCGTGGAGATCAGCATGCAATCCGTCTCAGGTCAGCGCGCGCTGCGCGCGGTCGTCGCCGCCGTTTTGTGCTCCAGCGCCGCCGGGTGCATGACTGCCAAGATCGAAGAGATGCGTGAGGCGCCGACGCAAATCACCTCCGACGAGGCGATCGTGCTGCTGGCGAAGCCGCATCTGGAAGGCACGGGCACCGAAGACAAATTCCTCGATTGCCTGGAGCGCGAGCTGGTCGGCGAGAGCGTGTCGGCAGACGTTGCCGACCGGCAACGCGCCGGCAAGAAATTCGACCCGCGCAGCAGCCTGAAGGACGGTCCGTTCCAGATTTACGCGGACCACACTTTCGTCGACGCGCTGTATCCGTGGCTCGAGCCGAGCACGGCGCCCGCCAACGCGCAGGGCTTCAGCACGTTCCTGGCACGTCCTGGCGTGACCGAGCGCGTCAATTCGATGGGCGTGCGCTTCATCGTTTGGGTCGATGGCGTGACGCAGAAGACCGACGGGGGCGGCAGCATCGCTTGCGCGGCCGGTCCTGGCGGGGCCGGCTGCCTCGGCCTTGGTTGGTGGGAAAAGACGTCTGACTACGAGGCGACAGTCTGGGATCTGAAGCAGGGTGTGAGTGCGGGCAGCCTGACGACCGACGTGAAGGGCACGTCGGTGATGATCGGCGCCATCGCACCGATTCCGCTGATCGCGCCGGTGCAGAGTACGGCGTGCGACCGACTCGCCGGGCAGCTCAAGGCGTTCCTGCTCGGCTCCAGCGCCGAGGAGAACACAGTGGTCTCGCGACCGCAGTAGTCGAATCTCCTTCCCCCTGCCGCATTGAACCTGCGGTAGGCGGCGCGGATCGAATGTTTGCTGGACGGGGCGGTCAGCCCGCGTTCAGGTCGCGGGTCGCACAGTCAGCCGAGGCGGCAGCCGCGGTGGTGCGGGCCCGGGGAACGAGGAGAAACGATGCATATTCAGCGCTCGCGCAGGTCTCTGCCCGCGCTCGCCGCACAGGCGACAGCGATCGGTGCAGTCTGCGCATTCCTGATGGGCGGCTGCCCGCAGCAGCAGCAATCGTCCTCGTCGTCCATGCCTTCCTCGCCCTCGAGCGGCGGCTCGTCCGGCAGCAGCGGCTCTTCGGGCGGAAGCTCAGGCGGCGGGCGCAGCTCGCCGAGCATACCGAGCGGTGGCGGCTCTTCCGGCGGTGGCGGCGCTTCGATGCCGAGTCCTGGCGGCTCGCAATCTTCTTCGCGTGGCAGTAGCGGTTCGCAGGGTGGCCAGGCCGGGTCGAACACGCCGAGCGGCAGCAGCGGCAACTCCGGCGGGTCGCAGGGCGGCTCCCAGGGCGGTGGCTCGCAAGGCGGCGGCTCACAGCAGGGTGGCGGTGGTTCGCAGGGTGGCGGTCAGGCAGGCGGGGCTGACGGCCAAAGCGGCGGCCAAAGCGGCGGCCAAAGCGGCGGCCAAAGCGGCGGTGGCCAGAGTGGCGGTCAGAACGGCCCGGACGTGTCCGTAGGCGTGCAGCTTCCCGGCGGCCTGCCGACGGTCGGCATTCCGATGCCCAGCACGGGAGGCCAGAGCGGTGGCGGCGGTCCGGAAGGCGGAGCGCAGAGCAGCACCAATTCCCCTGATTCGAGCGCCGGCGGCGGCGCGGCTGGCGGCTCACCCAACGAAAGCATTTTCCGTGGCTCGAGCGGCGGCGGCGGAGCCCAGTCCCAGAGCGCGGGTGGCGGTGCATCGGGCGGCGGCGCGGCCGGTGGTGGTGCCGCAGGCGGTGGCGCTGCAGGTGGCGGAGCTGCGGGCGGCGGTCAGGCCGGCGGTGGTCAGACTGGCGGCGGTCAAGCCGGTGGCGGTCAGGCCGGTGGCGGTCAAGCTGGCGGTGGCGGTGGGGGCGGCGGACAGGCAGGTGGCATGCCCAACGCTGGGGGCGGTGCCTCTGGCGGTGGTGCGGGCGGTTATCCGTCTTCCGGCGGTGCCGGCGGCGGCGCCGCGGGCGGAGGATCTAATGGCGGTGGTGGCGGTGGCGGCGGGATGACGACCGGCGAGCGCACGGCGCAGATCGACCGCGAACTCGATACATCGCTGGGTGTTTTCGATGGGCGCATCCGCGACGAGCAGGCGACGATCGCCGGCCAGCGGGGCGGCCGTGGCGGCTCGGGTGGCGGTCCCGGCGACAAGAACGGCGGCGGGGCGGCTGGCAACGGCGGCGACGGCAAAGATGGCGGAGCCGACGGCAACGGCAACGGCGGCGCGGCCGGTAACGGCAAGCAGGGCGGTGCCCAGGGCGGCCAGGGCCAGGGACAGGGACAGGGTCAGGGCGAAGGCCAGAATCAAGGTGGCGGCAAGCAGGGTGGGGGCGGTGGAGTCGGCGGCGGCGCGGGCGGTGGCAGCGGCCCGAACACCGTGCCGGCGGATATCCCGGACGGCAGCGACGACGACATCGTCGCGCGCCAGCTCCGCGAGGCCGCGCAGAAGGAAACGGATCCGGAGCTGCGCGAGAAACTTTGGCAGGAGTACCGGGACTACAAGAAGAACACGGGTTGAAGTCGGCCCGTGTTCGGTTCGCTGAGTTGGTCGTACCAGGTGGTCATACGCAAATGAATCGCTCCATCGCACTCGTCGTCCTGGCCGCGGCTGCATTCGCCACTGCCGGCTGCGTCACGCACGAAACCAGGCCGCAGCAGCGCATCAACGCGATTCAGGCCTCGCAGGAAATTCCGCAGGATCAGCTGCTCGACGTCGCGGTGCACCTGTTCGACGAGAACGTGCCGAAGGACGAGAAGAAGATGGAGCAGGAGCACATCTTCCCCGAAGTGCGCAAAGCCGAGGCGCGCTACTTCCCGATGCAGATCCGCAATACGCTCGAAGGCACCGGCCACTGGGGGCAGGTGCGCGTGGTGCCGGCCGATGCCGCCGCCCTCGACGTGCAGGTCTCCGGCAAGATCATCGAGTCGAACGGCCAGCTCCTGCGCATCGACATCGCTGTCGTCGACGCGACCGGCCGGCTGTGGTTCAAGCGCGAGTACTCGCAGACCGCCGACACGCGCTCGTACAAGGACCAGAGCGGGCAGCCGCGCGATCCGTTCCAGAATCTCTACAGCACGCTGGCGAACGACCTGCTCGCCTATCGGCAGCAGCTCGCGGTCGCGGACCTGGAAAACGTGCGCCGCGTTTCCGAGCTGCGCTTCGCCAAGGATCTCGCGCCGTACGCGTTCGAGCCGTACCTGACGCAGGACAAGAAGAAGGCGACGTACCAGGTCGTGCGCCTGCCGGCGGACGATGACCCGCTGCTGGTCCGCATGGACCGCATCCGCGAGCGCGACTACGCGCTGATCGATACGGTCAACGAGCACTATTCGCTGTTCGCGGAGAACATGTCCGAGCCGTACACCAACTGGCGGCGTTACAGCTACGCCGAGCTCGAGGCCGAGGATGAAGCGAAGCGCTCGGCGCTGACGCGCAAGCTCCTCGGTGCCGCGGCGATCGTCGGCGGCCTCGTGGTCGGCTCGGAGGCGAACACATATGCCGGGCAGGCTGCGGCCACCGGCGCGATTTTTGGCGGCGCGTATGCAATCAAGAGCGGCTTCGACAAGGGTGCGGAAGTGAAGATGCACTCCGACTCGCTGAAGCAGCTCGGGGAATCC
>Ga0114129_10001390_pt1 | contig 32609 bp, 16 predicted proteins | sample RhiMetdeltSRZDD1_FD_80071 | JGI IMG/M metagenome (GOLD analysis project Ga0114129, IMG submission 80071) | Populus rhizosphere microbial communities from Tennessee, USA - Rhizosphere MetaG P. deltoides SRZDD1 (version 2) (version 2) | ecosystem: Host-associated > Plants > Roots > Rhizosphere >...
AACTGGTGGAACGAAGCATTGCATGGGGTGGCAAGGGCAGGTGTTGCTACCGTGTTTCCGCAGGCCATTGGTATGGCTGCCACATTTAACGACAGCCTGCTGTTTCAGGCAGCCAATGTTATATCAACCGAAGCAAGGGCAAAATATAATTTATCGGTTGCGCAAAACAGGCGATTGCAATACATGGGACTTACCTTTTGGTCGCCCAACATCAATATCTTTCGCGATCCCCGCTGGGGCCGCGGACAGGAAACCTATGGCGAAGATCCTTTTTTAACCGCTCACATGGGTACCGCATTTATAAAAGGATTGCAGGGCAACGACAGCCGGTATTTAAAAACGTCGGCCTGCGCCAAACACTTTGCAGTGCACAGTGGTCCCGAAAACGGACGGCATACATTCAATGCCATTGTAGATGAAAAAGATCTGCGCGAAACTTATTTATATGCTTTTAAAGCACTGGTTGATGCCGGCGTTGAATCGGTAATGTGCGGATATAACCGGGTAAATGATCAGCCCTGCTGCACAGGCAATATCTTATTGCAAAACGTTTTGCGCAATGAATGGAAATTTAAAGGACATGTGGTAACGGATTGCTGGGCGCTCGAAGATATTTATGCGCGTCACAAAGTGTTGCCCTCGGCGGTTGAAGTGGCCGCTGCCGCTATTAAAGCTGGCGTAAATCTCGATTGCTCGAACCTGTTGCAGGACGATGTGATGAAGGCTGTTGAACAAAAACTGTTAACCGAAAAAGAGGTCGACAGTGCGCTGGCCGGCATTATTCGTACACAAATTAAGCTCGGTTTTTATGATCCTGCTTCGATGAACCCTTTTCAGAATTACGGGGCCGACAGTGTTGCCAATGCATGGCACGCTAACCTTGCACGAACCATGGCGGCGCAAAGTATGGTATTGCTGAAGAACAGCAACCAGCTGTTGCCGCTCGATAAGAAAAAATATCCTGCCATTATGGTGCTTGGTTCAAATTCGGCTTCGATGGATGCTTTGCTTGGCAATTATCATGGCGTAAGCAACCGGGCTGTTAGCTTTCTCGAAGGTATTACCAATGCAGTTGATGCCGGCGCCCGTGTTGAATACGATTTGGGTTGCGACTATAACGACACCGTTCACTTTGGCGGTATTTGGGCGGCAGGTAATGCCGATATTACCGTTGCTGTACTTGGTTTAACACCTGTGTATGAAGGCGAAGAAGGCGATGCGTTTCTGGCAGCCAAAGGAGGCGACAAACCCGACATGAGCTTACCGGCTTCGCATATTGCCTTTATGAAGAAATTGCGGGCCTCTAATAAGAAACCGATTATTGCTGTGATCACCGCAGGCAGCGCCGTTGATATTTCGGCCATTGAACAATATGCCGATGCTATTATACTTGCCTGGTATCCCGGTGAGCAGGGTGGCAATGCCCTGGCCGATATTTTGTTCGGTCGCGTGTCACCGGCAGGCCGATTACCGGTAACATTTTACCAGTCGTTTGCCGATGTTCCTCCGTACGATAGTTATGCTATGAAGGGAAGGACCTACCGGTATTTTAACGGCAAAGTGCAGTATCCGTTCGGATTTGGGTTAAGCTATACTTCTTTTGCGTACGAATGGCAGAAAATGCCGGGCATCATTAAATCGGTTAAAGACACGGTTTCCTTTTCTGTTAAAGTGAAAAACACCGGTTCAATGGATGGCGATGAGGTGGTGCAGTTATATATTGAATATCCTGCTGTAGACCGCATGCCTTTAAAAGAATTGAAAGCATTTAAACGGGTGCATGTTGCGGCAGGCAGCGAAGTAGTGGTGCCGGTAGGCATACCCGCTGCTGAATTGCAGAAGTGGGACCTGGCTACCCGCACCTGGAAATTATATCCCGGAACGTATACCGTTTTTGCAGGCGGTAATTCGAATGATAAAAAAGTGGTGGCAACGATAAAAGTGGGCGGTAAAAAATAGACCCTGAGCGCCCTGAGCTGAGCCTGCCCGATTGTCGGCGGGTCGAAGGGACGAAGGATCGAAAGGTCGAAGGACAAATTATTTTAGGAAAAAATGAATCAATAAATATTCGGTCATGCGAAAAAATATTTTCCTGGTTTTGTTGGCGTGTGTTACAGGTATTCATTGGGCCGCAGGTCAAAACAGGTATGAATTAAACAGCGGATGGGTTTGTGCACCCATCAACTCAGTAAAGGTAAATGGCGAAAAAATTTCCGCAGCTTCGTTTTCAGTAAAGGGATGGATGCCTGCTACAGTGCCCGGCACCGTGCTTACTACGTTGCTGCAAAACAAAAAGGTGCCAGACCCTTTTTATGGCATGAACAATGAAAAAATTCCCGACATATACAAAACAGGCCGTGATCATTATACTTACTGGTTTGTAAAAGATTTTACCGAAAAAAGTGCACAGGGCAATGAACAGATTTGGCTACAGTTCAGAGGCGTGAATTACAGTTGTGATGTTTTTCTGAATGGAAAAAAATTAAACAGCACCCGCCATATTGGAATGTTCCTGCGTCAGTCGTATAACATCACCCGTTTGCTGAATAGCAATGGCAGCAACCGGCTGGCTGTAATTGTTTATCCCATCGATCCGGTAGGTAACCCTAATGGCGGACAGGGTGGCGATGGTATTATTGCCCGCAATGTATCGCACCAGTACGTGGCAGGGTGGGACTGGATTCAGCCTATGCGCGACCGTAATACCGGCATATGGGATAAAGTATATATCGAAAAAACGGCGTCGGTGAATATTAAAAATCCGCATGTGGTAACGCAGGTGCCCGGTACTCGCAAACCCGAAGGCATGCAACAACCTGCCAATATTATAGCAAGTGCCGAGCTCGAAAATGCATCTGATAAAAAGAAAGAAGGTGTTTTACAATACGAAATTGACGGACAAACAGTAAAACAATCAGTGTCGATTGAACCCGGCGCTACAAAGCAGGTAACGTTCCCTGTATTTCAGTTGAATAATCCCAAACTGTGGTGGCCCAGTGGTTATGGCGCACAAAACTTATACACCATAAGCTTTCAGTTTTTTGAAGATGGCCAAATCCTTTCTGATGAAGAAAAGCTCACAGCCGGTGTGCGTGAAATTCAGGCTACCTGGAATGAAACCACCCGCAGTAAACAAATAGCCGTAAACGGACAAAAGATTTTTATTAAAGGCGGTAACTGGATCATCTCCGATGCCATGTTGCGTTTTACCGACCAGCGCTACGATGCAGAGATCCGTTATCATCGCGATATGAACCTGAATCTTATTCGCGTATGGGGCGGGGCACTGATCGAACGTCCTGAATTTTTTAACGCCTGCGACCGGTATGGTATGCTGGTGATGCAGGACTTCTGGATGTCGGGCGACTGTAACGGCCGCTGGGTTGATCCCATGAAACTCGAAGATCAATGGACGCGCAGAAAATATCCCGATGATCATTCTTTGTTTCTGCGATCGTTGGCCGATCAGATTAAACTGGTGCGCAACCATCCGTCGCTGGCCATGTGGTGTGGTGGTAATGAAATTACACCGCCCGAAGATATTCTCGTTCCTTTAAGAGATTCGGTTTTACCGGCCCTCGACGGCACCCGCTGGTTTGTTGATTACTCCAACTCCGACGATATGTCGTACAATGCACTGGGTGGTAACGGTGATGGTCCATATACAATACAAAACATTGCACACTTTTGGGAGCATCGCACTTTTCCGTTCAACTCCGAAGTAGGATCGGTAGGGGTAGGCGACTATGTTTCGTTAAAGCGTTTTATTCCGGCCGAAAATATGCAGGCCCCACAGTATCCTTCCACTAAAATTGATTCGGTTTGGGATTATCATAAATACATACCCTACAATGAGCATATCGATCCATATGGAAAAGCAAAGGATGCCGCCGACTTTGCCCGCAAAGCACAACTGGTGAATTACGATCAGTACCGTGCGCTGGGCGAAGGGTTCAGTAATCATATGTGGGATTGGTACACCGGGTTTATTATATGGAAAACACAAAACCCGTGGACAGCCATGCGCGGACAGATGTATGATTATTACCTCGATCCCAATGCCTGCCTGTTTGGTTTGCGAAATGGCAGCGAACCGGTGCATGTAATGTGCAATCCCGTTGATGGCATGGTAACCATCGTAAACAACAGCTTTGAAGAAAAGCGCAATATGATGCTGGTGATACGATTTTGGGATATGCAGGGGAAAGACAGTTTGTATACACAGGTATTCACTTTTGTGCAGCCTTCATCGGTAAAAAATATTCTTTCGATAAAAGAGCTTGTCAACAAACTGGGAAAGGATAAAGGCGTTTTTTGTTCATTGCAGTTGTTGAATGAAAGCAAACAGGTGATCAGCGATAATTTTTACTGGTGGCCCGATGCTACCGGCGCACACTCAGGATTACAAACTATGGCGCGCACTTCGTTGAAGATAAAAGCCAAACAGGTTGAAAAAGGAAAGATCGAAGTAACGCTTTCCAATGCTTCCGGTAATGCCGTTGCTTTCTTTAACCGGGTAACATTAACAGATTCAAAAAAGAAAGAAAGGATTTTGCCTGTATTTTACAGCGATAACTATTTTTCGGTAACCCCCGGTGGCGAAAAGAAAATTATTATTGAATACCGTCCGCAGGCCGGTGAAACACCGGTAATATCGGTTGAAGGTTGGAATGTGGCAGAAGTGGAGTCGCAGATCGTTATATAATGTTATGTAATATTGAAGTAACCAGCTAAAACAAAAAAACAGCCTGCTCAGCATTTGACAGTGGTTGCACAGCATTTGATCAGGTTGATATATCATTAAAGTAGCTTGATATTTCATCTGAATAGGGTGATATCACGTGAAAGTAGCTTGTGGCAACATGTAATCAGGTTTGCGCAATCAAAATATAACTTTACAAAAGGTTTGTGTAGCGTTATGCGACCGAAAAATCACTGGCTAAACAAAAAAACAACCTGCTCAGCATCTGACAGTGGTTGCACAGCATTTGATCAGGTTGATATATCATTTAAGTAGCGTGATATCTCATCTGAATAGGGTGATATCACGTGAAAGTAGCTTGTGGCATCATGTAATCAGAGTTGCGCAATCAAAATATAACTTTACAAAACTCTTATATAACGTTATGCAACCGAAATATAAACTGGCTAAACAAAAAAACAAGCTATTCAGATGATATGTAAAGCTACTCACGGGGTATAACAAGCTACTTTCGCATTATAACAAGCTATTTAAAGGTTTTGACAAGCTATTTTGACCTGTTGCAACAAAACTGTAATGAAATCAGCCTGTACCAATTCATAAAAGCAGGCTGATCCTTCGTGCTTTTTTCTAAATTGCAACATAAATTCCCAATACGCTATGCTTCGTAACCGGCAATTCCTTTTTCCTTTTTATTTACTGCTTATTGGTTTACATACAACCGCACAACAAACCAATTCCCCTGGTATGAAACTGGTACCCATACCTGCAGGCTCATTCAATATGGGATCAGGCAGGGCAGGGGAAGATGCAGATGAAAGCCCGGTGCACCGTGTTACCATTTCGAAAAACTTTCTGATGTCGGCCACCGAAGTGACCAATAAGCAATACGAAGCATTTGATCCGGCGCATAAGCAGTGGCGTGGAAAGAACGGATTTTCAGTAAAGGATGATGAGGCCGTGATATTCGTGAGCTATGAACAGGCGGTGGCGTTTTGCAAATGGCTGTCGGCCAAAGAAGGAAAGCCGTATCGCCTGCCAACGGAAGCCGAATGGGAATATGCCTGCCGTGCCGGTACGCAAACCGATTTCAATACCGGCAACGAATTGCCCGAAAGTTATTATAAACAACAACGCACCAGTCGCGAACCGGTGGTGGTTTCATTACAGGTGGCGCAAAACCCTGCCAATGCCTGGGGCTTATATGATATGCATGGCAATGTTGAGGAGTGGTGTTCCGACTGGTATGCTCCTTATTCAGATAATTCAGATGGTGAAAAACGCCCCGATCCGCTCGGCGGTCGCAATGGCATAAGTCGTGTAACACGGGGAGGCAGTCATAATACCCCGGTTCGTTACCTGCGTTCGGCTAACCGGCAGGGTATGCTGCCGGAAGATAAGCATTGGCTTACCGGTTTTCGGGTGGTGCAGGCTGACCGCCATAGTAGATTTCCAGGAGGAGGCGGATTTCCTGCCGACATGTGGCAGCATGTATCCCAACAAAAACATACCTGGAAAAAAGTTACACAACCTTTTTTTGATGCACCCGTTGCTTATGTAGTGCCGCCCGACAGCAGCATGGGAATACCTTTTTTTGCGCACAATCATTGTCCGGCAATAACGTGGTGCCCCAATGGCGATTTGCTAACAGCCTGGTTCAGCACCAATGCCGAATCGGGCCGCGAAATGACCATACTCGCAAGCCGCCTGCGGGCAGGCAAGGCTACCTGGGATACCGCTTCGGTTTTTTTCAGGGTGCCCGATCGCAATGTAACCGGTACTTCATTATTATATGATCAAAAGGGTACGTTGTATCACCTCAATGGTTTGGAAGCTGCCGGTGACTGGCAGAACCTGGCTATGATCATGCGCACCAGTACCAATAACGGGGCCACATGGTCGAAACCGGTTTTGGTGGCGCCTGAACATGCAAAACGTCACCAGGTGATTGCCGGTTCATTAATTACCCGGCAGGGATGGCTGGTTCAGTTATGCGATGCAGAACCCGGGCCACGTGGAGGAACGGCTATATACATAAGTAAAGACAAAGGCGCTCATTGGTATACGCCTTATCAGGATACAATGATGCCCGTTTATAAAAATGGTAATACCGGTAGTTTAATTGCCGGTATTCATGCAGCTGTAGTTGAGCGAAAAGATGGAAGCCTGATGGCCCTGGGCCGTAATGATGATATAATGGCATTGGATAGTTCGGGCGAACGCATGCCCATGAGCATATCAAACAACATGGGTAAAACCTGGCAATACGCTCCATCTGAATTTCCGCCGGTGAACAGCGGACAGCGAATTGTGTTGCGGCGATTGAATGAAGGCGCCCTGCTATTGATATCTTTTACGCATTGCCCGGGTAAATCGAAGCAGGAGGGAATGTTATTTAAAAAATCAAACGGAGGCACGTATAAAGGATATGGTTTATATGCCGCCGTTTCATTTGATGAAGGAAAAACCTGGCCCATAAAAAAACTGTTGACCGATGGAACAACCCGCGTATTGAATGGCGGCGCCTGGACGGGCGCTTTCACAATGGATAGCATTCATGCAGAACCGAAAGGTTATATGGCTGCAACACAAACACCCGATAATGTAATACATGTAATCAGCAGTAACCTGTACTATCGCTTCAACCTTGCATGGTTGAAACAGCTATAAAACTAATCTTGATTTTAGACAAATACCTCTCTCCTTCCAGTGTATTTGACCACTGCAATCATCTTCCTGGTACAAAAAAGTCCCCTCCGTTAACTACTAACGGCTTTAATTTTATAAGTGTCATTAATTCAACTCACTGTAATCAAATTATTTTAAAAACTTTTTTTGCATCATGAAATATTTCTGGTGAGAAAAGCAGCACTTTCTGAAACCTTTTACAGATAAGGGTTGCAGGGTTTGCTAAAATTTTTTTGCTTATGCTTGATTGAAACTCATTCGTTTGATAGAAGCTAAATTTTCGTTCAATCAAAAAAAGAACTGTTAATTCTTTATTACAAAATTCGATTCAGCTACACTTAATAATGTGACCATCTTTAGCTACTAAAGAGATGATTATAAAACCAAAACTTAGTTTCGTTAGCATTAAGCCTAACATCTCACCGATCCCTTAACTGAAAACATTTTAACGCCAGGAATTCACAATATGATTTGCAGTCTGTAAAAAAGACGGCCTGTCCTTGTATTGTCATTTGTAAATGACCTGTGAGTTATTTTTTTCATCATAAAACCAATTGCATAATGAGACATGTACGCCTGCTAATTGCTTTGTTACTACTGCATTCGGCAGTACTGGCCCAAACTCGACAGATATCAGGGGCTGTTAAAGACAAAGCTGGTACCGGGGTTCCTTCCGTAACGATTAAAGTAAAAGGAAAAAACATTGAAACTGTTACCGACATTAATGGCGCTTTTAGCCTGCAGGTGCCATCGGGTAAAATAACGTTGGTAGCATCTTCTGTTGGCTTTGCCGAAAAAACGATTGATGTATCAGCTGGCGAAAGCAGTGTATCTATTTCACTCGAAGAATCGAGCCAGCAACTGGGTGAAGTGGTTGTAACCGCATTAGGAATTTCGAAAGAAGCCAGGAAAGTAGGATATTCTGTATCTACAGTTTTAGGAGACCAGATGAGTCAGGCAAGAGAAACCAATGTGGCCAATTCATTAAGCGGCCGTGTTGCCGGTTTAAAAGTATCAGGTACCAATGGTGGTCCCGGTGGTACCGTGAAATTATTATTGAGAGGTTTACCTAGTATGAACGGTGCAGGATCACCGCTTTTTGTTATTAACGGTGTGCCGATGGATAATACGCAAAGAGGCAGCACCAGTGAGTGGGGGGGCTCTGATAATGGGGATGGTATCGGAAACATCAACCCGGATGATATTGAAACAATGACGGTATTGAAAGGACAGGCTGCTTCTGCCCTTTATGGTTCAAGAGCTTCTAATGGAGTAATTCTTATTACTACCAAATCAGGTAAAAAAGGAGATTTTTCCGTTGACTACAATATGAATTTAATGGTTGATAAAGCCATTAACTATACCGATTTTCAATACGAATATGGTCAGGGGGTTGGCGGGGCTAAACCCACTACCGTTGATGGTGCACAGCAATCTGCCAGAATGAGCTGGGGGGCCAAACTCGATGGCTCACAGGTTATACAATTTGATGGCAAAACATATGCATATTCTGCTCAAAAAGACAATCTCAAAAATTTTTACGTAACAGGTCCTTCTTTTACAAATACCATTGCTGTATCGAAAGGGGGTGAAAATGGTTCATTCCGTTTATCACTATCCAATCTGAATAATCAATCAATTGTAAGGCACAGTGGTTTATCAAGGAAGACTATTAACCTGAACATAGATCAGAATATTACGGATAAATTATCTGTAAAAATGATTGCGAATTACATTGATGAGCAATCACAAAACCGTGCGCAATTAAGCGATGGTCCAATGAATCCCAATAACGGTTATCTTCTGGCTACCAACATTGATGAAAATATACTGGCTCCCGGTTACAATCCGGCTACTGGAAATGAAATTGTGTTTAGTGACGACAACTTTGTTACTAATCCCTGGTTTGTTGTAAACCAGTATATAAATAATCTTGGCCGTAAACGTTTAATTGCTTCTACTACTGCCAAATACAATTTTACAAAATGGTTGTATGCACAGGCACGTGTTGGATACGATTTGGCACACGACCGCGGTTTTAAAGTTACACCCTGGGGAACGGATTATTCCAGTAACAGGGGCGGAGGGTTGGATGAATTGTCTTCAACAGAAAGATTGGAATTGAATGTGGATGGATTGATCGGTGCTTCACACAAAATAACCGATGATGTGAGCTTCGATGCAGCGATCGGTGCCGACCTGCGTAAAAACCAGCAGGAAAAAATACAGATAGGTGGCGGTCCTTTTATTCTCCCTTATCAATACAGCTTTAACAATGTAAAAAATTATAGCAGAGACTATAGTTTTTATAAAACCGAAGTGCACTCAGCTTACTACACATTTGATCTGGCATATAAAAACTTTCTTACTATAGGTACTACCGGCAGATATGATGCCTATTCTACTTTGCCTGCAAATAATAATACCATTTTTGTTCCATCAGTTTCCGCCAGTTTAATTTTTTCTGAATTAACGCATATTCAAGGCCTGGATTTTGGTAAACTGAGAGCTGCTTATGCCGTTACCAGTAACGAGCTAACAAAAGCTTATCAAACCCAGGTATATTATTCTCTGGGAAATAACTTTAATGGAACTCCGATTGGTACATTCGATGATTCAAGACCAAGTGGTTTATTAAAACCATTTACTACTGCAGAATTTGAAATTGGTACTGAGCTGAAGTTTCTGGGTAACCGGTTGAATTTCGATGTTGCCTATTTCACTAAAAAAACAAAGAATGAGATCATGGGAGCAAACTACAGTATAGCTACCGGCTATACCAGCGGATACATTGCAACCGGCTCTACACAAAATAAAGGGCTCGAAGTAATGGTGAGTGGAACTCCTGTAAAGCAAAAGGATTTTACCTGGACAACTACTTTCAATATTACTTCAGTTAAAAACAAAGTACTTAATACAGATAACGCCGGCAATAATGTAAGCCTGGGTCAAAACCGTGGCACAAGAGGAAATGCTATTACCGCTTATGTTAAAGGATATGCCGGTCCGCAAATCATGGCGTATGATTATAAATATAACACAAAAGGAGAAATATTAGTAAACTCGTCGGGCTATCCGCTGCAGGGTAAATTAATTGCCATGGGTAGTGTGTTGCCAACATTGTATGGTGGCCTGAATAATGAGCTGTCTTATAAAAATTTCACGTTTTCTTTCCTTATCGATTATAATTACGGCAATAAGATCCTTTCTGCTACCAGTTTTTATTCCATCAAACATGGATTAAATAAAATGACCTTAAACGGCAGGGATGGTGTAACTGTTGGAGTAACAGAAACGGGTACCAGTGTTAAAGCAGATGCACAGGGATACTATACGGCCCTTGCACAAAATGTAACATCCGTTCATGTGCTCGATGGAGACTTTATTAAACTTCGTCAGGTAACATTAGGATTTTCGCTGCCTTCGGGCCTCGTTAGCAAACTGGTTATATTCAGAACAGCTCAACTTTCATTTGTTGCACGCAATCTGTGGACAATCATGAAAAAGAGTGATAATATAGATCCTGAAGCAACATTCGGATCAAATATTAACTATTACGGAATTGAAGGTACCAGCTTACCCTCTACCCGTACCTACGGCTTAAATCTAAATTTGAAATTTAAAAAATAGTGAACCTTCTGATGAGCTATTATTTAAACTTTAAAATTAAACAAATGAAAAGAACACTTTTATATACGGGTTTAGTGGCTTTTGCTCTTCAAACGGGTTGTACCAAAGACTTTGAACAAATAAATACCGACCCTACTAAAACACCGCCTGCTAATTACAATACCGATTATTTTTTATCGGGCAGCCAGGCCAAATATATCGATGCCATTACTGGTTACAATGGAGCTATTTTATTTCAAAGCGGATGGGTGCAAATATTCGCCTCCACTTCATCAGGCTCTGCCGACTACTATTCCAATATGGATAAATATGTGCAATCGGGTAGTACTGCCGACTATGCCGGACGGGCCTGGGATGTTGGTTTCCATGCAGCAAGGCTGGCTAATGAAATTGTAAGAAATTATTCAGCCAATGCCGATAAGGTAAATGTAGTGAGCGCTGCTATTATAATGAAAGTATTATGCATGCAGTACATTACCGATATATATGGCGACTGCCCCTACTCACAGGCTTTTCAGTTACCCGAGGGAGTTACCCTGCCTGCCTATGACAAGCAACAGGCAGTTTATACCGCTATGTTGAGCGATCTGGATGCAGCATTATCTAAATTCGATGCTTCAAAAGCTGCACCGTCTGTTGACCTGTTCCCTTATGCCGGAAATGTAGCGCAATGGAAAAAATTTGGCTACTCGTTAATGCTCAGGCTGGCCATGCGGTTAACCAAAGCAGATGCAGCAACCGCACAAAAGTATGCTGAAAAGGCTGCTGCGGGCGGAACATTAGCCAGTACTGCCGATGATGCATTTATAAAAGGAGATAATGCCAATGGCTACCGCAGCGAAAACGCGCGCGCACTGGCCACCTCGGCCGATTTGTACCAGGTAAGATGGAGCAAGTCTCTTATTGAGTTTCTTAGATCAACCGGGGACCCCCGTGTATCTGCCATTGCTGAAATACCGAAACCGGGTTTGAAATCGAATCAGACCACTGATTCTATAGGTAATAATGTGGATTCAATACAACTTGGATTGCCAAATGGCTGGGATATGAATGGTGGTGCAACAGATATTTCCCAATCGCCTGGTTATCCCGGTGGAACGGGTACCGGCGCCGATGTTACCTCAATTGGAAAATACTCACGTCCCCGTCCACAGGTTTATACCAACTTAAACAGTGCACAGTTTGTTTTGACTTATGCCGAATCAGAATTATTACTGGCAGAAGCGAAAGTAAGAGGCTGGAATGTTGGATCTGCAACCGCTGCTGCCCATTATGCCAATGGAGTAATAGGTGGCTTCAGGTCTTTGGCAACATTTCCAACATTGAGCGACAGTGCTGCTGTTAGTTTGGCAACTGCTACTACATATGCTGCTGCTCATCCGCTGAATGTTTCATCTACCGATGCTTCACTGAAAATGATCAATGAGCAATATTGGGCAACCACCGGCATGTTAATGAACTTCGTGGAAGCCTGGAACAACTGGAAAAGATCGGGCTATCCTGTATTAACACCGGTTGTATATGCGGGTAATTTTTCGAATAATGTTATTCCAAGGAGACAGATTTATCATTCCGGCGAAAAAACCGCTAATGGCGCCAACTATGCTATTGGTGTAAGCAGTTTAACCGGTGGCGATGTCTTTAATGCAAAAGTTTGGTGGGATAAATAAGTGTTCGTTGTTAGCAGTATATAAAAGACAGGGCTACCGCAAGGTAGTCTTGTCGTTTTTCACATAAGTTTACAAAGCGCCCTAATGCGTAATTAATATGAAACCAACTGCCCTCATTAGTACGCTGCTGATATTATTAAGCGTTGCCCGTGTCAATGCACAGGCAACGCTTTTTCAGTTATTGACCCCTAAGCAAACCAATATTAAGTTTGTAAACCACATCAGCGAAACCGAATACCTGAATGTGCTGGCCTATGAATATTTTTATAATGGCGGCGGCGTGGCGGTTGGAGATATAAACAACGACGGGCTTGAAGATGTGTTCCTGGTTGCCAATATGAATGAAAATAAACTGTACCTCAATACAGGAAATCTCACGTTTAAAGATATTACGAAAGAAGCAGGCGCAGCACTGGCCGGGCGCTCCGGTGCATGGAAAACCGGCGTTACTATGGCCGATGTAAATGGCGACGGATGGCTGGATATTTATGTTTGCTACTCAGGCAAAGTGAGTGACGACATGCGTAGAAACCAGTTATTCATTAATCAGCATAACAATACTTTTAAAGAAGAGGCAGCCGCCTATGGGCTCGATGATAAAAGCTACAGCACACAGGCTGCGTTTTTTGATTTTGATAACGATGGCGACCTTGATATGTTTTTGCTGAACCACAGCACCAAAAAGATCGACAATATGGAGCTGGCCCGTTATCGCGATGAAGTTGATGAACTGGCCGGCAATAAATTATACGAGAACAGAAATAATCATTTTACCGACGTATCGAAAAAAGCCGGTATCAGGCAAAACCCGCTTACGTTTGGATTAGGCATTGCTATTGCCGATATAAATAAAGATGGCTGGCAGGATGTATATGTAACCAACGATTATAACGAGCCCGATTACATGTACATCAATAACGGCAATGGGACCTTCACGAACCAGGCCGATAAAAGCCTTCGTTATTTATCGCAGTTTTCGATGGGCGTTGATATTGCCGATTTTAACAACGATGCCCTGCCCGATATTATAACCCTCGACATGCTGCCCGAAGATAACCGGCGACAGAAATTATTACAGCTGCAGGAAAACTATGAATCATTTTCATTAATGGTGAACCAGGGGTTAAACCCGCAGTATATGCGAAATATGCTGCAGCTGAACAATGGCCCTAGCCCCTCTCCTTCAGGAGAGGGCCGGGGTGAGGTCACCTTCAGCGAAATCGGCCAGCTGGCCGGTATATCAAATACCGACTGGAGCTGGTGCCCGCTGTTTGCCGATTATGATAATGACGGCTTCAAAGACCTGTTTGTAACCAATGGCTATTTGCGCGATTATACCAACAAGGATTTTTTACGGTACTGGGGCGATTATAAAATTAAAAAGGCCATGGACCGCGAGCCTGTTTTAATGATGGACCTTGTGAAAGCCATGCCTTCGACCAGTATTGCGAATTATATTTTCAGGAATAACCATAATTGCACATTTTCGAACCAACAGAAACAATGGGGAATGGATAAGCCGGCGATCTCCTCCGGGGCGGTATATGCCGATCTTGATAATGACGGCGATTTGGACCTGATCGTTAACAACATCAATGAAAACGCCTTCGTGTACAGGAATACCGCAAGAGAAACCACAAAGGCCGGCTTTCTTTCCCTGAACCTCAGGTATAAACAACCGAACCTGTTTGCTATCGGCGCCAAAGTGCTCGTATACAACCACCATACCGTACAATATACCGAAGTAAATCCGGCACGCGGTTATCTTTCATGCGTTACTACACGCCTGCATTTCGGGATAGATAGTTCAACCTTTATAGATTCGGTAAAGATCATATGGCCCGATCACACGATACAGCTGCTTACCAACGTAGAAGCCAACAAACAACTGAACATTAATTACAATCAGCCGCAACCTGTAACAGACGATGATGATGATCCCGTATATGCTGGCAAACCAATATTTACACCCGGCAATAAATTATTTACCTATAAACATGCCGACTTCACCGAAAATGATTTCAAGCGCCAGTTGCTGATGTTGTTCATGTATTCAAAAACAGGGCCTGTTGTAGCCAAAGGCGATGTAAATAAAGATGGCCTCGACGATCTTTTTGTAAGCGGCGATAAAGAAAAACCTGGCAAATTATATATCCAAAATACCAAAGGGTTATTTTATGAAGAACCCAATTTGTTGATCGGGGATGAAAATAACAGCGCCATTGCGGCTGCCACATTTTTTGATGCAGATGGCGATGGCTATGTTGATTTGTATGTGGCCAAAGGCGGCTACTCGTTATTTGAACCCGGCACCCCTTCGTTGCAGGATGAATTGTATTTAAATGACGGTAAAGGTCATTTGAAATTATTTCCCGGATCGTTGCCCGACCTTAGCGCAAACAGTAAATCATGTGTACGGCCTTATGATTACGATGGCGATGGCGATATCGATTTGTTTATAGGTGGTCGGGTAATTCCCGGGCGTTACCCGGTAACGCCAACCTCTTTTTTGCTGGTGAACGATGGCAAAGGCCATTTTAGTGTTGCACCCGAACCGTTCAGTAAAATCGGTATGGTAACCGATGCCCAATGGGTTGATGTTGATAAAGATGGCCGCAAGGATTTAATCATTTGCGGCGAGTTTATGCCCATAGCCGTTTTTGCCAATACCGCAGGCGGATTTGTTGATAAAACAAATGCATACTTTGATAAGATGCCCAACGGGTTCTGGTTTTCTTTAACGGTTGCCGATGTAGACAATGACGGACAGGATGATATAATTGCCGGTAACCTGGGCCTTAATTCCTGTATTCATGTTTCGGAAAAAGAACCCGGCGAACTGTATTATGCCGATTTTGATAACAATGGATCTGTTGATCCATTTTTTAATTTTTATGTACAGGGTGTAAGTTACCCGTTTGTTAGCCGCGATGAACTGAATGAGCAGATTTACCCCATGCGTAAAAAGTTCACATCCTATGCAGCCTATTGTATGGCTACCATGAAAGATATTTTTTCAAAAGAAGAACTGGAAAAGGCAGGCAAGCTTTCTGTTTCAGAAACCCGTACCCTTCTTTTTTTGAACCGTAATAAAAAGTTCGTGGCTGTTGAACTGCCTATGCAGGCGCAGTTTTCGGCGGTAACAAATATTATTGCTGATGATTTTAACAGCGATGAAAAAAAAGACCTGCTGCTATTAGGCAATCATTCCGACAACCGGTTAAAAATAGGCAGCATCAATGCAAGCTACGGCTGTTTGCTCACCGGTGATGGCAAAGGCGCCTTTAAATATGTTTCACAAGGCTCTGCCGGACTTGCCATTAAAGGAGATGTAAAATCGGCTACCGAAATAAAAGTAAATAATACCCGGTATGTAGTGATTGGCATTAGCAATGAAGGGTTGCAGTTTTATAAAGCACAATAACATGACACAACTATTGATGGATGCGTTGATAAATAGTGAACTCAGGCGTTTGGAGACAGGCGCCGGAGTGATTCGTTTTGTTTTTCGTAAAATCATTTATCGATGCACGCTTGTGGTGTTGCTTTGCTGTTCGTTGAACAGCCAGGCGCAAAAAAATGATGCGGCATTTACACGTTACCTGCAACCGGCTGTTTTTTCGTTATCAAAGATCATGATGCACGATGTGGTGAACCCGCCGGCTGCCAGCAGGTATTATGCCTATTGCATGCTGGGCGCTTATGAAATTGTTTCGCAGCACGATACCTCCATCAGGGCATTGCCTTCATTTCTTAAGCAATACAAAAGATATGTGATAACTACTCCTAAGTCGGGTTACGATCATCGCATTGCCGCACTGTACTGCATACTCGAAAGCGGACGGTTGCTGTTGCCATCGGGCTTTATGCTGAAAGAAGATGAAGAAAAGGTTGTGCGCGAAATGCAGAAGAATAAAATACCACGTAAAGTAATCGATAGCTCTATAGCTGTGGCGAATTATGTAGCGGCCCGTGTATTGGAGTATACCAAAGCCGACCGGTATGGCAAATTAAGCGCGCAATTAAGGTATACTCCGGTAAAAGGCGAACCATACTGGTATCCTACGCCACCTGCCTATATGGAGGCCGTTGAGCCCAACTGGAAAACGGTGAGGCCGCTGATCATCGATTCGTGCAACCAGTTTAAGCCATTGCCGCCGGTGACATTCAGTAAAGACAGCACCAGTAATTTTTACAAACTTGCGAAAGAAGTGTACGATATATCGCTGCATCCGACACCTGAGCAGTTAACGATTGCCTCGTTCTGGGATTGTAATCCGTTTGCCGTGGCCACATCGGGCCATATGTCCATCGGGTTTAAAAAGATAAGTCCGGGTGGGCACTGGATGAATATTACCGGCATCGCCGCCCAAAAAGCGCAGCTCGATTTTAATTCGGCGGTAACCATACATGCACTCGTAGGCATAACCTTAATGGATGCTTTTATCAGTTGCTGGGACGAAAAATTTAACAGTAACCGCATTCGGCCTGAAACGTATATCAACCGTTATATAGATATCAAATGGCAACCCCTGTTGCAAACACCGCCTTTCCCTGAATATACCAGCGGCCACAGTGTGATATCTACTGCTGCCGCCGAAGTACTCACGTATTTCTTCGGCGATCGTTTTGCATTTACCGATAATTCGGAAGAGCTGTTTGAAATTGCTGCCCGCTCATTTACTTCATTCCGCGAGGCGGCTGCCGAAGCGGCCATTTCGCGATTGTACGGCGGCATTCATTACCGCGATGCCATCGAAAACGGCCAGCAGCAAGGCAAACAACTGGCTGCATTCATCATCACTAAACTGCAGGCAGCAGGAATAAAAAGTAAAACTTCCGATAAGAATCTCTCCTCAAAAAAGCCCGAGAGGCTTTAATACGAATAGCCCGGGATGAAATCCCGGGTGTGATTACAAATTACAGTTCTGCATCATTTTTAACCAAATGCCAAACGCAGGAAAATTGTAATTTTACAGCGATGGATGCCGATATTAATACGTTATATCAATCAGATTTTTACCGCATTATGGATTTCAAATGCCGGTGTGTCGATTGCCGTACGTCGAAACCTGAATACAGCAAAGCGTTTAGCATCAGCTTTGTACGCAAGGGCAATTTTTTGTTTAATGTATTCAGGCGTTCGCTCGATTCCTACACCGGTTGTGTTTTGGTAACCAAACCCGGTTACGAACGCACGGTAACGCATACCCACGCCATACCCGACGAATGCACCATCTTTGAATTTAAAAATGATTTTTTTAGCAAATTGCTGGCGCATTACGGCGGTGTGCCTTTCTTCAGTGATAACGACTGGCATTCTACACTCATTAAAACCGGCCCCGAAACTGAGTTCCTGCATTTTCAAATAATACAACTGGTGCTAACCCGGGCGGGCAGCAAACTGCATATTGACAATATGGTGGTGGAGATCATTGAAAAAGTGCTGGGCAATATCACCGATTATAAACCCGATAACCGCATCAATGCACGACTGAAACAAAACCATTTAATCACTATCGAAAGGGCTAAAGAATACATTACACAGCATTTTATCGACGATATTTCGCTGATGCAGATTGCAGATCATTGTTATGTGAGCCCGTTTCATTTCAGCCGTTTGTTCAAAACGTTTACTACTGTATCGCCTCATCAATATTTACTCACCACCCGCCTGAAGAATGCAGAACTGTTATTACGCAACACGGCGCAACCCGTGGCCGATATTGCTTTTTCATCGGGCTTTAACAGCATTGAGCATTTTACCGCCGCGTTTAAGCAAAAGTATAAATGTCCGCCTGCCGCTTATCGTGAAGGGGCAATGGTAAGTGGCGGGTAGCAAGTGGTGACCTGGCAATAATGAATAGGTAGTAGGCAAGGGTGAATGGTGATCCGGACATATCCGGAGGTTCTTCTGACTTCCGACCTCCGACTTCGGTTTTCCGAAAAATAGCAGGATTCCTTAAGTCATTCGCCTGCCGGCTGTATAGCTTCGCTGAAAAATACAGCATCATGAAAGAACAATTATTGTCAACGGTAGAAAATTCAAGGAATTACACATTACAGGTAGCAGATGCCATGCCCGAAAACGGATACAGCTTTAAACCATCGGGCGCCGGCTGGAATTTTGCCGAACTGTTGCATCATATCGCCTATGGCATATTATGGTGGAATGATAATTATGTAAAAGGGAACAAAACCGAATGGAACCCACCTGCCGGAACAGGTAATAAACAACAACTCAAATCGTATCTGAACCAGGCTTACGATTCATTAATCGATGCAGTGAAAAAACAAAAGCTAACCGATGAGGCCATCAATGGCGTTCATGCTACCATCGATCACGTTACCCATCATCGCGGGCAGGCAGTTATTTATTTGCGTACCAATGGAGTTACACCGCCGGAGTATATGTATTAGTTTGTGTTTTGTGATTTTTTGTTATTCCGGCTTGTTACTTCTTATAAATATCATCGACAGGCCGAAAATAAGAAATGCCACACCTGTATATATATTCACATTTACGGTAACGCCATTGCTTAGCAATACACTGCCCAGTAATATCAGCGATACCACCGTAAAAAAGAGGCCGATCACAAACTGCAGGTCGTTTAATTTTTTATACATAGTAATATGAGTTCAGGGTTATTAAGGTGAGCCTCCCTTAAGAGGGAAACCACCTTAATAACCGTTATTAAAAGAATATAATGTTCAGTAATAAAGTAAGTGCCAGCAGCAGCAGGCCCAGCGGTACAACCCGCATATACCATTTTTGCTGGTGAAAGGTTGGTTTTTCTGTAAGTGAATAAACAAGTCCTTTCAACTCGGCATCCGGCTTAGGTTTGGTAACCAGGCTTACCAGTATGGTTGTACAAAAGTTTACGACCCACGAAACACCGGCCACAATAAACGCCTGGCCCATGCCGCTTTTAATTGTATACAATGGCGTTATCCAGCCACCTTTGCCTTCTGCAATAGTTACTCCATGCGTAATCGCAGCAGCCAAAGTGCCTGCTACCAGGCCCCAGAAGGCGCCATGCCCCGTTGTGCGCTTCCAGAACATGCCCAGTAAAAAAGTGGCGAACAGCGGACCATTCACAAATCCGAATACCAGTTGCAGAAAGTCGTTGATGTTGTTGAAGCCTTTGGCTATATAGGCCGTGGCAATGGAAATAAGTATACCAACCACCGTTATAAACTTACCTACCAGCAGGTAATGCCGGTCGCTGCGATTTTTTACAAAGTACGACTGGTAAATATCAAATGTAAATACGCTGTTGAAGGCCGTTACATTACCGGCCATGCCGCTCATAAACGAAGCGATCAATGCCGTAATACCAACACCCAGTATGCCACTGGGATAGTAGTGCGCGATCAGCGATGGCAACGTCATGGTATAATCGAGTTGACCGTCGGCAGAGGTGGGAATGCGATAGCCTTTCGATAGCAATGCGGGTTGCATTAATGTAATGGCAATTAACCCGGGCAATACTACAATTAAAGGCATCATCATTTTAGGGATGGCGGCAATAATAGGTGTGCGTTGTGCATCGCCCATATTTTTGGCGATCATGGCCCTTTGTACAACCAGGAAGTCGGTACACCAATAACCGAACGACATTACAAAACCCAGTCCGAATATGAGCGACATAAAGTGCAGACCCATGGGATTGTCGTTAGCGTTGCCCATGTACTTCCAGGCATGCGTAAGCTCGGGTTGTAATTGTGCTTTTATATTTTCCCATCCGCCGGCATCCTGCAGTGATATGATCACCAGTGGCGAAAGGCCCAATACAATTAAAAAGAACTGCAGCACTTCATTATATACCGCACTGGTTAAACCACCAAGGAACGTATATATCATTACTATACCGGCCGATACCCATATTGAAATATCGAAATCCCAGTGCAGAATGGATTCCATCAGTTTAGCCAGGGCATATAATGAAATGCCCGACGAAAAAACCGTCATAACGGCAAAGGAAATAGCGTTTAAGCCTCTGGTTTTTTCATCAAAGCGGAGCTTCAGGTATTCGGGTACGCTGCGGGCGCGGCTTCCATAATAAAACGGCATCATAAACACGCCCAGGAATACCATCGCAAAGATGGCGCCCACCCAATAAAAATGTACTGTCATGATCCCGTATTTCGCTCCGGAAGCTACCATACCAATAACTTCCTGTGCGCCAAGGTTGGCCGAAATAAAGGCCAGACTGGTGATCCAAAGGGGGATACTACGGCTGCTGGTTAAAAAGTCGTTGCTTGATTTGATCTTCTTTTTAATAAGAAATCCTACGCCAATAACAAAAATGAAATAAACGAGAATGATGAGATAATCGGCTAAGTGTAGTCTCATTTGCAATCGTTGAGCTGGTGATAATTAAACACACAATTTATCTTTTTCAATTCAATCCGGCTGAACTTCTTTCTTTTTAACAGAAAATTTTTTTTTAGAGAGGTCGAAGTCGGAGGTCGGATGTCAGCAGTAAGAATCAGGAAGTACGAAGTACGAAATAAGAGGTCGGAAGTCGAAAGTAAGATGTAGGATGTAAGAAATAAAATAGGGTAGGAGTGATTGGATATGAAGGGGTATTAAATTATAGAATTCTACATAAAACCCCATTCACCATTCACGACGTCGACTTCCTCATAATCAATACCGAAGGAATCACCATCCGTTCTTTTTTCAGATCGAAAGTGCTTTTTTCAATACCCTTGAAAAGCAGTGTGGCAGCGGCTTTCCCGATTTCAAAAGCCGGCTGGGTAATGGTGGTGAGCGGTGGATCTAAAATGGGAGCGGTTTCGAGCGTGGCAAAGGCGATCACCTTAATATCCCGTGGTATATTAATATTCAGCTCATGACAGGCCAGGTAAACCGGCGTTACAATTTTTTCAACCGACGCAATCAGGCCATCGGGGCGGTTTTCGCTTTGCAGTATTTTTTTTATTTGCTGATAGTTGCTGCCCTCATCGGTACAATCGATCACCTGATTTTCATTTTCGGGTATGCCTGCTTCTTTCAATGCTGCTTTAAAGCCTTCTATCCGGTGTAAACAAATCGGTAAGCTTTTCGATATAGAAATAAAAGCAGGGTTTTGGCAACCCTTTTCCAGCAAATGACTGGCAGCCATATAGCCGCATTCAAAATCATTGGTGGTTACCCGCGCCGTTTCGATATTGTCCTGGTCGCGATCGAAAAACACTACCGGTATATTATTAGCATGCAGCTTGTTTATATGGTCTGAGGTATTGGTTTCGCTGGAGATAGATATTAATACACCATCTACCCGGCCGCTCTGAAATTCTTCAAGAATTACTTTTTCATTGCTATATTTTTCGTGCGAAAGATAAATTAGCACATGGTATCCCTTTGTTTCGGCAATAGTTTGTATACCATTAATAGCCAGCGAAAAAAAGTTGTCAGCTACCTCGGGCAACACAACTGCAATTGTTTTGCTTTTCTTTTTGCGCAGGCTGCTGGCATAAGGATTCGGTACATAATTTAATTCGGTGGCAAGATCAAGTACCTTCTTTTTGGTTTCTTCACTTATTTCATAGCTGTCGCGCAAGGCTTTCGAAATGGTTGAAACCGACAGGTGTAATTGATCTGCGAGTGCCTTAATATTTACTTTGCTCATTAGGTTTAATCTATGCTCAATTGATTTAGTTACAGACCGATAAACCGTATTAACAGCTGCTAAGGTCGCAACCGTTTTCGTAAATAAAGTTAAAGTATTGCTAACAATCTTTAGCCAAAAAGTAGAACTTAGTTGCCGAAAGGAATCAAACCAGTCTTAATTTTTAATACGATTGCAAATGGCTGCACCTGAAAAGTTTTCAGCGAAAGAAATTAATCCGCTCGGAAGTCTGGATGAATGGGAAGATGATGTATTGCAACGTTATCCGGATCCTGACACTATAGCCAAAGAAAAAGCAAAAGAAGCATATCGGAATTATGACGATCCCTCCCGGGATACGGTTCGTGAGTTTTATCGCCTGAACCATACTCACCAATCGTATGAGTTCGTTCAACAAAAGAAAAGCGATTTTTTACAGTTCAATCGCAGGGAAATGTCGGTGTGGGATGCTTTTAATTTCCTGAACCAGCTGGTAGACGATTCAGATCCAGATACAGACCTCGATCAGTTTCAACATTTATTACAAGCTTCGGAAGCTATCCGTGCCGACGGACATCCTGACTGGATGGTGCTTACCGGGCTGATGCACGATATGGGTAAAGTGCTTTGTTTATTCGGTGAGCCGCAATGGGCCGTTGTAGGAGATACCTTCCCGGTTGGTTGCGCTTATTCAGACAAAGTTGTTTATCCTGAGTTTTTCAAACACAATACCGATTTCAGCGATCCCGTATACAGCAGTAAGTATGGAGTATATGCTCCCAACTGCGGGTTGCGCAATGTAAACATGTCGTGGGGCCACGATGAGTATGTATACCAGATGCTGAAAGATTATCTGCCCGAGCCCGGATTGTATATGTTACGTTATCACTCGTTTTACGCCTGGCATCGCGAAGCGGCTTACGATCACTTACTCGATGATCATGATCGTGAAATGTTAAAATGGGTAAAACTATTTAACCCTTACGACCTTTATTCTAAATGTCCAACACCACCTGACTGGAAGCAGCTACGGCCTTATTATGAAGATCTGGTGGCTAAGTATCTGCCATCTACCATTAAATTTTAGCAAGCCAAACACGCAAACATAGAGCCTTTATCCATTCCAATGCAATTATAAAGAATGGATCATGTGCTACATAAGTGATGTAGCATATACCCATGCACTTTGTTAGAAGTAATTACATGGAAAGACACAATATATTTAATTCGTATTGTGTTTTTTTAGGGTTACGCTAATAAATGTATCTGATACATTTAATAAATGGATCCATGTATCATTGTATAGGAAGAACGCTTTAAAAAACCGTTAAGGAAGAACCAACACTTTTAAAACCTAAAACTTTCATTTATGAGATTGCTCTGTCGGTCGCTCCCGAAAGGTGCGGGAATTCACCTATTGCTCCTGCTTTTGCTATCGCCGCTATTTACGCTGGCACAATCATCACTCATTTCCGGAACAGTTACTGATTCAACAGGTAAGCCTTTGGCGGGCATATCCGTTTCTGTTAAAGGCAAAAAGAATGTTCTTACAGTAACCAAATCAGATGGTACATTCAGCATTCCCGCCGAAACCGGCGAAACGCTGGTGTTTAGTGGCATTTCGGTTGAAGACAAAGAATTGTTAATCGGAACTCAAACAAGGTACATTATTGAACTACACACTTCTGCAACAGTGATGAGCGATGTAGTGGTTGTAGGTTATGGTAAAAGCTCGCGCAAAACATTGTCGAGTTCCATAACCACTATCAAACCCGATGAACTGAACAAAGGCGCTATTGGCGATGTAGGCCAGTTGCTGCAGGGTAAAGTGCCCGGCCTTAACATTACGGCCAGCGGCGACCCCAACCGCTCCGCCGCCGTTATTTTGCGCGGTGCATCTACAGTAAACAGTCCTGGTGCTCCTTTTTATGTGATCGATGGAATTCCCGGTGCTGATATTGCCACTGTAGCGCCTGATGATATTGCCTCGATCGACATTTTGAAAGATGCTGCTGCTACCGCCATCTATGGTAACAGGGCTGCCAGCGGGGTAATCATGATCACTACTAAAAAAGGCAAAAAAGGACAACCGTCAACTTCTTACAGCGGATATGTAGGACTTGAAAAAGTAAGCAACAACCTCGATCTGATGAATGCAGATCAGTTGCGTGCTTATCTTACTGCCAACGGTTCGGGCTTTTCACCCAATGATGATAAAGGAGCCAATGTTGACTGGCAAAAAGCCATTCAACGTAATGATGCTATATCTCACAATCATAACCTTTCATATAGTGGTGGCGGTGAACACAGTACCTACAGTGCTTCGATCAACTACCTCGATAAGCAGGGTATTTTAAACGGAAGCCGCATGCAACGTGTAATTGCCCGTTTAAGCCTCGAGCAGTCTGCACTGAACGACCACTTAAAATTCGGATTAAACGTTGCCAATTCGAACACCAATTCGAATTATGTGCCTTTGCAGAATATTGTATTGTTGCAGGCTGCCAAGCGTTTGCCCGTTAACCCAATAAAAAATGCCAATGGCACCTACTTCGAGAACCTGAACAATACCGGTTATTTTAACCCGGTAGCAATGATGAACAATGCAGATGACGATACGAAGTATAACATGCTGATCGGTAATTTTACGACCGAATTAAAGCTGCCTTTTGGATTTACGCTTAATAATAACATTTCGTACCAGAAAACCACTTCGCTGCATGGCGAATACTACGGCAGCTACTATTCACAATATCCAACATCCAACTTCTATAACAACCCCGATCCCGGTATCGGTATTTCGCATACGCTTATCGGAAACCTGTTTGGTACCAACGGATCGGCTATAAGAAATACTTACCAGAACACTACCAAAACGCTGGAAACTTTCTTAACCTGGAACAAGAAGATCGGTTTGCATAACATAAATGCTGTGGTGGGTTACTCATGGCAGGAAAATATATATGGTGAAGGCTTCCAAACCAGCAGCACCAACTTCCCGGCCGATAATATCGGGTACTCAAACCTTGCTTTGGGTAATCCGTATGCATTATCAAGTTATCGCATCAGCCCCGGAAATGATTTAACCTATGGTCAGATCAGACTTATCTCTGACTTTGCCCGGTTAAATTACAGCTTCAACGATAAATACCTGTTACAGGGTTCAATACGCCGCGATGGTAGCTCAGTATTTGGTGAAAACAACCAATGGGGTTATTTCCCGTCAGTAGGTGTGGCCTGGAGAATAATTCAGGAAGATTTTATGACGGCACAGAATATTTTCAGCGACCTGAAGCTGCGGTTTAGCTATGGTATTACCGGTAACTCGCAGGGTATTGGTGCTTATACATCCAAAACCATCTACGGTTATAAGGATACTTATCTCAGCAACGGTACCTGGGTAGCCGGTTATGGTCCTGTGCAGGGTGCTAACCCCGATCTGCAATGGGAAAAAACAGCTACTACCGATGTGGGTCTCGACTTCACCATATTAAAAGGTAAACTCAGCGGTACCCTCGACTGGTATAATAAGAAAACCACTGGTATGTTGTTCCAGTACAGCGTATCTTCTGCGCTGGTTCCCGGCGGCAGAATATGGGCCAATGGTGGTAGCATCGAAAACAAAGGTATTGAGCTGAGTTTGACAGCTACTCCTGTTAGCAACTCAGTTATCACCTGGACCAGCACTCTGAACGTGGCGCATAATAAAAACGTGGTTACCGATCTGAAAAGCCCCTTCGGCAACAGCGACTCAACCCGTTATTCTGATCCCGAAGGTCCAGGTCAAACAGGCGCTACTTTGCAAATATTGAAAGTAGGCAAGCCATTAGGACAGTTCTTTACGCTTGCATATCAGGGTAAGAACGCAGCTGGCGACTCTTCGCGATTCTTAACTAAAGATGGCAAGTTTACTTCTGTACCGGGTATAGGAACCAATTATTTTTATGAAGGCGATGCACAGCCGAGAATATTAATGGGCTGGGCCAACACGGTTAAATATAAAAACTTTGACCTGAACGTATTTTTCAGAGGCGTTTTCGGTAACAAAATAATGAATGCTACCCGGGCCGACCTGTCGTATGTAGCAGGTGCACCCACCAGTAACATTCTGAACAGCGCAGCCGGTGATAAATTAAAAGATAAGTTCAATTCGTTCTATTCTACAAGGTATCTCGAGAGCGGAAGTTATGTTCGCCTTGATAACGCTACCCTCGGCTATAATTTTGCAAAGCCAATTAAATACGTAAACAATATCAGATTGTATACCACTGTGAATAATGTATTCACCATTACCGACTATTCAGGAATTGATCCTGAAATTAATCAGGGCGGTGTATCACCAGGTATCGATTACAACAATTTCTATCCCAAAACACGTACATTCTTATTTGGTGTAAACGTATCATTCTAAACAGTGTATAAAATCAGCAATATGAAAAAAATACTTAAATATATAGCTGCTTTGGTTCCGGTGGTAGGTATATTTACCGCCTGCCATAAAGTAGATGTGGAAGTAACCACAGAGTTAACTCCTGCTAATTACCCAATAACAGATGCACAGTTCACCTCAGCCATGGGACCTGTGTATATCGCCCTCAGAAGTGAGTGGGCTACTACCAACTTCTTTTTACAAAGTATGTCAACCGATGAATCGTTACTGGCGATTTACAATACCGACTGGGTAGATGGCAATAGGTACCTTGAAATGCACAGGCATACCTGGACAAAAGACAATCCTATCGTTAACTCTGGATGGACATATTGGTCGAATCTTGTCGGAACAGCTAACCAAACTATTTATATTCTCAGGAAAGCCGTCGACGGTCCACTTAAAAGTTCCGGTTTGGCCGAAATGCAGGCTATTCGTGCACTGGCTTACTTTGAGCTGATGGATATGTATGGCAATGTTCCCATAGATACGTTATACCCAACCACTGAGTTACATGAAAAAACGCCACGGGCGCAGGTGTTCAGCTTTATCGAAAGTGAACTGAAAACTGCTATCCCCAACTTAAAAACAGCTTCGGGTACTGCTACTTATGGTAAGCCTAACCGCTATATGGCGTATGCCTTATTAGCGAAAATGTACCTGAATGCGGTAGAATACACAGGCACGCAAAGATATAATGACTGTATTGCAGCGTGCGACAGTGTAATCAACGCCGGCGGGGGTACGCAATATGGCATAGAGCCAATGACGACATATTTACAAATGTTCTATCCGGCCAATGGATCGGGTCAAAAAGAATTTGTTTTTGCGCTACCCTTTGACCCATCAACATCTGGCGGATACCTGTTTTATGGCCGCTACGATTTGAACAGGAACCTGGGTATAAAATACAAGTATTCCGGTTCTACTGCAGGGACAAATCTTTATCCCATCATGAATTCCACATCAGGTGGTGGCCTGCTGAACAATAAGCCCAGCGGACCCAGAATGACCACTTCTGAATTTTATGCATACTACAATGATCCCAACGATGTAAGAAACGGGCAATGGCTTACCGGTAAGCAATATTGGGACGATGCCAAGACTCAGCCTATTAAAGTACTTACCTCCAATATTGGATACGATCAGTTCTATTCAGGAGGAAGTCCTACCGCCGCTTATACTTATGATTTGGAATTATTCCCCTTAACCACTTCGCGGTTAGGCGCTACTTCGTACGATCTGGGTAAAGATGAGATAGCCTGGAACATAGGTTACAGGAATATTAAGTTTTATCCCGATGGCAATTCAATTAGCCGTAACCAAAGCAATGATGCGCCCGTATTCCGTTTTTCTGATATCATCTTAATGAAGGCAGAAGCCATTTTAAGAGGTGGTACGGCAACCATGGGCCATACAGCATTGTCATTGTTCAATATGGTAAAGGGTGCACGCACTACCACAACTTTACCTGCAAGCATAACACTTGATGATTTATACGCAGAGCGTACCCGTGAATTTTCGTGGGAGCTGTGGCATAGAAACGATATGATCCGTTTTGGTAAATATGAAGGCAGCTGGGGTTTGAGTAAAACCAATGCCGACACTTATCGTCGTTTATTCCCAATCCCGACTATTGCATTTACAACTAATAATAAGTTAACCCAGAATACTGGTTATTAATAAACCTTAGTTTTAGGAAAGGCGATGACAGAGAAACCGGGCCCGCGAGGGTCCGGTTTATGTGACCCAACCAAACATTACTGATAGTAACTCTTTTTTCATAATCATGTAGCAGTAATACACTGACCTCCGGACTTTCTAGTCTGGAGTTTTTTTTTACACTATTGACTTTATCTTGCATTGCGGGAATCGGTTAGTAAACAATTGGTAACAACATTAAATTATTCAGATAATGAAGCGTTCATTACTGCTTATAGCATCCCATCTTATTATTTCGGTTATTGCTTTTGGCCAGTCAAAGACTTTCAATATTGTTGCCTTTTGCGCCAAAGGCGATGGTCGTACCCTTAATACCGTATTCATTCAAAAAGCCATTGATAAAGCAGCCGCTGCCGGCGGTGGTAAAGTAATTATTCCGGCCGGGCGATTTGCTACCGGTGTTATTCATTTAAAAACCGGCGTTAATCTATGGCTGCACAACGATGCCGTATTGCTCGGCAGCACCAACCGCTTTGATTATGGAAAAGAAACGGTAGAGGCATTGATCACGGCAAAAGACCAGCAAAGGATTGCTATTACCGGTACCGGCGAAATTGATGGCCGTGGCCGTGAATTGGTAAAGAATATGTATAAACTATTTCGCCAGGGTGTTATTCAGGATGAACAATGGAAAATAAAACGGCCCACCGAAAAAAGCCGTCCGGATATTATTGTTTTTACCGGTTGCACCGATATAACAGTTAAAGGAATTACAATTAAAAACAGCGCCTGCTGGGTGCAGGACTACAGAGGTTGTAAAAATGTTGTGATCGACAGTGTAACCGTAAACAGCACCGAATACTGGAACAACGATGGTATTGATATTTCAAACTCGCATAATGTTTCAATAACCAGGTGTTTTATAGATGCGGCCGATGATGCTATTTGTTTAAAGTCTGAAGGCGAACCCGGTACCTGTGAAAATGTTAGCGTATCTGATTGTATCCTGCGCAGCAGCGCCAGCGCCTTTAAACTGGGAACAGGATCGCGGGGCGGGTTTAGGAATATTGTGGTGAAAAATCTTACCGTATATGATACCTATCGTTCGGCCATTGCCCTTGAGGCCGTAGATGGCGGCTTTTTGGAAAACGTAAACATACAACAGGTAAAGGCAATAAATACCGGTAATGCCATCTTCATCAGGCTCGGTCATCGTAACAACGACAGCCTGTATAGCACCATTAAAAATATTGTGATTGCCGATGTACAGGTGCAGGTGCCGGCCGGTAAGCCCGACGTTGGCTATCCTGTTGAAGGGCCACTGAAAAAGTTTTCGCATAATGTGTTCCCTGCTTCGATAGTTGGTTTACCGGGACATACTATCGAAAACGTTGAACTGAAAAATATTGTCATCAGCTATGAAGGCGGAGGTGCAAAAGAAAAAGCTTTTTTTGGCTGGGATAGTTTACACCGTGTTCCTGAAAATGCGCCGGACTATCCCGAGTTTTCGATGTTTGGCGAATTGCCTTCGTGGGGACTGTATGTAAGGCATGTGAACGGCTTACATTTGCAGAACGTTCAACTAAGTCTGCAACAACCCGATTACCGCCCTGCCTGTGTTTTTGATGATGTACAAAACCTGAAGCTGTCGGCTGTAAACATTCCGTTTTGCAATACACAACCGGTAATAATATTAAATAATGTAAAAGAGCATACATTCGATCAGTTAAAATTACCGGTAGAAGAAAGTAAAGCGATAAAGATGCAATAGCTATTTCCTGACCAAAAGAATTACCAACCGATGAAGTGTGCGACGCAACAAAAGTTACATAGTACTACAAAAGCCTGGTACATAAAAAAACAAACCATGAACAGCATGCTGTTGCTTTGTTGTTTTGTATTTTCAACCGGCCTGCTGACTGCGCAGGACCTGCTTCAGTATGTGCAGCCGCTTTCAGGTACAGCGCCGTCAACAACCACTGCTGCGCAAAAGCACAGCGAAGCCGGCTCCGAAAAAAATGCCAATACCATTCCGGCTGTAGGCCTGCCTTTTGGCATGACCCAATGGACGCCGCAAACAAGGACCACAGAAACCAAATGTATTCCGCCTTATTTTTTTAAAGACAGTTTGATCAGTGGTTTCAGGGGTACGCACTGGATCAGCGGATCGTGCATGCAGGATTATGGAAGTTTTACCATTATGCCCATAACCGGCAAATTGAAAACACAGGATTATGCCACCGCATTTTCCCATACCTCCGAAGTAACAACTCCTGATTATTACAAAGTTCATTTGCCCGCCTATAACTGCACTACCGAAATAACTGCTACTGCGCGCTGTGGCATGATGCAGTTTAGTGTACAGGATGCCGATAGTTTATACCTGCTGATAACACCTAACAGCGACAGGGGCGAAGGATTTATTCATATCGATGCAAAGCGCGGCCAGGTGTGGGGATATAATCCGGTTCACCGCATTTACCAGGGCTGGGGCAATGCTGCCGGCTTCAACGGTTACTTTTTTATTCAGTTTGAAAGAATGCCGGTAAAAACCGGCACGTTCAGCGGTGCATCGGTTTTTTCAACAGATAGTATACACAATCAAAAGAACAGCGGCGCCTTTGCCTGTTTTGCATTGCATAAAGGCGAAAAGCTGCGTGTTCGCATTGGCACTTCATTTACAAGTGTTGAAGCCGCCAAAAATAACCTGCAGCACGAAATTGCACAGCAGTCGTTCGAAGCGGTACGCGCCCTGGCCGGTAAAACCTGGCAGCAGGCGCTTTCGCAAATACAGGTACAAAGCAACAACGAAAAAGATAAACGGATCTTTTATACTGCCTTATATCATGCATTGCAGCATCCGCGGTTATTCAGTGATGTAAGCGGAACCTATCCCGCTTTTGCAGGAGGCAAGGGAAAAAAATTACCAACCGGGGAGTATTACGACGATTTTTCGATGTGGGATATTTATCGGGCTCAGTTGCCTTTGCTGGAGATATTGCAACCGGTGAAGGTGAATCGCTTTGTATCATCCATGATATTAAAAGGCGAGCAGGGTGGGTGGTTGCCAATTTTTCCCTGCTGGAACAGTTATACGGCAGCTATGGTAGGCGATCATGTAACGGCGTTCATGGCTTCGGCCTTTGCAAAAGGCATCAGGAATTATGATGTACAGGCGGCTTATCGTTTAATGCGGCAGAACGCATTTGATAACGCCAATGCCGAAGACTATAAAAATGGCATGGGCCGAAGAGCGCTGCCATCGTATTTGCAGTACGGCTATATTCCAATGGAAGATAGTGTTCCCGAAGCCTTTCATAAAAAAGAACAGGTTAGCCGAACGCTCGAATATGCCTACGACGATTATGCGCTATCGGTAGTAGCCAAAGCATTGAATAAAACAACCGATTATGCAGCCTTGCGTAAACGGGCGCTCAATTACCGCAACGTATTTGATACAACCGTAAATATGGTACGTGGCCGGTATATCGATAAACGCTGGTATGAACCATTTTCGCCCGACCGTCGCGAACCATATATAACGGAAGGCACTCCACGCCAATACACATTTTATGTTCCGCAGGATGTGCCGGGCCTTGCCCGCTTAATGGGAGGCGATAAATCGTTTGAAAATGCATTAGACAGTTTGTTTGCCAAAAACGAATACTGGCATGGTAATGAACCGGGCCATCAGATACCATTTATGTACAACTATACCGCCTCGCCCTGGAAAACGCAACAAATAGTTCGCAATATTTTACAGGAAGAATACAGCGATGGCCCCGGTGGTTTAAGCGGCAACGACGATGCCGGTCAAATGAGCGCCTGGTACGTGTTTGCGGCTATCGGGTTGTATCCTGTTGATCCGGTATCGGGCGAGCACATGCTGTGCACGCCTTTGTTTGAAAAGGTTCAGTTACAATTGCCCGGTAATAAAAAGCTGCAGATAGTTTGTCATATAGCTGCGCCCGGCGCCCTGTATATTAAACAGGTATTGTTGAATGGCAAACCATATAATAAAAATTTTGTGGGTTATGCCGATATCATGAAAGGCGGCAGATTGGATATTTATTTACAGGAAAACCCTTCAACCTGGGGCGCGGCGGCTGCTGCCCGTCCTTCAGGACTAACCCAAATAAAATAATCACCCTTTAAAAAATCCCGAATGATCCAAAAATTTATGATTGCCGGTGTTGCATTGTTTATGACAA
>Ga0114129_10001391_pt1 | contig 32607 bp, 25 predicted proteins | sample RhiMetdeltSRZDD1_FD_80071 | JGI IMG/M metagenome (GOLD analysis project Ga0114129, IMG submission 80071) | Populus rhizosphere microbial communities from Tennessee, USA - Rhizosphere MetaG P. deltoides SRZDD1 (version 2) (version 2) | ecosystem: Host-associated > Plants > Roots > Rhizosphere >...
GAGGCGAGCCGCTGGCGGGCACGCTGGAGCTCCACCTGTCCTGGGACGCCGAATCGGTCGCGATCGCCGGCGAGCAGGTGCCGCTCGAGAACGAGCCGACCGCGGCCCTGGCGCTCACGTTCACGGGCGTGCCGGTCTTCACGATCGAGACGTTCGGGTTCCTGGGGCGACTCAGCGGACTGATGAAGGATCGGCCACCGCTCGTTTCCTCTACGCCCTACCGGCCCGGGCTGATCCCCGCCGTGTTCGTGCACGGCACGGCCTCGAGCATCGTCCGCTGGGCGGAGATGTACAATCGACTCCTGGCCGACCCCGACATCCGTACCCGGTACCAGTTCTGGTTCTTCCAGTACGACTCCGGGAATCCCATCGCACTGTCCGCACTGCGCTTGCGGGAGGCCTTGAGCGCGGCGGTCGCACGGCTCGATCCCGACGGCAAGGACCCCGCCCTGCGCCAGATGGTGCTGGTCGGGCACAGCCAGGGGGGCCTGCTGGTCAAGATGCAGAGCATCGACAGCGGCGACCGGCTCTGGAACGCGGCCAGCCGCAAACCAATCGATCAGCTGCTGCTCTCCGATCAGACGCGCGAGCTGTTGCAGCGCGCGCTGTTCGTCACGCCCGTGCCCGAAGTCGCTCGTGTGGTGTTCGTCTGCACGCCGCATCGTGGCAGCTTCGTCGCGGGGCGCAACATCATCGCCAACCTCGTCCGGCGGCTCCTGACCCTGCCGTTCGCGCTCACCGGGCTCGCGACGGATATCGCCCGGAACCGCGACGCGCTTCGGAGCGCCAGCGACTTCGTTCCCTCGGCCGTCGACAACATGTCGCCGCGGAATCACTTCATCCGGGCCCTGCAGGAGATTCCTGTTGCCCCTTCCATCAAGGCCCACTCCATCGTCGCGGTCAACGAGGGGGCCGACCCGGTCGAGGAGGGGGACGACGGCGTGGTGAAGTACTCGAGCGCCCATATCGATGGGGTCGAGTCCGAGCTGGTCGTGCGCTCGGATCATTCCACCCAGGGGCGTCCCGAGACCATCGAGGAGGTGCGCCGTATCCTGCGCCTACACGCAGGTCTGAAGCCTGGCGGGCTCGAGGCTCGCTGAACGGTCCCCGAATCGCAGCCAGCGCCAGCGCGTGGGCGAGCCTGAAGATGCCTGGCGCTCTTGTCAGTCCCCCTTGCGCCACGTCTGCGTCTTGTAAAATGGCCCGAGAGAACCGCGCACCTTGAGCTTGCCGTCTTCGACCCAGACCTCCGCCCTGTAGACCTTGCCGTCCTCGGGGTCCAGGATGGTCCCGCCTTTGTAGCGTTCTCCGCTTGGGGCAAGGTCCTTGATGATGACGAGCCCGACGATGGGCTGGTCCTTGTCAGCGCCCTTGCACGCCGTGCAGGTCTTCGGCTTGCCCTGCGCGTCGTTGGGCGTGCTCAGGCCGATGATCTTGCCGAAGAGCTTGCCCCCTTGCTCGTAGAGCTGCACATCGGACACGGCCTTGCCCGTCTTCTCGTCGATCGTCTGCCACTTGCCGACCGGCGCTTCGGCCGCGAGGGCAACGAGTGCACCAAGACAAGCGGTCAGAACCACCAGCGGAGACAGTCTCTTCATCAGAATTCCTCCTCTCATCAACGCGATCCGGCTGATCGTCGAGCGCTGGAGCCCGAGACTGATCAGCCCCCGATATCGTTCTGGAGGGTGGAGTAAAGCGAGCCGTAGAACTCGTCGAAGCCAGGCGCGGTGGGCAGGTGGTCGTCGAGGTCGCCAACGTGGTTCTTGCCGATTTACGGCAGCGTGCAGCTCCCGAAAATGGCAAACAAGCCGTCGTCCTCGACGACCGAGCCGCCCCACCGTCCGGTCTCCGAGCCGATCACCATCGTCCATCCCTTGCCGTTCTCGCCACCCTGGAGTATGAGCTGTCCGTCCACGATGCTCGAGACCTTGATGTCCGTCTTCCGTCCGCTGCCGTCGTTGTCGCTCATGACCCGGCCGTTCAGGTCCACCCGCAAGAAGCTCGGGAGGTTGTTCCCTGCCTGGGGGGCGCTCCGCTCGCACTTGCCGTCCGCCGTACATTCGCTGACGGCCGTAACGGCGCACAACATGGGTCTCGAGCCGTCGTACTTGCCCGCCGCCGACGCGGGGGAAGCCGCGGCAAGGCACGCCAGCGTGACGCTCAAACTCGCGGCCTGAAGTCTCTTCATCACCAATCTCCTCGTCGCTAGTTCACCGAATAGCCTTTGGCGTTGAGGCACGTGGCCAGGGCGCGCTTGTAAGTGTCCATCTGGGCAGCGTGGACCTCCTGCGCCTGAGCCTGTTGCGCCTGCTGCTGCTGCATCTGGTCCCGCCTGCGCATTCCGCCGATCATGGCGCCGGTCGCGGCGCCGATGGCCGCTCCTTTGCCCGCATCTCCACCGATCGCGCCTCCGACGGCGCCAACCGCCGCGCCCCGCGCAGCGCCCCTCATCGGGCTGCTCTGGGGCGCCGCGGGCGCCGCACTCGGGCTCGATGCCATCGCCATCGGGTTGACACCGGTCTGCTGCGTCGCCCACGCCCCACACTCCCCTTGATCCTGGGCCTGCTGCTGAGGGCTCTGGCCCTTTTGCGGGTATACGAACGGCTGCTGCCCCCAGACGCTGCCGGTCGCGAGGATCAGCGCCCCGCCCACTGCCCATCCCGTGACCCATCCCAGTCGTGTCATGGTCATCGCTCCATTCGGCTGATTTTCGAGCCCTGGAGTCCAAGCCCCGCCATCAGGCCCTTCTGGTCGAAGAAGATCGCGTAGACGTCGCTCTGCATGGTCGTGGTCGTAAACGCCCTGGCCGTACCGGCGTCGAGGATGACGATGCTCGGCCCCGTGCCGAGCTCCCAGCCGCCGCTGCTGTCCAGATACCGCACGGCCGAGTCGGTCATGAGAAACAGGGCGTACCCGAACGACTGAACGCCAGCCTGCAGGCCGTACGACGCCGCCACCGTGCTGTAGTAGCCGGTCGTCTTGTCCCGTTGCCGCAGGGCCCCCTCGCCGTACTGGGCTCCGAAGAGGAATCCCGCCTTCACGATGCTCGGGAAGACCAGAATGCCTTTCGCCCGCGACCCGAGCGGGCGCGCCTCGGGAACCGTGGCGTAGAGCCTGGCCAGCGCATCGACGACACCACGGTTGATCTCGGCAGCGGATCCCGCATCAGCGGGCCGCGCGCTCATCGAGGTCGCCAACGCCAGGGCACACGCCAGCAGACCGAGGGCAAGTCGCACCTTGAACATCGTCCTCGCTCCTCCGATCACCCGCGATTGTCCACGTGCTTGGTTTCTCGTCGCGCCCGCGATACCTACTTGATCAGCGGAATCTGCTGGGCGAGCTCGTAGTTGACGATCGCCTTCGCCTTGTTCTCGACCTGGTACAGCTTCGCCACTTTCTTGGGAGGCAGTACCTTCTGGAAGCGCGGCACATAGCCTTTCAGCAGGGCGACTTGATTGCTCTCGAGCGCCAGGTACTGGGTGAGCAGCTGGGTGGCGGTCTCGTCGGTCATCGCCGTGTAGGTGCCAGCGTAGGTCTCGAGCATTTTCAGGACCCGATCGTAGTGAAGGATCATGTCGCTCTGATAGGCGTTGTACACGGGCCAGAAGCGCTTGGCCTCGCTCTCGGTCAGCTCGAGCACCGTGGCCACCACGACCTTCTTGTCCGTGCGCAGCTTCTCGCGCACGATCTCCATGGTGTCGGTGGGCCTGTCTTGCGCGCTCGCTCCGCCGCCGCCGAGACACGTCATGAGGGTGCCGATCATCATCGCGGTTCGAAGTTCGCGTCTCATGCCTCGGCGACTCCTTTCGGCTGTTCACGCTCGAGGTTCGCCAACCCTCGACGAGCTGTCCGGCGGGGTACCGACCTTCGGCCGACGCTGCGACGGCGAGGCCGACGGCAGAGTGGCAGGCCCCGGGCCGGGACGCCATAAGACCTTGGTCCCATGAGAGAAGACGCGCGGGCGGTGAGACCCAGAGACGGCTGACGAAGTCGTGTCGCCTGACCTACGGGTGGCAGCCATTGAGGCACGTATCCGACCTGATCATGTAGGCCCAAAGTCCAATGTCCGTTGCGGCCGTTGTGTAGCAAGGTGCCGGAGAATCGAAGCGCCTTCCCAAGGAGCAGTCGAAGAAGGTGAGGGGCACCTGGAAGACGGTGGACGAGAAGAGCGGGTAACTCGGCCTCTTCTACAGGACTCAGACGTGGCTGAAGGGGAGCTGATCCACGCCGCGGCGCCCTCCGGGCTTGGCGCGGCTCTGCGGCTGGTGTTGCGCGGCGCGGGCGTCCTTGTCGTGGGGCTCGTCGTCGCCGGCATGGCGGCCTGGAGTGCCGGAGCACTCTATTATTCCCGTCCGGGCGGCACGCGGACGGGCGCGGTCCTGGCGATCGGCTTCCTGGTCGCCACCTCGCTCGCGTTCCTCCTCCTTCCAGGCCGTCGGCGTACGCTGCTGGGCTTCCTGGTCGCCTTCGGCGTCGTGCTCGTATGGTGGCTGCAGGTGCCGGCCTCGAACGACCATGACTGGCAGCCCGAGGTCGCCGTCGCCCCCTGGGCGAGCCGGAACGGGGACCTGATCACCATCCACGGCGTACGAAACTTCGACTATCGCAGCGAGACGGACTTCACCCCACGCTGGGAGGACCGCACCTACGACCTGCGCACGCTGGACTCCGGCGACCTCATCGCGGTCTACTGGGCCGGCAAGGCCATCGCCCACATCATGGTGAGCTTCGGGTTCGGGGGGCGCGACTACGTCGCCGTGTCCATCGAGACGCGCAAGGCGCGTGGCCAGAGCTATTCCACGGTCGCGGGCTTCTTCAAGCAATACGGGCTCGTCTACGTCGTCGCCGACGAACGGGACGTGATCCGGCTGCGCACGACGTACCGGCAGCCGCAGGAGGACGTGTACGTCTACCGGTTCCAGGTCCCGCGGGAGAACATCCGCCGGGTCTTCCTGGACTACGTGCGCGCCATGAACAAGATGCGCGAGCATCCCAGGTTCTACAACACGCTCACCACCAACTGCACCACGGGTGTCCTGCTGCACTCCCGGGTGAATCCGAACTCGCCGCCGTGGTCGTGGAAGATCCTGCTCCCCGGGTTCGTGCCGCAGTACCTGTACGAGCTCGGGCGGCTGGACAGAACGCGGCCGTTCGCCGAGCTCGAGCGCCGGGCGTGGGTCAACGAGCGCGCGCATGCCGCCGAGCGAGATCCCGCGTTCTCGCAGCGCATCCGGGAGGAGCCGCGATGAGGGGTAGATGAGGGGTAGATGAGGGATATAGGACCAAGGTCCGATGGCGCCCTGGCGGCGGCGGTCCCCATACTCCCGTGGCGATTGCTATCGATCGCATGCCGACGACTCACGAGGGCTGGGATTGAAGGCATTCCGGCCGATTCGCAGGTCCGCGGGCGCGATCCATTCAGGGGGACGTTATGGAAGTGCAAGAAGCGGGACCTGGGCGCCTCCACCCGACGACGCGCGCGCCGTCCTTGACCTCCTCGAGTCGCCGTCGTCGGGTCGGATCGCGGGCACCGCTGGTGACGAGTCTCGTGGCGGTCGGGCTGATCGTCGTCACCGCGGCCGCCTGCGAGCGCGCCAAGAGCGCCGAGAAGGCTCCCGCGCCCCCGCCGCCCGCGGTCGTGGTCGCCCAGGTGGTGCAGCGCACGGTGCCCATCGTGCGTGACTTCACGGCCAAAACGGAAGCGGTCCCCACCGTGGAAGTGAGAGCCCGCATCGCCGGCGTGATCGAGCAGGTGATGTTCGAGGAAGGCACGCAGGTCACAGCGGGGCAGACGCTCTTCATCATCCAGCCTGAAGAATACGCGGCTGCGCTCGAGTCCGCGCGTGCTCAGCTCGCCAAGGCCCAGGCCGACGCCACGAGGGCACGGGACGTCTCGATCATCGCGCGTGCCCAGGCCCAGCTCGACCAGCGCAGGGCCGATCTCGAGAAGGCCCGCCATGACGTCGCCCGTTACCGGCCGCTGGCCGAGGCGAGGGCGATCCCGCAGCAGGATCTGGAGACCGCCCATTCTGCGGAGAAAGTGGCCGCGGCCGCCGTGGAGGGGGCCGAGGCTGCCCTCAAGGACACCCAGCTCGCCCAGCGCACCCAGATCCAGCTCGCCGACGCCGCGATACAGTCGGCCAAAGCCGCCCTGACCCAGGCCGACCTGAACCTCGGCTACACAACCGTGAAGGCTCCCATCACCGGAATCGTCGGCAAGGTCCAGGTGGATCGCGGGAACCTGGTGGGCAAGTCCGAGCCCACGCTTCTCGTGACGGTCTCCTCGGTGGACCCCATCTACGCCGACGTCGGCATCGCCGAAGCCGACTATCTTCGGCTCGCCCCGCGCATCCGCCTCGACGACCGGGGCCGGGCTCAGGGCGGGCGGGCGGACCTCGAGCTGTACCTGGCGGATGACAGCCTCTTTCCCCACAAGGGCCGCGTCGTCTTCGTGGACCGCGCCCTCGATATTAAGAGCGGCACCATGAGCGTGCGCGCGGAGTTCCCCAACCCGTCGAGGACCCTCCGCCCCGGCCAGTTCGCGCGCGTGCGCGCCGTGGTGGAGGAGAGGCCCAACGCCCTGCTCGTCCCCGCGCTCGCCGTGCAGGAGCAGCAAGGCACCAAGATCGTCCTGGTGGTGGAGGCCGCCGACAAGGTGGCGCTCCGACCCGTGACCGTGAGCGACCGCGTCGGCGATTTCTACATCGTCACGAGCGGGCTCAAGCCCGACGAGCGTGTCATCGTCGACGGGGTCCAGAAGGCGCGCCCTGGGATGCAGGTCAAACCCGAGCTGAAGCAGGCCGAAAAGTAACCAGTGGCCCAGTTTTTCATCCGGCGTCCGATCGTCGCCATCGTCATCGCGATCCTGACGGTCTTGCTCGGGGTCCGCGCATTGCAAGGGCTCAGCGTCGAGCAGTATCCCTTCCTGGCGCCACCCACCATCCGGATCACGGCGACCTACCCGGGCGCCTCGGCGCTGGCGGTGGAACAGTCGGTGGCCACGCCGATCGAGCAGGAAGTCAACGGTGTCGAGCAGATGATCTACATGCAGTCGTCCAACACCAGCGACGGCCGGATGCTCCTCGACGTCAACTTCCAGGTCGGCGTCGACCAGGACAAGGCCAACGTCCTGACGCAGAACCGGGTCACGGCGGCCCAGGCGCGCCTGCCGCAGGAGGCGAACGCGCAGGGCGTGACCGTGAAGAAGCAGAGCCCGAGCATCCTGATGCTGGTCTCGGTCTACTCGCCGGGCGGGTCCTACGACTCGAAGTACCTGATCAACTACTGCGGGATCAACCTGCGCGACCAGCTCCTCCGCATCCCCGGCATCGCCCAGGTCGACCTGTTCGGCGGCGCGGACTACGGGATGCGGATCTGGCTCCGGCCGGACAAGCTGGCCAAGCTGGGGCTGACGCCGGCCGACGTGATCTCGGCGATCAAGGAGCAGAATCTGCAGGCGCCGGCCGGCCGGATCGGCGCGGCACCCTCGCCCAAGGACCAGGCGTTCACCTACACGGTGGCCGCGCCGGGCCGGCTCGTGACGGCCGAGGAATTCGAGAACATCATCATCCGCGGCACGGAAGCGGCAACCCAGGTGCGCATCCGGGACGTGGGGCGCGCGGAGCTGGGCTCGCAGGACTACAACTCGTTCGGCCGGCTCGACGGGAAGCCGGCGGGCGCTATGGCCCTCTACCTGCTGCCCGGGGCCAATCAGCTCGAGGCGTCCAGGCAAATCTACGAGACCATGGCCCGGGCCAAGGGGCTCTTCCCGCCGGACATGGACTACAAGATCGTGTACGACACGACTCCGGCCGTGGAGGCCTCGATCCACGAGATCGTGAAGACGTTCGTCGAGGCCATCATCCTCGTCACCCTCGTGGTGTTCATCTTCTTGCAGAACGTGCGGGCGACGATCATTCCGCTGCTGACCGTGCCCGTCTCGCTCGTCGGCACCTTCATCTTCTTTCCGCTGCTGGGCTTCTCCGTCAACACGCTCTCCATGTTCGGCCTGGTGCTCGCCATCGGCATCGTGGTCGACGACGCCATCGTCGTGGTCGAGGCCGTGATGCACCACATCGAGCACGGCCTCAGCCCGCGGGACGCGACGATCCAGGCCATGAAGGAGGTGACAGCGCCGGTCATCGGGATCGCCCTCATCCTCTCCGCGGTGTTCGTCCCCGTCGCCTTCATCCCCGGGCTGACCGGCCAGATGTACCAGCAGTTCGCCCTGACGATCGCCATCTCGGTGCTGCTCTCGGCCTTCAGCGCGCTGTCGCTGTCGCCGGCGCTGTCGGTGCTGCTCCTCCGGCCCGCGCGAGGGCCGATGCGCGGCCCACTCGGGGCGTTCTTCCGCGGGTTCAACCGCGCGTTCGACTGGACGACGGGCGGCTACGTCCACATCTCGCGGCTCCTCGTGCGCCGCTCGGTACTGACGATCGCCATCATCGTCGTCGTCGTCGTCGGCGCCGGCCTCTTCGGCCGCGCGCTGCCAACCGGGTTCATCCCCGACGAGGACCAAGGGCTCCTCGGCATCAACGCGCAGCTCCCGCCCGGGGCGTCGCTCGAGCGCACGGGCGCCGTGCTGACCAGGATCGAGCAGATTATCGCGAACACCCCGGGGGTCGACTCCTTCTCGACGATCGGCGGGTACGGGGTCGTGACGAACACCTACCAGCCAAACTTCGGGACCATCTTCGTGCGCCTCAAGCCGTGGGACGATCGGAAAGGCGCCGCCCTGCACGTCAAGGGCATCATGGCCGGCCTGCAGCGGCAGGTGGCGTCGATCCCCGAGGCGATCATCTTCCCGTTCAACATTCCGGCCATCTCGGGCTTCGGCGCCTCGTCGGGCTTCAAGTTCCTGCTCCAGGACCGGAGCGGCACGCTCACGGTCGAGCAGCTCGGAGCCGAGGCCGGCAAGTTCTTGGCGGAGGCGCGCCAGCGACCGGAGCTCGGCAACGTCTTCACCTCCTTCGACCCGAACTATCCTCAAGTAAAGGTGGAGCTCGACCGCGAAAAGGCCCGCAAGCTCGGCGTGCCCATCAACGAGGTGTTCCAGGCGATGTCGGCCGCGGTCGGAGGCAGCTACGTGAACGACTTCAACCGGTTCGGACGACTGTACCGGGTCTACGTGCAGGCGGAGGCCGACTACCGCCGGAAACCCCAGGACATCGGCGACATCTACGTCCGCAGCAACACGGCCAACACCATGGTCCCGCTGTCGACGCTCGTGACCATCACGTCGGTGCCGAGCACCGAGATCACCACTCGCTTCAACCTCTTCCGCTCGGTGGAAGTCAGCGGCGCGCCCGCGCGCGGATTCACGTCCGGGCAGGCCCTCGCCGCCCTCGAGAGCGTCTTCGCCCAGACCATGCCCAAGGAGATGGGGTTCGCTTACTCCAGCCTGTCGTACCAGGAGAAGATCGCGCCCCCCTCGGGGCCGACCCTCCTCCTCGCCATCGTCATGGTGTTTCTCCTGCTGGCCGCGCTCTACGAGAGTTGGCGCCTGCCGTGGGCAGTGCTGCTCGGCTCCCCGCTGGTCGCCCTCGGCGCCTTCTTCGGCGCCTGGCTCATGGGCCACGACAACAACGTCTACGTCCAGATCGGCCTCGTCATGCTCATCGGGCTCGCCGCCAAGAACGCGATCCTGATCGTCGAGTTCGCCAAGGCCAAGGAGGACGAGGGCCAGTCCGCCGAGGAGGCGGCGCTCGAGGCCGCCCGGCTCCGGTTCCGGCCCATCTTGATGACGGCCTTCGCGTTCATCCTCGGCGTCGTGCCGCTGGTGCTCGCCAGCGGGGCGGGCTCGGGCGCGCAGAACGCCCTCGGCACCGCCGTGTTCTGGGGCATGCTGGTCGCCACCGCGCTCGGGGTGTTCATCATCCCCGGCAACTTCGCGTTCGTCCAGGGTCTTGGGCGCCGCCGCGCGGCGCGGCAGGTCAGGGGGCTCGCGGTGGGGGCTGCGGGGGTACCGGGCCCGCAGCACGAGCATTCGTGAGGCGTTCGGCGCTCCTGGCGCTGGCGGCCGTCCTGTTCGCCGCCTGTACCCTGGGCCCCGACTACCGGCGGCCCGCGTATCCCGTGCCGCCAGTCTTCCGCGGCCAGGGGCCCGAAGACTCGGGGCCATCCGTGGGCGACCTGGAATGGTGGCGGATCTTCCAGGACGAGACGCTGCAGCAGCTCATCCGTTCGGCGCTCGCGGAAAACTACGACCTGCGGGTCGCCGCCGCGCGAATCCTGGATGCGCGGGCGCAGGTCACCATCACCCGGTCCTTCCAGTTCCCCGAGGTCAACGCCGGGGGCAGCGCCTTCTATCAGCGCATTGAGGGCGAGCGCGCATTCCTCCAGCCCCAGGATCAGTTCTCTCCCTCGGCCGGCTTCGACTTCTCCTTCGAGATCGACTTCTGGGGTCGCTTCCGACGCGCGACCGAGGCCGCTCGCGCCGACCTCCTCGCCTCCGTCGACGCCCGGCGCTTCGTGGTCAGCACCCTCGTCAGCGATCTGGCCACGGCCTACTTCCAGCTCCGGTCCCTCGACGCGGAGCTGCAGGTGTCGCAGCGCACGCTGGCCACGCGCCAGGACTCGCTGCGGCTCGTGACACTCAGGGAGCAAGGCGGCGTGGCCGCCCTCATCGACGTGCGCCAGGCCGAGATCCTCGTGGCCACGGCGGCCGAGATCCTGCCGGACACCGAGCGCCAGATCGAGCAGACGGAGAACGTCATCAGCGTGCTCCTCGGCCGAAATCCGGACGCGGTGCCACGCGGCCGGCCGCTGCTCCAGCAGATCGGCCTGCCAGCCGTGCCGGCGGGCGTGCCGTCGTCGCTGCTGGAGCGCCGCCCTGACGTCCGCCAGGCCGAGGCCCAGCTCGCCGCGGCCACGGCCCGCATCGGCGTGGCCAAGTCCGACTACTTTCCGCGGGTGCTCCTCAGCGGCGCCGCCGCGGGCGGCAGCCTTCTCATCGACGGCTCGTGGGTCGGTCCTCAAGGCCTGTTCAGCATCGGGCCCTCGGTGCGCCTGCCGATCTTCAACACCGGCCGCATCGCCGCCGGAGTGGACTCGGCCGAAGCCCGGGCCCAGGCGGCCCTCCTGCAGTACCAGCAGACCATTCAGCAGGCCTTCCGCGACGTCGCCGACGCCCTGGTCGAGCAACGCAAGCGCCGGGAGTTCCGCGTGCAGCAGGAGGTGCTGGCCCGGGCGGCTGGAGACACCAGCCGCCTGGCCGACGTCCGCTACAAGGGCGGCGTCAGCAGCTATCTGGAGGTCCTCGACAGCGAGCGCCAGTCCTTCGACGCGGAGCTAGGGCTGGTGCGTGCGCAGCGCGACGAGCTGCTGGCGGTGGTGCGGCTCTACCGGGCTCTGGGCGGCGGCTGGCAAGAGTAGCCCAGCCCGACCCCGGGCCGGCTGACCCATGCCAACCGAGCCCCTGTCCGCCGGCCAGAAGGCGCTCCAGCTCAATCTCGACCGGGCCTGGTACGGGACCATCGCGGAGATCGGCGCCGGCCAGGAGGTCGGGCGGTGGTTCTTCGCCGTGGGCGGCGCCGCCGGTACCGTCGCCAAGACGATCAGCGCGTACGACATGACGGTGAGCGACGGCATCTACGGCAAGAGCCACCGCTACGTGAGCCGCGAGCGGCTCGAGCAGATGCTCGACCGCGAGTATGCGTCGCTGCTGGAGTCGCTCGCGCCGACGCGGGGCGACGCGACCTCGTTCTTCGTGTTCGCGGACACCGCGGCGACGCGGCGCTACAGCCGGCGCGAGGACGGGGTGGGATGGCTCGGGATCAGGTTCCAGCACCAGCCAGGCAGCGAGGCCAGCCAGATCGTCCTGCACGCTCGGCTCCTCGACCCGGAGACGACCGGCCAGCAGGAAGCCCTGGGGCTGCTCGGCGTCAATCTGATCTACGCCGCCTGGTCGGGGCGCGGTGATCCCGATCCCGACGCCCTCGTGACGGGCCTGGGGGACCAGCTCTCGCGTGATCGAGTCGAGGTGGACTTCGTGGATGTGTCGGGTCCACTCTTCCAGCGTTCGGATGTCCGCCGCCTCAACCTCGACCTCGTGCTCGAGAAGCTCGGGCGGGCCGTGATGTTCGCCTCCGACGGGCAACCCGTCGAGCCGAGCCGGGGGCTCTACAAGAGGCCTGTCTTCGTGCTCCGGGAGTCCTTCACGCCCGTACGTCGGGAAGACCTGGACATGCTGGCCGCGGCGACCGAACAGCTCCAGGAGGCGCCGGATCGCGAGGTCGCGGTGTCACTCGCGGAGATCTCGACCGCGGACCGGCGCGCACCCGACGACGTGTGCGCCGACCTGCTCGGGCGTCTCGATACGCTCGCGGCCGCGAGCTTGCCCACCCTCGTCACCGACATCGGTGAGCTGTTCCGCGTCGCCGCCTACTTGCGGCGGTACGCGACACCCCGCGTCGTGTTCGTGGCCGGTACCCAGACGTTCGCCGCGCTGTTCCGCGAGAAGCCCTTCGAGAATCTCCAGGGCGGGGTCTTCGAAGCACTGGGCCGCCTGTTCACTCGGGGGGTCACACTCGCTCTGTATCCGGATCGAGATCCTCGGACGGGCGAGCTCCTCCGCGCCAGCACCGTCGCGGTGCCGCCCGAGTACCGCCACCTCCTCCGGCACCTGCTCGACAACGGGCTCATCCACGAACTCCGCGCGCTTCCTGCGCGAGGCTGAGGACGTGGGCGTGGGCGCAGGCGTTCGCCGTCGCGGCGATCACGCAGTGGGGACGAGTGAAGGTGCTCGCTTTCCTGGTGGGCTTCCAGGGTTGGGAACCCAGCGCCGACTGGGGCGACGTCCGTTTCGTCCGGGATCACGGCGACAATGTCGAGAGGATCGCCATCGTCGGACACGAGGACTGGCGCGACCTCGTCTACGCATTCACGGGCCGCGGCTTTCGCTCCACGGCCATCGCATACTTCGTGCCGTCCGAGGAGGCCCGGGCGAGAGCGTGGCTCGGTGAAGAACGGGCGGCGGAAACGGACTCGCGATGAATAACGCCTGAGGAGAAAGCATGCAGCCTGAACGTCCAGCGGATGGACACGCCATTCTGTGCCTCAACAGCGGCTCTTCTTCGTTGAAGTTTGCTCTCTACCACCTCGGGGCGCAGACAGAAGTGCAGCTCGCCGAAGGCGCCGTGGAGCGCATTGGCCTCGACGGTGGAAACCTGTGGCTCCGGGGTGCGGACCACGCACCCCTGCGGGAGGGACATGGGGATTTTTCCAGCCATGTGGTGGCGGTGGAGGCAGCATTCGCCGCCGCGCAAGGACTGGGCTTTCCACGGCCCGCCGCCGTGGGCCATCGGGTGGTCCATGGCGGCCCGGAGTATACGACTCCAGAACGAGTGGATACGCGGCTTCTAACCACCTTGCGTCGACTGGTCGCCTTTGCCCCCCTGCACTTGCCGGGCGCCTTGCAGGGCATCGAGGCGGTGGCGGCGCGCTTTCCCGACCTGCCACAGGTGGCGTGCTTTGACACCGCCTTTCACCGTCGTCTGCCAGAGGTGGCGCAACGCTTCCCCCTCCCCCGCGACCTGTGGGATGAGGGGGTACGGCGCTACGGCTTTCATGGTCTGTCGTACGAATACATTGTGGAGACGCTCGGCGCCGCGGCGCAGGGGCGCGTGATCATTGCCCATCTGGGCAATGGCGCCAGCCTGGCGGCGGTGCACAACGGGCAGCCGCTGGAGACCACCATGGGCTTCACACCCACCGGCGGCCTCATGATGGGCACCCGCAGCGGGGATCTCGACCCCGGAGTGCTCCTGCATCTTATGCACGAAAAGGGCTATGACGCGGGCCAGCTCGAGCGCCTGGTGAACCACCAGGCCGGGCTGCTGGGGGTGTCTGGCATCAGCCCGGACATGAAGACGCTGCTAGAGCAGCGCGACAGCGAGCCGCACGCCGCGCAAGCGGTGGAGCTGTTCTGTTACCAGCTGCGCAAACACATCGGGGCGCTGACGCCCGTGCTCGGCGGCCTCGACACCCTGGTCTTCACGGGCGGCATTGGGGAGCGCGCCGCGCCGGTACGCTGGGAGGTCTGCCGAGGACTGGCGTACCTGGGTATTGACCTCGACCCTGACCAGAACGCACAGCATGCGGAGATCATCACCACGCCGGGGAGTGCCTGCACGGTACGGGTGATCCCCAGCAATGAGGATCTGATGATCGCCCGTCACACCCGCACGCTGTTGTTCTCGACGGCGGCGGCTCAGCACCTATGAATGAGCCACAGTCGAGGGGGGTACCACTTATCTTGGGTACCTTCATCACGCCCCGTCCACGATCGCCTGGGCCTCGCGCAGGATGGCCTGCAGGTGACGCTCGTCCTTGAAGCTCTCGGCGTAGATCTTGTAGATGTTCTCGGTGCCGGAGGGTCGGGCGGCGAACCAGCCGCTCGCGGCCACGACCTTCAGGCCGCCGAGCGGCGCGTCGTTGCCGGGGGCGCGGGTTAGCGTGGCGACTATCGGCTCGCCGGCAAGGCTGACAGCGGTGAGGGCCTGGGGCGAGAGCTGCCGCAGCCGCGCCTTCTGCTCGGGCGTCGCCGGCGCGTCGACGCGCGTGTAGTACGGCGTGCCGAACTTCGCGGCGAGCGCCCGGTAGTGCTCGCTCGGGTCCCGGCCGGTCCGCGCCGTGATCTCGGCGGCGAGGAGAGCCATGATGGGGCCGTCCTTGTCGGTCGTCCAGACGGTGCCGTCCCGCCGCAGGAAGCTGGCGCCGGCGCTCTCCTCGCCGCCGAAGCAGAGCGTTCCGTCGAACAGCCCCGGCACGAACCACTTGAAGCCCACCGGGATCTCGTGGAGAGACCGCCCGAACTCCTGCACCACACGGTCGATCATGCTGCTGCTGACCATCGTCTTGCCGACCGCCGCGCGCGCGGGCCACTGCGGGCGGTGCGTCAGGAGGTAGTGGATCGCCACCGCGAGATAGTGGTTGGGGTTCATCAGTCCCGTCGAGGGCGTGACGATCCCGTGCCGGTCGGCGTCGGGATCGTTGCCGAACGCGATACGGTAGCGATCTCTGAGCTTCACGAGTCCGGCCATCGCGTAGGGGCTCGAGCAGTCCATGCGGATGGCGCCGTCGTGATCGACGGTCATGAACGCGAACCGGGGGTCGAGGCGTGGGTTGACGACGGTGATGTCCAGCTTGTAGACGGCGTTGATCGGCTCCCAGTAGGGCTGGGCCGCGCCGCCGAGGGGATCCACGCCGAGCGTCAGGCGCGCGTCGCGGATGGCGTCCATGTCGACGACGCTGCCGAGGTCGCGGACGTAGGGCAGCAGCAGATCGTCCACGTGCGTGGTGGTGGCCGCGAGCGCTCGGGCGAACGGCATCCGTCGGAGGCCGGCGCCGCCCCCTTCCAGCAGCGCGTTGGCCCGCGCCTCGATCCACCCGGTCGCGTCGGTGTCGGCAGGCCCGCCGTGCGGCGGGTTGTACTTGATGCCCCCGTCCTCGGGCGGGTTGTGCGAGGGCGTGACCACGATACCGTCGGCCAGGCCCGTCGTGCGACCCCGGTTGTACACGAGGATAGCGCGCGAGATGACCGGCGTCGGCGTCACACCGTCGTCGCGCTGGATGATGGTCTCCACACCGTTGGCCGCCAGCACCTCGAGCGCCGAGCGCTGGGCGGGCGCGGACAGCGCGTGGGTGTCCTTGCCCATGTAGAGCGGGCCGTCGGTCCCCTGCTGGCGCCGGTACTCACAGATAGCCTGGGTCACGGCCAGGATGTGCGCCTCGTTGAACGAGCCCCGCAGCGACGAACCGCGGTGCCCGCTGGTGCCGAAGCTCACGCGCTGCGCGGGATCGTCCATCGCGGGCCGCCGCCCGTAGTAGGCGTGCTCGAGCGCGGCAAGGTCGACCAGGATCCCGGGCGGCGCCGGCTTGCCGGCGAGCGGTGAGAGGCTCATGGCACCGGGCACGGCTTGGCGCCCCAGATCTCCGCCGCGTACTCGGCGATCGTGCGGTCGCTCGAGAACTTGCCGGACCCGGCGATGTTCAGGATGGCCTTGCGCGTCCACCCCTCGGGGTCCGCGTACAGCTCGAGCAGCCGGCGGTCGGCGGCGAGGTAGGAGCCGAGATCCGCCAGATGCATGTAGTGGTCGCCGCCGGTGAGCAGCGCCTCGCGCAGGAGCGCGAACACGCCCGGCTCGTCGCCCGGGCTGAAATCGTCGGACAGGATCAGGTCCAGCGCCGCGCGGGTCTCCGGCTCGTTCTCGTAGTGCCAGTACGGGGTGTACCAGCTCCGGCTGGCCGCGACCTGCTCGGCCGTCAGTCCGAACAGGAAGAAGTTCTCCTCGCCTGCCTCCTCGGCCATCTCGATCGTGGCGCCGTCGCGGGTACCGAGGGTCAGCGCTCCGTTCATCATGAACTTCATGTTGCTGGTGCCGCTGGCCTCGTACCCGGCCGTCGAGATCTGGTTGGAGACGTCGGTCGCCGGGATCAGGTGCTCGGCGAGGGACACGCAGTAGTCGGGCAGGAACACGACCTTGAGCCGCCCGCGCACCGCCCGGTCACGCTCGATGGTGACGGCCAGGGTGTTGATGAGCTTGATGATGACCTTGGCCAGGCGATAGGCGGGCGCCGCCTTGCCGGCGAAGAAGAACGTCCGCGGCGTCATGGCCATGTCCGGATTCTCGCGCAGCCGCTGGTAGAGCACGATCACGCGGAGCGCGTTGAGCAGCTGCCGCTTGTACTCGTGGATCCGCTTCACCTGGCAGTCGAAGATCGTGTCCGGGTCCACGGCCTGTCCCGTCGCCGAGCGCAGCCAGGCGGCGAACTGGACCTTCGCCTCGCGCTTGGCCGCCCGCACCACCTCGCGAAAGCCGCGATCGTCCGCCAGCGGCGCCAGCCGGCGGAGCTGGCCCAGCTCGGTGATCCAGCCGTCCCCGATGGCACTGGTGATCGCGCTCGCCAGCGTCGGGTTGGCCAGCAGCAGCCAGCGCCGAGGGGTGACCCCGTTGGTCTTGTTGTTGAAGCGCTCGGGGAACTGCTCGGCCAGGTCGCGGACGGTCACCCTGCGCAGCAGGTCCGAGTGGATGGCGGCCACTCCGTTGGTGCTGTGCGAGCCGGCGATGGCCAGGTTGGCCATGCGGACCTTGCGCTCGCCGCCCTCCTCGATGAGGCTCACGCGCTGGACGCGCCCCTCGTCACCCGGGAACCGGGCGCGGACGTCGTCGAGGAGCCGGCGGTTGATCTCGTAGACGATCTCCAGGTGGCGCGGCAGGAGCAGCTCGAACCACGAGACCGGCCACTTCTCCAGCGCCTCGGGCAGGAGCGTGTGGTTCGTGTAGGCGAGCGTCCGCCCCGTGAGGTCCCACGCCTCGTCCCACGGAAGGTGCGCCTCGTCGAGCAGGATGCGCATCAGCTCGGGCACGGCCATCGTGGGATGCGTGTCGTTGAGCTGGATCGCGACCTTCTCGGGCAGCGCGCTCCAGTCGCCGTTGGAACGGCGGAAGCGCCGCACCAGGTCGGCCAGCGAGCAAGCCACCAGGAAGTACTCCTGCACGAAGCGCAGGCCCTGCCCCATGCTGGTGGAGTCGTCGGGGTACAGCACGCGGGTGAGCGATTCGGCCGCCAGCCGCTCGGCGAGCGCTCCGACGAACTCGCCGTAGCTGAACGCCTCGAAGTCGAAGTAGTTGGGGGCCGCGGCAGCCCAGAGCCGCAGCGTGTTGACCGTGCGGCCGCCGTAGCCGACCACCGGCCGGTCGTACGGCACCCCGATCAGGGTCGAGGGCCGGTCGGTGACCACGCGCAGGCTGCCACCACGCAGCTCGAACGCGCAGCCGAGCGGCACTTCCACCGTCTCGTTCGGGCGCGCGACTTCCCACGGGTCCGCCCGGCGCAGCCAGTTGTCCGGCCCCTCCTTCTGCCAGCCGTCGCGAAGGGACTGCTTGAAGATGCCGTACTCGTAACGCAGCCCGTAGCCCATGGCGGGCAGCTGCAGCGTCGCCATCGAGTCCAGGAAGCACGCGGCGAGCCGTCCGAGTCCCCCGTTGCCGAGGCCGGCGTCCGGCTCCTGCTCCATGAGCCCGAGCCAGTCGAGATGCTCGCGGGCCGCGACGTTCCGGGCGATGGGATCAAGCAGCAGGTTGGTGACGTTGTTGGCCAGCGAGCGGCCGATCAGGAACTCCATCGAGAGGTAGTAGATGCGCTTGACGTTCTGCTGCGCGTACGTCTCCTCCGTGCGGATCCAGCGCTGCGAGAGGACGTCGCGCACGGAGTGGGCGACCGCCTCGAAGCGTTCGCGGGCGCCGGCCGCCGTGAGGGGGACGGCGTTGTCGAAGATCAGGTGCCGCTCGTAGAGTCCGTTGGCCGTCCCGGCGAACTGGACCGGGCCACATCCGTACTGCTCGAGGAGCTTCTCCGTGCTCGGTACGCTCGCCGTCCTCGGCGCGGGCGGCTTCTTGTCGATGCTCATAGTGCCTTCCTTCCTGGACCCCTGGCGTCAATCGTCGTCGGCTCCGCGATGCGCGAGCGCCTCCAGAACGGACGCCGCCGTCTCCATGTCATCGGTGAACGTCCCCAGACTGGCGGCACTGTTGCACCGGGCCCGGTGGTAGAGGGCCTGCTGGCTGGTCGTCACGTTCTCGTCCCGTCCGTGCCATGCCTCGAGCGCTGGATCTTGTAGAGCGCGCCCGTACGAAAAGCTGATCGCCCAGGGCCGTGGCCCGGGGAGGCGGTTGATGGCGTCCAGGTGGGCCGTGGCGAGCCGGTCGCTCTGGCCGCCCGACAGGAACACGATGCCGGGCACCGCCGCGGGGACGTGCCGGCGCAGACAACGGAGCGTGGCGGTGGCGACCTCCGGTACGGAGGCCTGACGGGAGGAGTCCTTGCCTGCGATGACCATGTTGGGCTTGAGCAGCATGGATTCCAGCGCGACCCGCTGCTCCAGGAGGGCACGGAACACCGCGTGCAGGACCGCGCTCGTGACCTCCTCGCAGCGCTCGATGGTGTGCGAGCCGTCCATCAACACCTCGGGCTCGACGATCGGCACCAGGCCGGCTTCCTGGCAGAGCGCCGCGTACCGGGCGAGAGCGTGTGCGTTCGCGCTGACGCAGGCGGCGCTCGGCAGCGTGTCGTTGACGGTGATCACCGCCCGCCACTTCGCGAAGCGGGCGCCCATGCCCCGGTACTCCGCGAGGCGGTCCCGCAGCCCGTCGAGTCCCTCGGTGACCAGCTCCCCGGGAGCACCGGCCAGTGGCTTGGCGCCGACGTCGACCTTGATGCCGGGAGCGATGCCCTGGCGGTCGAGCAACTGGGCGAGCGGCGTCCCGCTCGAGCTCTTCTGGCGGATGGTCTCGTCGTACAGGATCACGCCACTGATGAACGCGGCCACGCCCGGCGTCGTGAACAGCAGCTCGCGGTACCGGCGCCGGCTCTGCTCGGTGGACTGGATCTTCAACGCGTCGAACCGCCTGGTCAGCGTGGCGACGGACTCGTCGGCTGCCAGGATCCCTTTCCCGTCGGCGACCAGACCGCCGATGATCTGCTCGAGGTCGTGGTTCGTCATGCGACTCCTCCTGTCGATCGGCCCGCCGCGCCGGACTCGCCGATGGCGGGGGCATTCCAGGTCTTGATGGCGGGGACGCCGCGGTAGTAGCTCAGGACGTTCAGCGTTCCGGTATCGAGCAGGAAGTGCTGGCCGGCACCGGCCGGCAGGCCGAGCCAGCGCGCCACCAGCACACGCAGCACGTGCCCGTGCGCGAAGAGCGCGACGTCGCCCTCGACGGCGCGCGCCCGCGCGATCACGCGATCGACGCGGGCACCGACCTCGTCCGGGGTCTCGCCGCCCGGGCAGCCGTCACGGAAGATCAGCCAGCCCGGCGCGGTGGCGTGGATCTGCGCGGGCGTCAGGCCTTCGTACTTCCCGTAGTTCCACTCGACGAGGTCGGCGTCGACGGCGGCCGCGTCGCCCAGGCCGCACAGCTCGCAGGTCTCGCGCGCGCGCTGCAGGGGGCTGGTGAGCACGAGCGCGAAGGACTCCCTGGCCAGCACGGGGCGCAGGCGGCTGGCCAGCCGGCGGCCGTTGTCGGTCAGGGGAATGTCGGTCGTCCCCGTGTGTTGCCCGCTCAGGCTCCACGCGGTCTCGCCGTGCCTGACCCCGAAGACCCGGCGAGTGGGGCTGGCTACAGTGACCATGTCAGCGCCCGCCGTCCGGCGGGCGCGCGAGGGCGTCCTGCGCGGGCAGCCAGCGGCCGTGGTGCTCGCGGATCACGGCGATGGCCTCGTCGGCCGTCTTCGAGGTGCGCAGTCGGTCAGGTTGTTGACGATCTCCCCCCGGCTCAGGACGGCCACGTCCACTGGTCGACCTCGGGCTTGTCGATACCGTGCTCATAGGCGTACTTCTGACACTCGATCTGCATGTTGCGCAGCCGCTCCTTGGCGTGAGCACCGACACGCTGCAGCGACGGCACCCGGTCGACGACGTCGATGGCCAGGCTGAAGCGGTCGATCTCGTTCTGGATGGCCAGGTCGAGCGGCGTGTTGATGTTGCCCTTCTCCTTGTACCCGCGCACGTGGAGGTTGCGGTGGTTCGTGCGCCGGTAGGTCAGGCGGTGGATCAGCGAAGGGTAGCCGTGGAAGTTGAAGATGATGGGCTTGTCGGTGGTGAACAGGCTGTCGAAGTCCCGGTCCGAGAGGCCGTGCGAGTGCTCGGTGGACGGCATCAGCTTGTAGAGGTCGACCACGTTGATGAAGCGGATCTTGAGGTCGCGGAAGTGCTCGCGCAGCAGCGTCACGGCCGCCAGCGCCTCCTTGGTGGGGATGTCGCCGGCGCAGGCCATGACGACGTCGGGCTCGGTGCCCTGGTCGTTGCTCGCCTTGTTCCAGATGCTGAGGCCCTTGGTGCAGTGGCCGATGGCCTCGTCCATAGACATGTACTGCAGGTGCTTCTGCTTGTCGCAGACGATGACGTTGATGTAGCCGGTGCTCCTGAGACAGTGATCGGCCACGCAGAGCAGGGTGTTCACGTCGGGCGGCAGGTAGATGCGGCACACGTTCGGGGCCTTGTTCAGCACCACGTCGAGGAAGCCGGGATCCTGGTGCGTGAACCCGTTGTGATCCTGGCGCCACACGGTGGAGGTCAGCAGCAGGTTCAGCGACGGCACCGGCGCCCGCCACGCCTGCTCGCGACTGCTGGCGAGCCACTTGGCGTGCATGTTGAACATAGAGTCGATGACGTGGGCGAAGGCCTCGTAGGTGGACAGGAACCCGTGGCGGCCCGTCAGGAGATATCCCTCGAGCCAGCCCTCCAGCGTGTGCTCCGACAACATCTCGAGGACCCGGCCGTCGGTCGACAGCTGGCCGCCGTCGGCATCCTCCGGCAAGGACTCGGCCAACCACAGCTTCTTGCTCACCTCGTAGATCGCGTCGAGCCGATTCGAGCTGTTCTCGTCGGGACCGAAGACCCGGAAGTTTGTCATGTTCTCGCGCATGATGTCGCGCAGGAACTGGCCCAACGGCCGGGTGTTCTCCGCCATGATCTGGCCCGGCTTCTCGACCTTGAGGGCGTAGCTGCGGAAATCCGGCATCCGCAGCGGCTTGCGCAGCAGCCCGCCGTTGGCGTGAGGATTGGCGCCCATGCGGCGCGCGCCCTTGGGGGCGAGCGCCCTGAGCTCAGGGATCAGCCGCCCCGTCGCGTCGAACAGCTCCTGGGGCCGGTAGCTGCGCATCCACTCGTCCAGCTGCTTCAGGTGCCCCGGGTTACCGTGCATGCCCGAGAGCGGCACCTGATGCGAGCGCCAGAAGCCTTCCACCTTGTGGCCGTCCACCTCCCGGGGACCGGTCCAGCCCTTGGGGCTGCGGAGCACGATCATGGGCCAGCGCGGCCGCACGGCCTTGCCGTTCGCCCGCGCCTGCTGCTGGATCCGCCGGATCTCCAGCACGCAATCCTCCAGCGTCGCCGCCATCTGCTGGTGCATGAGCGCGGGGTCGTGGCCTTCCACGAAATGCGGCGTCCAGCCGTAGCCGCGGAACAGGCTCTCCAGCTCCTCGTGGGAGATGCGGGCGAGCAGCGTCGGGTTGTTGATCTTGTAGCCGTTGAGATGCAGGATCGGCAGCACTGCGCCGTCGCGGACCGGGCTCAGGAACTTGTTGGAGTGCCAGGACGTGGCCAGCGGCCCGGTCTCGGCCTCGCCATCGCCCACCATCGGCACCACGAGCAGATCTGGATTGTCGAAGGCGGCGCCGAAGGCGTGGGAGACGCTGTACCCCAGCTCGCCACCCTCGTGGATGGAGCCCGGAGTCTCCGGTGTGCAGTGGCTGCCGATGCCGCCGGGGAAGGAGAATTCCTTGAAGAGCGCGAGCATCCCCTCGGCGTCCTCGCCCTTGTTTGGATAGATCTCCGAGTACGCGCCCTCCAGGTAGACGGGCGCCAGCACGCCCGGCGCGCCGTGGCCGGGGCCGGCGAGGAAGATGGCGTCGAGGTCGTACTTGGTGATCAGGCGATTGAGGTGGACGTAGGCGAAGCTCAGACCGGGGCTAGCGCCCCAATGACCGAGCAGGCGCTGCTTGACGTGCTCCGGCTTCAAGGGCTCGCGGAGCAGCGGATTGGCCTGCAGGTAGATCATCCCGACGGCCAGGTAGTTGCATGCCCGCCAGTAGGCGTCCGTCTTGCGCAGCTCATCGGCGGACAGCCGGTCGGCAGTCGTGGTCTTCGGCTTCGAGTCGATCACACGGGCCATGAGTTGTCCTCCCGGGTCGGTGTTACGATTTCCTTCCCTCTTGCCCCTACGCCGCGCGCCCCGCGAGCCGGCGCATCACGTCCAGAACCGTACGAGCGAAGTCGACGCGTGTCTATACGGCCTAAGTCCTACACGGCGTGCCAACGGGCCACATCCCGAACGGGGCCGTCGAATCCCGCTCATGGAGCCTCCGTGGGGTGTGCCCCCGAACCGGGCACACCGGCGGCCCCCTCGACCCGGGGGCGGTCGGTCGTGACGCGTGCTCGACGCGAGGTGACCGTCACCTCGTGCAGTGACTCGAAGACCGGCGGCGAGAGCGTGTCGCCCGTACAGCGCCAACGCCAGTTGCCCTCGGAGCGGCCGGGCACGTTCATCCGCGCCTCGTCGCCGAGGTTGAGGACGTCCTGGAACGGAGCGATGGCGACCGCCGCCGCGGACGACCACGCCAGGGCGAGCAACGCCGGGGCGGCGTCCCGGCTCTCGCCGGGCGGCCGTTGCAGGTAGCTCCACAGACGCCGGCGCGCTTCTTCCGGAAGCCCGTCGTACCAGCCGCGCGTGGTCGGGTTGTCGTGGGTGCCGGGGTAGACGACTACGTTGGGCGGGTAACTGTGCGGCAGGTGCGGGTTGGTGCGGTCACCGTCGAAGGCAAACTGCAACACCCGCGTCCCCGGCACGCCGAGGTCGTCCCTGAGCCTCACGACGTCGGGCGTGATGACGCCGAGGTCCTCGGCGATGAACGGCAGCCCGCCCAGCTCCCGCGCCGCCACGCTGAAGAGCTCGGCGCCCGGACCCGGGACCCACTGCCCGGACTGCGCCGTCGCGGCACCGGCCGGTACGTGCCAGGCCGCCGCGAACCCGCGGAAGTGATCTAGGCGGACGAGGTCCACGTGGGCCAGCAACGCGCGAACGCGGTCGATCCACCAGCGATACCCCGTTGCCCGCAGCGCGTCCCAATCGTAGACGGGGTTGCCCCAGAGCTGTCCCTCGCTGCAGAAGGCGTCGGGCGGCACGCCGGCGACGGCTCGTGGCCGTCGCTCGGCATCCAGCAGGAACAGCTCGGGATGGGCCCAGACATCGCTCGAATCGGGCGAAACGAAGAACGGCAGGTCGCCGATCAGGCGGATGCCCCGGGCCTGCGCGTGGGCCTCGAGCGCGGAGGCCTGCCGGGAGAGCAGGAACTGGGCGAAGCGCACCCGCTGGATCTCCTCCGCTGCCTCGTGCCTCGCCCGGGCCATGGCGGCCGGCAGTCGCTCCACCAGCTCGGCCGGCCACTGGAGATAGTGGCGGCCCTGGTGGCGGGCCTTCAGCGCCCTGAACAGGGCGTAGTCGTCGAGCCAGCCCGCCTGGCGAGCGCAGAACTCCTCGAATGCGGTTTCCAAGTCCGGGCGGGTCCGGGCGCTGAAGCGCCGCCAGGCCTCTTCCAGCAGCCTCTCCTTGAACGGAACGACGGTCTCGTAGTCCACGACCAGCGCCGGAAAGCGGGCCTCGCAGTCGCGTCCCTGCAGCAGTCCCTCCTCGACGAGGCGGTCGGGGCTGAGGAGCAACCCGTTGCCGGCAAACGACGACAGGGGCTGGTAGGGCGAGTCGCCCCAGCCCGTCGGCCCGACGGGAAGTCCCTGCCACCACTGCTGGCCCGCGTCGTGAAGACGGTCGATCCAGGTGAAGGCCGACGGGCCGAGGTCGCCGATGCCGTGGCGCGACGGGAGCGAGGTCACGTGCAGCAGGACGCCGGCGCCGCGATATCCCGGCGGGAGTGAGTGCGGGTACGCGCTTGCCCTCATGGCGACTGAGTCCAGGATGCTCTTCCGATGTCGCGCCAGATCTCGCGGACGATGCGCCGGCGGTCGGAGGAGACGACGCCGTCGACGACGACCCGCTCGCCGTTGCGCAGCGCCTGGTAGGACGCCTGGTCAGCCTGCGTGAGGTCGACGGCGACCGAGACTGCCGATTCCGTCATGACCTGCATCCGCGTCGCCGCGGCCCATTGTACCCATCCGGCAAGCCGGACCGGCTCCTGCGCCTGGAGCGCCACCACGGCCAGCGCGAGCAGGAGCAGAGCGCCGAGCAGACCAACGGCCGTCGAACGTCGTGACGCCACGGTGCCAACCTAGTGCCGCACGCTCGTGCCCGCTATCGGACGTTGGTCGTACGGCCGGCCACCTGTCATGGGATAACGGACTATGGCGAGCAGCCCGTCCGAGCGAGGTCCGATTGTGCCGTGATGCGCTGTTGCCGTGACTGGCTTTGTGGCGGGATTAGGAACGACCTTTGCCAATCCTGAATGGCGCAGAGAACTTCAGGAGACCCTGCGTTACTGTATGTGCGTCTGCCGTTCACGGATCTGGCCAACGGTCGATGTCAACTTGAGGACTTGATGGGTCAGAATACCGGCCAACCTTCGCCTCTCGGCGCGACCGTCGTAAGCGGGGGCGTCAACTTCAGCCTGTACTCGCGTGACGCAACCGGTGTCCAGTTGCTGTTCTTCGATCAACCTGATGATGCCAAGCCGGCGCATGTGATCGCCCTCGATCCCGCGTCCAACCGCACCTACCATTATTGGCACGTGTTCACACCAGGTGTGGCGCCCGGACAGATCTATGGTTATCGCGCCGCTGGGCCATACATCCCAGGGCAGGGAATGCGCTTTGATTGCACCAAAGTGCTGCTCGATCCCTATGGCCGCGGCGTCGTTGTTCCGAAGGGCTATAGTCGTGATGCGGCGAGCCGAGCAGGCGAGAACGATGCGACAGCGATGAAGAGCGTGGTCGTCGATCCATCCGCGTACGATTGGGAAGGCGATGCTCCTCTGAAACGGCCTTCTGCGCAGACCATCATTTATGAGATGCACGTGCGCGGCTTCACTCGTCATCCGAGTTCCGGCGTCCCCGATAACATTCGTGGCACGTATGCCGGTCTGACCGAAAAGATCCCCTATCTCCAACAACTGGGGATCACAGCAGTCGAGCTGCTTCCGGTCTTCCAGTTCGACACGCAAGACTGCCCCCCTGGGAAAATCAACTACTGGGGGTATGCGCCGATTTCGTTCTTTGCTCCTCACCAAGCGTATAGCTCGCGGCAGGACCCACTCGGACCAGTGGACGAATTTCGCGACATGGTCAAGGCGCTGCACCGCGCCGGGATCGAAGTTATTCTCGACGTCGTATTCAATCATACCGCCGAGGGCGACGACCGTGGGCCGACGCTGAGTCTCCGCGGCCTGGACAACAAGGCGTATTACATCTTGGAGCAAGACCGGTCACGCTACGCCAACTACACCGGCACGGGAAACACGCTCAACGCCAACCATCCGATCGTCCGTCGGATGATCGTGGACAGCCTTCGGTATTGGGTCGGGGAGATGCACGTGGACGGCTTCCGATTCGATCTCGCGTCGATTCTGACCCGCGATGCATCCGGCCAAGTGATGCCGAGCCCGCCGGTGTTGTGGGATATCGAATCGGACCCGTCACTGGCCGGCACGAAGCTCATCGCAGAAGCGTGGGACGCAGCCGGGCTGTACCAGGTCGGCAGTTTCATCGGGGACAGTTGGAGGGAGTGGAACGGGCGGTTTCGCGACGATGCCCGTAGCTTCTTCCGCGGCGAGGACGGTTCGCTGGCGCATTTTGCCGACCGGCTGGTCGGCAGCCCGGAGGTGTATGGGCACAAGGGCCGCGAGCCGGAGCAGAGCGTGAACTTCGTGACCTGTCACGACGGCTTTACGCTAAACGACCTTGTCTCCTACAACAGGAAGCACAATGAGGCGAACGACGAGCACAACCGTGACGGTGCCGACGACAACCGAAGCTGGAACTGCGGCGTGGAAGGACCCAGCGATGATCCCGCGGTGGAGAAACTGCGAAACCGGCAGGTGAAGAATTTCCTGACCGTGACACTCCTCTCGATCGGGATGCCTATGATTTTGATGGGCGATGAAGTGCGGCGCACACAAAATGGCAACAACAACGCCTACTGTCACGACAACGAAACCAATTGGTTCGACTGGAGCCTGGTCACCAAACATGGTGACGTCCATCGTTTCGTGACGTTGCTCAACGCGCGACGGACTCTGCGGGACGTGGAGCACGAACACCGGCGCATGAGCCTGGTTCAACTGATCCAGCAGGCGAATAAAGCCTGGCACGGCGTCAAACTCGGGCAACCGGACTGGAGCCCACATTCTCACTGCGTGGCGTTCAGCGCGGAGATGAAGGCAGCGCGGCTGTTGTCCTACGTGATCTTGAACGCATACTGGGAGCCGTTGGACTTCGAGCTGCCTCCGGTGGACAACGGCAGCCAAAAACAATGGCGTCGCTGGATCGATACGAGCCTCGATTCGCCCCTCGACATTGCTCCGTGGCAAACCGCTCAGTCGATTCCCGGTTCAACCTATCGGACCGAGTCGCGCTCCGTAGTGGTGCTTTTCGCCGATCTGACGGGTGCATCGGAGTAACTGGCGGATGGGAGGATGTGACGCCGGGAGGGACTATGCGGGGTGACTCGACTCGCTCCGCACGGGCGCCCACATCATGTTCGCCGCCGGGGACCCCCGCATGTTCTTCAATAGCCATCGTCCGCTGATCCTGAACGGGCCCGACGAGATCGACACCGCCCTGACCCAAGCTCGATCGGGCGCACGGTATCAACCGTCGTCGGTCGCAGCTATGGGACCTTGGTCGTACGCCGCACGCCGAAGGTCCCACGCCCAACGTCTAGCCGTAGAGACCTCAGATCCATTCGGAGCCGAGAGAGAAATGCCCTCGTACGACCAACGTCCAATGGTGGGCCAGCAGGTGCGCCGCTAGGCTTGGCGTCGTGAATCCCTCACGCGGCCTGGTCGCCCTGCTGCTCGGCGCGATGTTGCTCGTCCTCACACCGCGGGCGCTCGAGGCGCAGGCGCTGGTCCGGGTCATCGGTCAGGTCCAGTGGATCGCGGGCGCCAGGATGCAGGTGATGACCGAGGGGGGCGCATCGATCGCCATCGACCTCATGCAGGCGGACCAGTCTTCCTATCAGGGGCTGCGCAACGGCGACTGGGTCGTCATCGACGGCGTCTTCTCCTCCGATGGGCGGCGCATCGTCGCGCCGGAGATCTGGCGCGACAGCGGCAGAGGCTACTGGTCCCAAACCCCGTGAAGCATCTCTCCTTGACAAGGCGTCGCGGCCTATGAAAAAAGGGTGCCGCTCGCCGGCGACCACCAAAACGCGGCCAACCAGACTAGCAAGTTCGTCTGACACTGGAGGTAGACCGCAGTGGTCTTCGGTGCCGGGGAGGGGCGCGACTACAACCTGCCCCAAAGTACCCCGAACCTCACATGGCGTGCTGACTCCGCGCGCCCAGTGTCACTCGCGTTCGGGCAATCTCATTTCACGGACAGTATGTAAGCAACCGCCGCCTTGAGTTCCGAGTCGGAGGCCGCGGTCTTCGGATGAGCCTTGCCTTCTTTCAGTTTCGCGACGAGTTTGTCCTCGGCCGCTTTGTCGCCGCTGTATTTCGCGGCAAGGTCCTTGTAGGAGGGACCGACCTTCTTCTGGTCCACCGTGTGGCAGGCAACACAGCCCTTGGTCTTCACCACGTCCGCCCCGGACTGGGCATAGCTCAAGTCCGCCGCCAGCATTCCAGCAACAGTCACGGCCGATAGTATCGTCTTCATCGGGTTTCAATCCTTTCGAGCTGGTCGGGGTCCTGAATGACCCGCGTGCCATCCGCATACATCCAGTTCGACCATGTCCAGTCATCGCTCTTGAAGCGATCGAGGATGAAGTCGACGCGATGCCCGAGTTCTTCTGCAGCGAGTGCCGCGCGAACAGCTTCTCCCTGCTCCAAGATATCTCGAACAGGACCATGCAGCGCGTCAACTGTGGCTCCTTCCGATCCCTGGCCCCGAGCCCGCCCCCGGCTCGCATGGGACGAAGGTCCCATTGTGGGGCCGGCCGGCGATCTCTAGATTCGCCCTCGGCACAGCCATCAGGTCGGTGTCCCGCAGGAAGGGCGGAAGGCCTGGCTGATCGGTGCCGCCCACGACTTCTCGAAGGTGCTCACCCCGGGCTTGAGCGCCAGCTTCAACATAGCCTGGGGCCGGGGTGCCATCAACCCGTCCACGCGGAGGAAGGCTCCCGACCAGACGGAGTACGACATCATGGCCGATTATCGCTTTCCCAAGAACGCCCCGGGTTTCCTCCAAGGGGTCTGGTTCCGTGCGCGCAGTGCCAACTGGGAGAGGAAGCTGATCTGATCTGATGTCCTGGACTCGGGCGAGCGTCGCCCTCCTGCTGGCCTGCCTGCTCGGCATTCCCGCCGGCGTCGGTGCCTTCACCTTCGTCTACGCGAAGGGCTTCTCCTACCTCTCGACCGACCCGCGGGCTTGCGTGAACTGCCACGTCATGAATCCGCAGTACGATGCCTGGCTCAAGAGCGGCCACCGGCACACCGCGACCTGCGTCGAGTGCCACCTGCCCCACCAGGGGATCGCGAAATGGGCGGCCAAGGCCGAGCACGGATTCCGGCACTCGGCCGCCTTCACCCTCCAGAACTTCAAGGAGCCCATCGAGATCACGCCGAGCGATCGAGACATCGTCCGCGTGAACTGCCTCCGGTGCCACGAAGGTCTCGTCCACGCGGTGGTCGACGCCGCCGGGCCGGCGCGGGGAAGGCTCGATTGTCTCCACTGCCACGCCGGCGCCGGGCACGGCGCCGGCAGATGAGACGTAGGAGCGAGCAATGGCGACGATCCGAGCGCGGGGCTGGCTTCTGGGGCTGATGAGTCTGGCCGCTGTGGCAGGGCTCACCATGCTCCTGCTGGCGCTCCTCACGAACATCTTCGAGCGGAAGCAAGAGGCCCGGCAGCCCTTCGTCCGGCTGGTCGAGGTGACCGAGGACACCATGGACCCCAAGGTGTGGGGCCAGAACTGGCCGTCCCAGTACGATTCCTATCTGCGGACCTCGCTCTCCACGACGACCAAGTACGGCGGCCGCGGGCTCGGGGCGAGCGACACCGGGCCGGCCGAGCAGAAGCTCGACCGGGACCCCTGGCTCAAGCGGATCTTCGCGGGCTACGCCTTCGCCCTCGACTACCGTGACCGGCGTGGTCACGCCTATGCCCTCTTCGACCAGGAAGAGACCCGGCGCGTGACCGAGCGGCAGCAGCCCGGAGCCTGCCTTCAGTGCCACGCCGCGAACCTCGCTCTCTATCGTTTCGTCGGGAAGGGGGACGTCCAGAAGGGCTTCGAGCAAGTCTCGGGAATGCCGTACCGCGAGGCCCGGGAGCTGAAGGACGAGAGGGGGCAGCCCCTCATCCAGCATCCCGTCTCCTGCGCCGACTGCCACGATCCGAAGACCATGGCGGTCCGCGTCACCCGGCCGGGGTTCCTCGCCGGCATTAAGGCGCTCAAGGCCCGGCAGGGGATCGCCGACTACGACGCAAATCGGGACGCCACCCGCCAGGAGATGCGCTCGTTCGCGTGCGGACAGTGTCACGTCGAGTACTACTTCAAGGGACCGGGCAAGGTCGTGACGTACCCCTGGGCGAACGGGCTCAGGGTCGAGGAGATCGAGGCCTACTACGAGCGGGAGGGCTTCACGGACTGGGTCCACGCGGAGACCGGCAACAAGGTCCTGAAGGCCCAGCACCCGGAGTTCGAGGTGTGGTCCCAGGGCGTGCATGCCCGGGCGGGGGTGGCCTGCGCGGACTGCCACATGCCCTACGAGCGCATCGGCGCGATGAAGGTGAGTGACCACTGGGTGCGGAGCCCGCTGCTCAACCTGAACCGCGCCTGCCAGACCTGCCACGCGGTGCCCGAGAAGGAGCTGGAGGCGCGCGTGCTCACGATCCAGGACCGTCACCACGCGCTCCTGCAGCGCGCGGCCCGCGCCACCACCGACATGCTCGACGCCATCGTCGCCGCGAAGAAGCGCGGGACGGCCGAACGCGACCTCCAGGCGGCCGCCGTCCAGCATCGGAAGGCGCAGTGGCGGCTCGACTTCGTGGCCGCCGAGAACTCCATGGGCTTTCACGCCCCGCAGGAGCTCGCGCGGATCCTCGGGGAGGTCATCGACCACGCGCGCCAGGGCCAGCTCGAGGCGGAGCGCGCGCTGCGAAAGCCGTAGCGGCCGGGGCCTCACGCTCCACGTCGAGCGTCCGCGACTGGGCGAGGTACGCGCCCCGGCTCATGAGCCGGCGCGCCGCCTGGAAGGCGTCCCCCTCGTGATCTCGAGCCCGATAGTCGTGTTTCGCTCAGCCGTCCCGCCGGGACTGCAGTTCCAGCGACACGAGGCGAGCCAGCAGGATCGCGAGATAGAGCTGTCCGGTCAGCGCCTCCAGCACCGCGCCCGCGCGCGCGAGGGGATGCACGGGCATGATGTCCCCGTAGCCCATCGTCGTCAGCGTCACGAAGCTATAGTACGTCCACGGCAGCGAGCCCCTGCCGTCGACTGCTCCCGTGAACGCTCCCGGATGCCAGAGCGCCACCAGCTCGTACGCCTGCGCCCAGCTGAAGCCGAGTAGCAGGTAGACAGCGATCGCCCCCTCGATGCGGCGGGTCGTGATGGGCCCGCGCCGGAGGACCAGCGCCAGGACCACGCAGCAGAGGGCGACGAGGGTCACGAGCGTGGAGATCTCGCGCCAGACTGCGAGATCGGCCGTGGGAAAGAGCCAGCTCGCCCAACGCACCAACAATGCGGCGACCATGATCACGGACACGATCAGCACGGCTCGTGGCCTGTCGGCCACCGCCGCCGCGCCCGAGACCAGCATCAGGGAGACGAGGGCATCGCCGAGGAGCCTGCCCGGTAGCCCGACCGGCCCGAGCGCCGGCACGACGATGATCGCGACCATCGCCGCGAGGAAGATCGACAGGCCTCGATCGTCCGCCCAGAAGCGGGATGGCGCCGGCCGCATCTCCTTCACTGCACCTTGGGTGGCAACAGGTAGAGCGTCATGGCGAAGATCGCATACACCAATAGCACCAGGACCCCGACGAACCACGCCGAGCGCCCGCTGTTGGTGACGAGCGAGGCGGTCATGGTGGCGATCAACATCATGACCACGGCACCCGGCCAGAATTGCAAATCCATCGGCGTCGGCCCGATGAAATAGCTCACCAGCACCAGCACCGGTGCGACGAAGAGCGCGATTTGCGCGGCGCTGCCGAGCGCAATGCCCACGCTCAAGTCCAGCCGGTTCTTGCGCGCGCCAGAAAACGCCGAGGCCATCTCGGCCGCACCGCCGACCAGCGCCACGACGATGAACCCGACAAAAGCCTGCGACATCCCGAGATCCAACGCTGCCTTCTGCACCGACTCGACGAACGTTTCGCTCACCAGCGCCACCAGCACCGTGACTCCAGCCAGCGCGCCGAGGGCCAAGCCCATCGGCCACGAGATTTCTTCGGATTCTTCAGAGTCCGCGCTGGCAAACTGACCACGGTGTGTCTTGAGCGAGAACAGCAAGCCCAGTCCGTAACCTACCATCAGCAGGACCGACAATCCCACGCTCAATTGCTGGGTGAAGGCGGCCGCCGGCGCCGAGTCGGCCCGGCTCAAGGCTGACGGAATCAGCAGCGCAATGGTCGCCAGAAACAGCAGGCCCGCCTGAAACCGCGCGTTGACCCGGTTGTATTCCTGCGTGTGATATTTCAGCCCGCCGAGCAAGAACGAGGCGCCTAGCATGAAGAGCGTGTTGGTCACGATGGCGCCGGCGATGGACGCTTTCACCAGCATGTATTGCCCGGCGCGCAAGGCGGTGAGCACGATGACCAGTTCCGTCAGGTTCCCCAGCGTGGCATTGAGCAGGCCGCCCACCGCATCACCCGTCTTGGCCGCCACGGATTCGGTGGCGTGGCTCAACAGCGCCGCCAGCGGCACGATGGCGAATACTGAAAGCGCGAACAACAACGTGTGCGATTCAGGTGTGAGCTTGTGACACGCGAACACCGC
>Ga0114129_10001393_pt1 | contig 32561 bp, 29 predicted proteins | sample RhiMetdeltSRZDD1_FD_80071 | JGI IMG/M metagenome (GOLD analysis project Ga0114129, IMG submission 80071) | Populus rhizosphere microbial communities from Tennessee, USA - Rhizosphere MetaG P. deltoides SRZDD1 (version 2) (version 2) | ecosystem: Host-associated > Plants > Roots > Rhizosphere >...
CCGCGCCACGGATTCGGGCATTCCGGGAGCGACTTGGCTCTCAGGGTGTCGAGGCGTCGGTCCGGCGAAGCCGAGGCCTCGATATCGATGCCGCGTGCGGACAGCTTCGCGTCAACGTGGAACGCAAACGTCGGCGCGAGCGTGCAACCACCCCGAAAACTGAATGACGGCCACGGTCGTGCATGACGCCGGACGTGGCGGCGTCCCCGTCGTTTTCCTGCACTCGCTCGCGGGTCGGGGGTCTCACTGGGCTGCTCAGCTGCAGCACGTGCAGCGGCACCGCCGAGTGCTGGCGCTTGAACTCCCGGGTCACGGGACGGCTCCAACGATGGCCGGTGCCGACTACAGCATCGAAGCGATGGGCCGGGCGGTGTCCGCCACGCTCGAACCGCTCGGCCTGGGTCGGGTCTCGATCGCCGGCCATAGTTTCGGCGGCGGCGTGGCGCTCGAGTATGCAAGTACCCACCCCGGTGAGGTCGCCGGACTGTTCCTGCTGGACCCGATCAGCGACGGCCGTGAGATCCCTCAGAGCGAAGTCGAGCCGTTTCTGGCTGCACTCAACTCCCCGGCCTATTCGACAACGATCGAGGAGTATTGGACCAGTATCTCCGGTGCCTGGGAACCCATTCGCCGGAGACTGCTCGAAGATTTGCGACGCACGGCACGCGAGGTGGTGGTCGGAGGCTTTCAGGCCGTGTTGCGGTACGATCCGGTGACGGCGCTCGCGCGGTTCCGGGGACCGGCTGTGTCAGTCGTGACTCCCAGGAACAATGGCCCCACCAGTCTGCACCGGCTCGGCCAAGGCTTTCCGCACCGCGTGGTGAAGGGTACGGGCCACTGGATCCAGCTCGAAGAACCCGACCTGGTCACCCGACTGATCGAAGAGTGGCTGCTAACGATCACGGCAGACGTGCCAAACTAGGGAGTAGCAGGAGCAGCTCGCGACAGGCGATAGAGGAACACGGCGGCCCGCGCCGTTGCTGTTGGCAGGGATCGAAGATCTACGAATTCGTCGGGCGTGTGAGCGCCGCCGCCCATTACGCCGACACCGTTGATTGCTGCCGTATAGGGTGCGGCGAATGCGATATCGGCCGCTCCTCGCTTTGCTGGATCGAGCACGCCAACCGGGCCATAGCCCAGGCCCCGGCTCGCCGAGTCGAGCACTGCGAGCAAAGCGTTGTTGCGCGGCGACGGCGACATTGCAGGATACGGATCGTTGAATGAAATCGTCGCCGACGTACCGGGAAGGCTGTGCGCCACGATCTGCCGCATCCGTTCCTGCGCGTGCACCATCTGTGAATCGTAGAGAAAGCGGAGATCGCCCGCGACTACTGTCGAGCGAGACACGATGTTGTCCTTGCCTGATGTCTTGGCCGAGAGTTGCAGCGTGTCGAACCCGACGTCCGTCCCACCGGCAATGACGCCCGGATTGAACGTGAGGTACCGCTCGCCAGCCATCGCCGTCCTGAAACCATCGAGAATGCGCGCCGCTTCGTAGATCGAGCCGTAGCCGGCTTCCGGGGTAAAAATTTGCCCCGAATGAAACTGGCGGCCGGTCACCCGAAGCACCCACATGACCGCGCCCCGCTGCGCCACCGTGCCGGCACCGGCGTCGGGTTCGAAGTCGATCACGGCGTCGCTTCGACGGGCGGCCTCGATCAGGGCGGCTCGTGACACCGAGGTCGGCTGGCCGGCGGATTCCTCGTCGCCGGTGAGCAACACCGATACCTGCATGCCCTCCAGCGCTCCGACGCTCGCCAACGCCTTGAGCGCGAACAACAACACCACATCCCCACCCTTCATGTCGTAGGCCCCCGCTCCGGTGGCGAGCGTATCGGCACGACGGAAGTGGCGCTGATCGCCCTCGAAGACCGTGTCGAGATGCCCGATCAGGAGAAGCCGCTTTCCCCGATTGCCCCGCCGCTCGGCGTACAGATGACCGGCCCGGTGCAGCTCAGTCGGCAGCTCCACCCATGACGTCTTGAATCCCAGCGAATCGAGGCTCCGGCCGACCACGTCGCCTACCGCGCGGACGCCGGCCGCATTCATCGTCCCGCTGTTGATATCGACCAGTCGCGCGAGGGTCGCAATTTCGTCTTCGCGGTGGGCTTCGGCGTAACGCTTGAGCTCGAGCTCGAGCGGCGCAGCGGATTGGGCCGCGGCTGTCTGAGTGAGGTACCCGGCGACCATTACGCAGCCGAGTGTGAAGAAACGGAAAGAGTGCATTGGATTAGCCCGTGGCTCCGAAGCCGGCTGCGACGCAGTTGATGGAGAGCAGCAGGCGATGCAACGCCTCGTTCCGGTCGTCGTCGGTTTCCGCGGCGCGGTAACGCCGAAGGAGGTCGACCTGGAGCCGGCCGGCCTGGTCGATCGTCGGCATCCGCCGCGCAAGCTTACGGAGGAACCGCGGGAAACGCTCTGCCAGCGCTCGGCCTTCGCTTACGTGCAACACGGTTCTCACAGTTCGATGGTACTCGTCTTCGATGAGTCCGAAGACCTTGTCCCTGACCTCCTGATCGGGGTGCAGGGCGGCGAATTGATGCGCCATGGCGAGGTTGACCTGGGCGAGCGTTTTCTCGACTTCGTCCACGATCAACCGGAAGAGTCGCGAGTCGCGGAACATCCGCCGCAGCAGCGCTTCGCCCCGTGGCCCCCGGACCTGCATGAAGGTCTCGAGCCCGCTTCCCATCCCGAACCAGCTGGGCACGAAGTGACGATTCTGAGTCCAGGCGAACACCCAGGGGATGGCTCGTAAGTCGCCGATCGTTCGAGCGCCGAACCTACGAGCAGGCCGCGAGCCGAGGTTGAGAAGGGAGATCTCCTCCAGGGGACTCGCGACCTGATAGTAGGAGAGCAGCATGGGATGATCGATCAGCTGCCGGTACGCAGCCATCGAAGGACCGGCGATGGCCTCCATCGCTTCGTCGAACTCGCCCACGGGGACCAGCGCCTGCTCCCGCTGCGACTTGAGCGAATGCTCGAGCACGGCGGACGCCAGCAGCTCGATCTGGTACGCGGCCGTCCCGCGGTTGGCATACTTGAACGAGACTACTTCACCTTGCTCGGTCAGGCGGAATCGTCCGTTGATCGAACCAGCGGGCTGCGCCGCAATTGCCCGGCCGGTGGGTGCACCGCCCCGGCTCACCGATCCACCCCGGCCGTGAAAGAACGCGATCGGGATTCCGAGCTCCTCGCCCAGCCGGGTGAGCTTCACCTGTGCCTTGTACAGTTCCCAATTAGCAGCGAAGTAGCCGCCGTCCTTGTTGGAGTCTGAATAACCGATCATCACCTCCTGCACCCCGCCCTGCTCGCGGATGCTCCGTCTCACGACGGGGACGTTCAAGAGCTCGCGCATGATCGCAGGCGCCCGCCTGAGGTCGTCGATTGTCTCGAACAGCGGCACGATGGGAAGGACGCATCGCTCGACTGCGGCCGTGTCCGGAAAGAGGCCACCCTCCTTGGCCGCGAGATACGCGCCCAGCACATCAGTGACCGAGTGGGTCATGCTGAGGATGAAGCTCCCGAACGCATCTCGATCCACCTGGTCGCGCAGCTCGGCAACCAGCCGGAACATGCCGATCGTCTCGGCCGCGGAGTCCGGCAGATCCGAGGGCTGCAATACACCTGAGCGAGGACGCCCCAGCTCGGCCTGAATCCAGCTGCACCATTCTTTCGACTTGGGATCCGGAACCGCGGCCCCCGGTTGCTGATTTCTGAGCTGCCAAAGCGCGCCCAGAGCCTCGTTCAGTTTCGTGGTGTTCTCACGAATGTCGAGCCGCACGGTGCTGAACCGGAACAGCTCGACTTCACGACGCACCGGGCGGACCAGACTCACAGCCAACTCGGGGTCAACCGCTTCGGTAAGTCCACGCTCGAGCATCCGGAGGTCGGCCGCCAGCTCGTCCGCCGTCAGAGCGCTGCTGCCGATTTCATGACGTTCGGCGGACGCCAGGGCGAGGTCGAGGCGCCGCAGAACGCAGGCGAGCAGCTGCCGGAAGATCTCCCCAGGATTTCGGCTTGCGATCCCGGCCGCGTCGGCGCTCGCAGCGAGTAGCCGATCCAGATGCCGGCGAAACTCGTCCGAGACCCGGACGCCGCGTTCGCTGATGCTCAGGCGGCGAATCAGATCCCCCAGTCGCTGGCGATACCGCCGCAGCGCGGCGAGCCGGTACTCGAGAAGCGAACGGCGGGTCACTTCGTTGGTGACGAAGGGATTCCCATCCCGGTCGCCGCCTACCCAGGAGCCGAACTGAAAAAAGGGAGGGACCTCGAAGGACTGGTCGGGATAGTGTTCGGCCAGCGCGCGCTCCAGGCGGTCGTGAATCTGAGGGACCGACTCGAACAAGGTCTCGTTGAAGAAGTGGAGGGCCCAGAATACCTCCTGCTCTACCGTCGGCTTTTCCAGGCGCAGCTCGCCGGTCAGCCACAGCAGCTCGATCTCGAAGCCGACCTGCCGCTGCAACTGAGCGCGCTCTCGCGGAGTCCAGCGCGGCGACTCCAGTTCCACCAGGAGGCGGTAGATCCGGCGGTGCTTCTCCAGAACGGTGACGCGCTTCGCTTCGGTGGGGTGAGCGGTCAGCACGGGCCGGACCCGGAGGGAGCGGAGTCGTTCCTGAAGCTCGTCAGCTTTCACGCCCGCGCCTGCCGCCTCTCCGACGGTCTGCATCAGCGTGCCGCGGAGCGCTTCGTAGCCTCGCTCCGCCTCGATCTGCCGGCGCCGTCGCATGGCCGCGTTCTGCTCGGCGATGCTCAGCAGCTGGAGCCAGATCCCCAGAACCTGGAGAGTCCCGGTTTCCAGCTCCGGCGCGCACCTCTCAGCCTCACCGGCGAGCAATGGCGCCAGCTCGGGATTTCGCCTCCGCACCACCGCCAGCAACTGATTGAACAGGAAATCGGCGACTTCGGTAGCATGGACCGCGGCGCTTTCGGCCAGCGGGTCCGAGGAGGCGGGAAGCTCGGTGACGAGATAGGAGTGAGGTGATTCCTGGGTCACGCTACGCGATCGCGCAGGGGAGCCCCTGAAAAGAAGAGTCGAAGATTTTCCAGGGCCCGCAGGCCCATGGCGACGCGGGTCTCTTCCGTCGCACTCCCCAGGTGCGGCAGGAGCACGACGTTTTCCATGGCGACCAGCGCCGAAGCAATCTGAGGTTCACGCTCGTAGACGTCGAGGCCCGCGCCCGCGATCCAGCCCTTCTTCAAGGCTTCCACCAGCGCTGCTTCGTCCACCACGTCGCCTCGCGCGGTGTTGATGAGGTAGGCGCTGGGTTTCATCTTGGCCAGTCGCACGCTGCTCATGAGGTGATGCGTTTCGGGCGTGGCGGGGCAATGCAGCGAGACGAAATCGCTCTGCGCCAGCACCTCTTCGATAGTGGCACGCTGCTCGGCACCCAGCGCCGCAGCGACGTCGGGCGGCGGCGGATAAGGATCGGTGTATAGGACGCGCATGCCGAATCCGTGATGGGCCCGCTGGGCCACCGCCCGGGCAATTCGCCCCATGCCGATCAGGCCGAGCGTCTTGCCCGCGACCATCCGGCCGAGCATGTGCGTAGGCCGCCAGCCGGTCCAGTGAGAAGAGCGCACGTGACGCTCACCCTCGCCCGCGCGCCGCGCAATCATGAGCATCAGCGTGAACGCAAGATCGGCTGTCGCGTCGGTGAGCACGTCCGGCGTGTTCGACACCGCGATCCCGCGAGCCTTGGCCGCCTCGGTATCGATATTGTTGAAGCCGACGCCGAAGTTGGCGATCATCTTGGTCCTCAGAGGCTCGGCGCTCAACACGTCAGCGGTGAGCTTGTCGGTCACCGTAGGCAGCAGCGCATCCGCGCTCCGGAGCGCCGCCTGCAGCTCCCCGGTGCTGAGCGGCCGATCCTCCCGGTTCAGGCGGGCATCAAACTCTCTCTTGACTGCTTCCTCGACCGCGCCGGGCAGCTTACGCGTCACGACGACGACTGGCTGGCTCACGTGGGTACCGCCACGCGCTTGGAGATCGAGCCCAGTACCGATGCGACGGTCGAGCCCAGCTCTGCCGGACTCGCGGCAACAGTTATCCCGGCCTCGCGCATGATCTCGACTTTCTCCGCCGCACTCTCGCCGAACGCCCGAATGATGGCGCCTGCATGGCCCATCCGTCGTCCTTTGGGCGCCGACAGGCCCGCGACGTAACCGATCACCGGCTTCCGGCCGTTTTCGCGGAAGAAGCGAGCCGCCTCCGCCTCCTGCGGTCCGCCGATCTCGCCGATCATCATGACCGCTTCAGTCTCCGGATCTTCCGCGAACAAGCGGAGCACATCCACGAACGAGCTGCCGTTGATTGGATCGCCGCCGATCCCGATGCTGGTAGACACCCCGATGCCGAGCGCTTTCATCTGGGACGCCGCCTCGTAGCCGAGCGTTCCAGAGCGCGTGACCAGACCCACCTTCCCCTTCATATAGATGTGACCCGGCATGATGCCCAGCATCGCCTTGCCCGGGCTGATGATGCCGGCACAATTAGGCCCGACCAGCATGGTTTTCTTGTCCCTCGCGTACCGGAACAGGTAGCGCTTGACCATCATCATGTCCTGCGCCGGAATGCCGTCGGTGATCGCGACGACCAGACGAATCCCCGCGTCGGCTGCCTCCATGATGGAATCGGCACAGAAGGCGGCCGGAACGAAGATCAGGCTCGCCTCGGCGCCGGTTGCGCGAACCGCCTCCTTCACCGTGTTGAAGACCGGACGGTCCAGGTGGCTGGTGCCGCCTTTGCCCGGCGTCACGCCGCCGACGAGGTTGGTTCCGTAGGCGAGCATTTCCCGGCCGTGAAAGGTGCCTTTGTCGCCCGTGAAACCCTGGATGATGACTCGGGTCTTTTCGTCGAGGAGGATGCTCATGCTTTCCCGTTCCCGGCCTTTCGGCCCGTGGCCTTGAGAGCGGTCACGACCCGCTCTGCCGCTTCGGTGAGAGTGTCCGCTGTCATCAGCTGAAGCCCACTGTCATTCAGAATCCGGCGCCCTTCCTCGACGTTGGTGCCCGCGAGTCGGACCACCAGGGGTACCGGTGGCCGGAGCTCCCGTACCGCCTGCACTACGCCTTGCGCCACCCAGTCGCATCGGTTGATGCCGGCAAAGATGTTCACGAGAATCGCCTTCACCTTCGGATCCGCCAGCACCAGCCGAAACGCATTCGTCACCTTCTCCGGCGAGGCGCCGCCGCCCACGTCCAGAAAATTGGCTGGCGAGCTTCCTGCGTGCTGGATGAGATCCATTGTCGCCATCGCCAATCCGGCCCCGTTCACGATGCAGCCGATCTCGCCGTCGAGCGCTACGTAGTTAATGCCGTACTCGGACGCTTGCGACTCGCGCGGATCCTCCTCGGCGTAGTCGCGCAGCTCGCTCACGTTAGGCCGCCGGAAGAGCGCATTGTCGTCGAAGGTCATCTTGGCGTCGAGCGCGAGCAACTGACCGTCTTTGGTCAGCACGAGCGGATTGATCTCGACCATTGTCGCATCGAGGTCCCGGAACGCACGGTAGCATCCCAGCAGCGTCGTCGCTCCCCGGCTTACCTGCGCCGCGTCGAGCCGCAGCGCAAAGGCAATTTCCCGGGCCTGGAATGGTGTCATGCCGACCGCGGGCTCGACGACTGCGCGAATAATCGTGTCCGGGGCGGTCTGGCTGATTTCTTCGATTTCCATTCCACCCTGCGGGTGCGCGACGATCATGACCCGCTCGCTCTTTCGGTCGAGCACGAAGCCGATGTACAGCTCACGCTCGATGGGGACGGCCGCCTCGACGTAGAGGCGATGCACGACGCGGCCCTCAGGCCCGGTCTGATGGGTGACTAAGCGCTTGCCGAGCAGCCCCTTCGCGGCCTGGCGTACTTCGTCCTCGCTGGTGCAGACCTTGATGCCGCCGGCCTTTCCGCGGGCACCAGAATGGATCTGCGCCTTCACCGCCCACCGGTTGCCGCCGATCTCGGTGGCGCGATACACGGCCTGTTCGGGACTGTAGGCGACGCCGCCCCGCGGAATCGCGACCCCGAAACCCGCCAGCAGCTCTTTTGCCTGGTACTCGTGGATGTCCAAGTCTCTTCTCCGGGTATTGAGCCATTCGCGGTCTGCTATCAGCTATCAGCTATCAGCTATCAGCTATCAGCTAGCTTCTTCTTCCCGATGGCTTCCGCCATTCTCACGATCCCTTCCGCCATCCTCGCCGACGCCGCGTCGATCATCTTGCCATCGAGCTGGGCCGCGCCTTTGCCATCGCGGGCCGCAGCCTCGAGCGCATCCAGAATGCGCCGGGCTCGGCTCACTTCGGCTTCCGGAGGCGTAAACACGTCGTTGGCCAGCGCGATCTGCGACGGGTGGATGGCCCACTTACCCTCGATGCCGAGCGCCGCGCCGCGCCGTGCCGCGGCACGATATCCGTCCGCGTCCTTGAAGTCACCGAACGGTCCGTCGATCGGTCGAAGCCCGTATGCCCGACACGCTACGGTCATGCGACTCAATCCGAAATGCCATTGGTCGCCGGGGTAGTCAGGGTTGAGACCGCCGATGCTGACGGTGCGCGCCCGATTGCTGGCGGCGTAGTCGGCCACCCCGAAATGCATGACCTCGAGCCGGCCCCTGGTTGCTGCAATCGCCTCGACGTTGGCCATGCCGAGCGCGGTCTCGATCAGAACCTCGATACCCAGTCGATAAGGTATCCGTTTGGCCGCCTCGATCTGAGTCAGCAGCGCGTCGACCAGATAGACGTCGGCAGGCACGCCCACCTTCGGGATCAACACGGTGTCGAGGCGGTGTCCGGCCTGTTCCACCACATCCACCACATCACGGTACATGTAATGGGTGTCGATCCCGTTGATTCGGACAGAGATTGTTTTCCCCCGTCCGCGCCAGTCGAGCTCGAGCAGGGCCTGAATGACGTTGCGCCGGGCTTGCTCTTTGTCCGCTGGTGCGACGGCGTCCTCGAGATCGAGGAAGACCACGTCGGCCTCGCTCTCGAGGGCCTTCGGAAACATCGCCGGGTTGGAGCCCGGCACTGCCAACGTGCTCCGCTGAAGCCGGGGATGAGCCGGCTCGTGGCGGGTATGGCTCATCGGGCCGCGGCTGCCGTCGCGCGGGGCGCGGGTTCCGCCGGCTGAGCGTCGGGCGCCCGCGGCGGCAGGTCAAGCTTTTCGAGCGGCGTCGCCGTGCTTCGCCAGTACTCCTCGGCGGCTGCGACACCGGAACCCGGCGTAATCCGAATGCCGACGTCGCGCATGGCCATCTCGGCTCCCGCGATCCCGCCCAACAGCATGAGCTCGTTCAGATCGCCCAGATGACCGATCCGAAAGAGCTTACCCGCCATGCGCGCCAGACCGGCACCGAGGGCCAGGTTGTAGCGCCGATAGGCAATGTCGATCACCTCGGCGCCGTTGAACCCCGGGGGCACCATGATGGCGCTCACCGTATCCGAGTTCCACCTCGGCTCTTTGGCGCAGAGCGAAAGCCCCCACGCCTTGACCGCAGCGCGAGTCCCTTCGGCCAGCCGATGATGCCGCGCAAATACGTTCTCCAGCCCCTCTTCGAACAGCATCTCGAGCGACTCACGAAGACCGTACAAGAGCGGGAGCGACGGCGTGTACGGGAAATAACCCGTCGCGTTGGCCTTGATCATGTCGCCGAAGTCGAAGAAAATCCTGGCCAGCTTTGCCTTGTCGTAGCAGGCGAGCGCCTTCTGACTGGCGCATACGATGCCAAGCCCGGCGGGAAGCATCAGACCTTTTTGCGAACCGGTGACGGCCAGGTCGACGCCCCATTCATCCATCCGGAAATCGATGCTGGCAATGGAGCTGACGCCGTCCACCATGAGCAGCGCAGGATGCTTCGCGTCATTGAGTGCGCGCCGCATGCCGGCGACGTCGCTGGTGACGCCCGTCGCCGTCTCGTTATGAGTGAAGAGCACCGCCTTGATCACGTGGCCCTTGTCGGCCATGAGCGCCTGGTGGTACCTCTCGACCGGAGCGCCCTCACCCCATTCGGTATCGAGGATGTCCACCTGGAGGCCGAGGCGCTGAGCCATGTCGATCCACAGATGGCTGAATTGGCCGAAGCGGGCGGCAATCACCCGGTCGCCCGGCGACAGTGTGTTGCAGAGCGACGCCTCCCAGGCGCCCGTGCCGCTCGCGGGGAAGATGAATGCCTGCCCGGACTCCGTCTTGAAGATCTTCCGCAGGTCCCGTAGCACGGGCGTCGCAAGGCTGGGAAAGGCCGACGAGCGATGATCTTCCATCGCGATGTGCATCGCGCGGAGGATTCGGTCCGGCGTGTTGGTCGGCCCCGGAACGAAGAGGAAGTTACGACCGGGCATCGCTACCTCGACTCAAAAGGAAAAAGAAAGCCGTGCGGGAGCTGATGGCTCTCGCCCGACGCGGCGCATGTTTGAAGTTACCTCGCGTCGTATATTCTAACGGCACCGCCGAGCACCACACCAGCCTCCACCCCGAGCTGCATGACTGTCACCGCCGGAGCGACTCCCCGGGCGCTCCTTGAAGACCTTTACGCCGCTGCGGTGGCCGCCGCTGCTCCTGGTCCCGCTCTCGAGCGAGCACTCGCCGAGCTTGGCGATCCGCCCGGACGCCCGGTTTGGCTCTTCGCGCTCGGCAAGGCCGCGCACTCGATGGCGGTTGCGGCGGTCAAGGTCCTGCGTCATCAGGGCCGTGAACCGGCCGGCGGTCTCATCGTCGCTCCGGCCGCTGGTGCGTTACCTCATCCTGCCCTTCAGCTCGCCGTCGGCGACCATCCCGAGCCCGGACCTCGATCGTTTGCGGCCGCCGACGCGCTGGCAACCACCGCACGCAAGGTGAAGCCGGAAGACCAGGCCTGGGTGCTGCTTTCCGGCGGAGCCACCAGCCTGCTCGGTGCGCCAGTCGACGGCGTTAAGCCCGAGCACATCACCACACTGTACTCCCTGCTTCTCGGCTCCGGCCTGGACATCACCGCCATGAATCGGATCCGAAAGCGCTTCTCCCGCTGGGGCGCCGGGCGTCTGGCCGCGGCCCTGGCCCCGGCGCCGGTCCGAGTGTTCGTGGTCTCCGACGTCATCGGCGACGACCTTGCGTCAATCGCCTCTGGCCCGTGCGTTCCCGATCCGAGCACAGCTGGCGAGATCCGGGGGGCGCTCGAGCGCGCGGAGCTCTGGGACCGAATTCCGGCTCCTCTGCGCGACCGCCTGGCCGCAGTTCAGGAAGGCCGGGCTCCAGAGACGCCGAAGCCGGGCGACCCCGCCTTTGCGCAGGTAGAGACCCGGCTCATCGTCAGCAACCATCTTGCGCTCGAGGCGGCCTCTGCCCGGGCACACACTCTTGGACTGGCGCCGCAACTGATGCAGCCCGTCCTCTCCGGCGAAGCCGCGGCCACCGGCCGCCACGTAGCCGATGCAGTCCTAAGGTACCGTCAGGGTTCCGGTCCGCAACCGGCGCCGTCACGTTCCTGCCTCATCTGGGGAGGGGAGACCACGGTGACATTAGGTCCCGCCAGCGGGGGACTGGGCGGGCGTTCCCAGGAGCTCGCCCTCGCTGCGTCTCAGGTGCTCGCGGAAGCGCCGGCCCACCTGTCCCCGACCATTCTGGCCGGCGGCACGGACGGCCGGGACGGACCGACCGATGCGGCCGGTGCCATCGTGGACCGAACGACGTGGGACGGCATCAGACGAACGGGCCGCGATCCCGCGCGCGATCTCGCCGCCCATGATGCTTATCCGGCGCTCGATGCGGTCGGGGCTCTGCTCCGGCCGGGCCTCACCGGGACCAATGTCATGGACGTGGTGTTCGGACTATGCTGACCGCGCGGTCGGGTCTCGCTCTTCTTCTTGCTGGCCTGGCGCCCGCCTCGCGTGGATACCCCCAGTCCACTGCCGATCTCGTGCTCCGCGGCGGCACAGTGTACACCGTTTCCGACCACCAGCCCAAAGCGGAGGCCATCGCGGTTGTCGGTGACCGCATTGCCTTCGTCGGCTCGACAGCGGACGTCGCCCGCTTCGTCGGGCCCCACACCCGGGTTGTCGAACTCGGTGGTCGCATCGTCGTCCCCGGGCTCACCGATTCCCACTATCATCTGCTCGGCGTCGGCCTGCGCGAGTTCAAGCTCAACTTGCAGGGAAGTCGGAGCGTAGCGGAGGTTCTGACGCGGCTGCGAAGTCGAGTGTCAGCGGCTGAACCTGGGGAGTGGGTCACCGGTTACGGTTGGATCGAGACGCACTGGGCGCCCGCTCGCTTCCTTACGCGCGCGGATTTGGACTCAATCTCGCCAGACAACCCGGTCTTTCTCACTCGCGCAGATGGCCACGCCTCGGTCGGGAACTCGGTCGCTCTGCTCGCCGCACGCGTGACCCGCGATACCAAGCCGCCTTTCGGAGGGGACCTTTTGCGCGACGCGCATGGCGAGCTCACCGGCATGCTGATCGACAACGCGCAGGCCCTCGTCAAAGCTCACATTCCCGATCCCACCCCAGCAGAGCTGGACCGGGGAGTCTTGCTCGGCGTGAATCGGAGCCTGCGGCTTGGCTGGACCGAGATACAAGATCCCGGTCAGACCTGGGATCACGTGGAGCGACTGCGGCGGCTCTACCGAGAGGGAAAGATCAAGCTGCGGATCTATCAGGCGATTCGCGGCCCCGGCCCGGAAGCGGACCGGCTCATTGCCCAGGGCGCAAGCATCGGTGAGTTCGAGGGTCGGCTCACGATTCGGACTATCAAAGCCTATCTGGACGGTGCTCTCGGCTCCCGGGGCGCCCTCCTCCTTGCGCCGTACAGTGACGCGCCGGGTAGCCACGGGCTCCTCGTCACCGATCTCGATGCCTTTCGGCCAATGCTGGCTGCGGCGCTCCGCCGTGGGATCCAGGTCGAGACTCACGCGATCGGCGACAGCGCCAATCGGCTACTTCTCAATCTCTATGCGGATGCATTCAAGACCGTGCCGGAATCCGAGCGTGTGGTAAAGCGTCCCCGCTGGCGTGACGAGCACGCTCAAGTCGTCGCCCCCGCCGACATCGGACGCTTCGCCCAGCTCGCTGTGATTCCGTCGATGCAGGCGTCTCACGCGATCGGCGACCTTTTCTTCGCCCCGAGTCGGCTCGGTCCTGAGCGGCTGAAGGGAGCCTACGCCTGGCGAAGCCTTCTACGGACCGGTGTTCCGATTCCCGGTGGCTCCGACGCACCGGTCGAGCTGGGTGAGCCGATGATCGAGTTCTACGCAGCCGTCGCTCGGAAAGACACCAGTGGCTTTCGGGGACCGGACTGGCATCCCGAGCAAGCCTTGACCCGGGGGGAAGCACTCAAGATGCTCACGCTGTGGCCTGCATTTGCTGCGTTCCAGGAACAGCAACGCGGCTCGATCGAGGTGGGCAAATGGGCCGACCTCACCGTCCTCTCCGCCGACATCATGCAAATTCCCGAACGGGAAATTCTCAAAACAAGGTGTGTGATGACGGTGGTGGGAGGAGAGGTGGCCTTTGAGGAGAAGCGTGAAAGGTAAACGGTAAACGGTGAACGGGAGCTCCGATGATCAAGAAGGCTCCCGTTCACCGTTCACGCTTTTGCTTTCAGGGGTGTCCATCTACCGGCGGCCGATAGTCGCTCCCCAGCAGTACCGTCACATCTACCCTCCGAAGGGTGTCGGTCTGAAGCTTCACCACACCCTGCCCCAGGACCTTCGCCACCGTCTGAGCCGCACCACGGTTGCCTCGCCGGGCGATCACCTGCGTCGAGTCGACCTTGGCGCTGCCATCGGCATTTCCAAAGAAGACCACGTCGAGACTCTGCCGTCGGAGCACTCTGGTTGCGGACCGGGCCAGGCCGGGACGCGTGGTAGTGTTCAGAACCTCGACCAGAATGCGATGCTCCCGCGCGGGCACGGCGTAAGCATGTTTGATCGGCGTCGGCGCCGGCAGGGGCGGCCGCAGCGCAACGGCGGCGACGGTCCCACCCAATACGCCGAGAACGATCAGCGCGATGACGACGGGGTGACGAGAGAGTTCCAAAACCGCACCGTGGGTTCGGGCAGGGGCCAGCCGGATGCCACGATATGCGCTAGACGCTCACCGGCAATCTCGCGAAGCACACCGCGTGAATCCGCCGGAAAGCGGCGAGCCAATTCGGCCCGTCGCTCCCGGTCGAAGGAACGGCCCGGCTCCAGATAATCGGCCGCGTACAAGACTCGTCCGACCATATCCCACTCCGCCAGCCCGACCGAGTGATACCGCACAGCGTCCAGCACGCCGCGATCTACCTCACCCTCAGCCTTGGCCCGTGCGGCGGCGGCCGGTCCGTGCTTGAGGCTGGCCGGCACCGGCGCCGACGATGCCCAGCGGTCCAGCTCTTCGGGGGGCGCATCCCTCAAAGCATCGTGCAACCACACTGCTCGCAGCCAGCGATGCCGCTCGTTGTCCGGCACTCCCATCGCCTCGGCCCAGGAAGCGGCGAGTTCCGCGACCCGTTGCACATGCGCCAATCGCTCAGATGAAAGAACCGCCCAGGTCGGCAAGCTTGGCCGAAGACCGGGCGGCGTTTGACGGGCCGACGACACGAGAGGGTCGGACCCCCCGTCGGTGCTCAGCTCTCCGCCCGCAACGGGGTCCGCACCAAGCGGTTCCGTTCATCGACGAAGACCACGCGTGGCACGTGCCGCTTGGCCTCAGCATCGGTAAACACGCCATAGGAGATCAGGATGACCACGTCGCCTGGGTGGCCGAGTCGAGCGGCTGCGCCGTTCAGCTGCATGACGCCGGAGCCGCGAGGGCCGGGAATAACGTAGGTCGTGAACCGGGAACCATTGTTCACGTTGACGACCTGGACTTCCTCGTGGGTCACCAGATCTGCGGCGTCCAGCAGATCCTCGTCCACTGTCAACGAGCCCTCGTAATGGAGATCCGCCGCCGTGATCGTTGCACGGTGGATTTTTGATTTCATCAGGTGGCGCTGCACTTGCACTCCTACGTCAGGATCACGTTATCGATGAGCCGCGTGTTCCCGACCCGGGCTGCGACAGCGAGAATGGTTCCCGCCGGTGCAACCGCGACCGGTCGCAATTTCTCCGGCTCGACTACGGCAATATACTCGGCACGAACCCCCGTAGCAGCGCGAAGACTCGACTGCACGATGCGCTTGAGCACGCTGGCGGAGCGCTCACCGCCCTGCCAAGCATCTCTCGCAGCCCGAAGCCCGCGGCTCAACGACAGCGCCTTGGCCCGGTCAGCTGGGCTCAAGTAGATATTGCGGCTGCTCATGGCGAGGCCGTCGGCCTCGCGCACAGTGGGTACCACGGCAATCTCGACCGACCAGTCGAGATCGCGGATCATTCGCCGGACCAGCGTGACCTGTTGAATGTCTTTTTGTCCGAAGCAGGCCACGTCCGGCTCCACCAGATGCAGGAGCTTTGCGACCACAGTGAGAACACCTGCAAAATGCCCCGGGCGGATGCTCCCCTCCCACCGCTCCGCCGTCTCACCGGGCACAATCCGGATCTCCGAGCCCTGCGGGTAGAGGGCTTCGGTTTCGGGTGCAAAGAGAAGATCAACGCCGCGCCCTGCCGCCAGACCCCGGTCGCGCTCGAGATTGCGCGGGTATCGCTCGAAATCTTCTTCGGGTCCGAATTGGAGCGGGTTGACGAAAACGCTCAGCACCACGGCGTCGGCACGCCGACGCGCCTCATCCACCAGCGCCAGGTGACCTTCGTGCAGCGATCCCATGGTGGGAACCAGGGCAACGCGGTGACCGGCATGCCGCTGATCGTCGCGCCAATGGCGGAGAGCGCCGATCTCGCTGATCTCGAGCATCGCCGTCATTCAAAACTGTGTTGGTCGTCCGGGTAAGTGCCTGCCCGGACCTCCTTCGCATAGCCTCTCGCCGCGTCGCGGACAGTGCCCGCCAACGAGGCGAAACGTTTGAGGAACCGGGGGCTGAAGGTCTCATTGAGGCCAAGCATGTCGTGCAGCACCAGGACCTGACCGTCGCACCCGGCCCCCGCGCCAATGCCAATGGTGGGAATCCGAAGCGTCTCGCTGATCCGCCGGGCCAGCCCGGCCGGCACCAGTTCCAGGACCAACCCGAAGGCACCCGCATCCTCCAGCTCACGGGCATCGTTGCGCATGCGCTCCGGCGCTCCGGTCTCCCGCCCCTGTATTCGGTGGCCACCCAGGGCGTGCACCGACTGCGGCGTGAGCCCCAGATGCCCCATGACCGGAATTCCGCGCTCGACCAGGGCCCGTACGGTCGCGACCACGTGGCGCCCACCTTCCAGCTTGACGCCCTGCGCCCCGGTCTTTTGCAGCACCCGCCCCGCGTTCCGGATGGCATCTTCCACCGACACCTGGTACGAGAGAAATGGAAGATCCACCAGCACCAGGCTGTTGGGTGCGCCCCGCCGAACGGCCCGCGTATGGTAGATGAGCTGCTCGAGTGTCGCGCTCAAAGTGGTGGTGTGGCCGGCGACGACCTGATTCACGGAATCGCCCACCAGGAGCACGTCTACCTCCGGTGCGATCAGACGCGCGAAGATCGCGTCGTAGCATGTCAGCATGACGATCTTGCGGCCGGACGCCTTCATGGCCGTCAGATCCAGCACGGTTCGGGGTGGTGATTCGGAGCTCATGAACGACTCAATTCCGCCAGCTCGCGTTGCCAGAAGTCGCGATTGGGAAGCTCAGGATGAGGGACAACAAGGTCGGGGGCGTCGATCCGGCGGTTGCCGAACTTGACGATATCGAGATCGAGCGTCCGCGGTGCCCAGCGTTCGGCGCGAACCCGTCCTCGCTCGCGCTCGATTCGCTGAAGAGCCCGCAGCAATTCGTGGGGATCGAGATCCGTTTCGACGAGGACCATCTGATTGAGATAGGGTGGCTGCCGCATCCCCGCCAGCGGAGCGGTCTCTTCAATAGAGGACGCCGCGACCAGTCTGGTTTCGGGTAGACGCCCGATGGCGTCACGTGCAGCCGCGAGATGCTCGGCTCGCTCGCCCACATTGCTCCCCAGCGCCACGAACACCTGCTCTCCGCGGTGCTCACTCACGCGCCCACCGCAAAATGGCGCGCGATCCGCTGGAGATGGGTCGCCACACCTTCCAGCTCACGAATGGCCTGCTCCAGCTCGGCCTGTCCCCGCGCGGCCTCGGTTGCCTGACCCGCCAGCGTTTCCGTCTGTGCCTGGGTGCGCGCGGAGACCGCCGCGACCTGCTCGATGCGGCCGGTCAGCTGTTGAAACGCACTCTGCTGCGCCGCGGCCGCGTCGGCAATCTGCCGCGCTCGCGTTCCTGCCTCGCCGGTGGCCTGAAGAATCGCCTCCAGAGCTTCAGCGGCTGCCGCACTCAACTCCTCGACATCTGCCACCGCTTCCTGACCGCGCTCCATCTGCTGCGCAACGCCGGCCATCCGGGTTGCGATGTCGCCCAGCAGCGCGGAGCTCTCCCGCGTGACCTCGAGCGCCTGCACCGCCAATGCACGCACCTCGTCCGCGACCACGGCGAACCCGCGACCCTCCCGCCCCGCCCGGGCCGCTTCGATCGCAGCGTTGAGCGCGATCAGATTCGTCAGGTCGGCAATCTCCCGGATCGTGCTCATGAAGCCCGTAATCCGACGGGTGACCCCTCCGAGCGCGGTCACCTGACTCGAGCTGTCGCCGACGAAACGTTTCAGTTCCACCAGCCGATTGACGGCCCCCGCAATAACCGCGCGGTTTCGATCCGCCACTTCCGACGCGCGCTGACTTGCGTCCGCCGAGCGCTGGCCCTCGAGCGCCATGTTCCGCGATAGCCGCGCCAGGGTGGTCGTCGCCTCGAGTCCTTGTGCCGCGGCCGAGCTCTGCTGGGCCATGCCGTCGCGCATGGCTAGTGAGGCCTCCGCCAGCGCAGCGGCGGTTGTGCGCAATGCATCGGTGACCCGGGCGAGGCCCCCGACCTGGACCCCAATCTGATCCACGGTGCTCACCAGCGGGCGCCGCAGCTCGGCAATGTGGATTGCGGTGGCGACGTGAGTGGTTATGGTCGCCATCGTGACCAGGTCCCGCGAACCATAGGTTTGCCGCTTGTGATGTTCCAGCTCGATAGTGCCCAGTACCTCGTCTCCGAACCGAATGGGATAGACCAGGACGCTGCGCACGTCGGGGATCGGTGCGTCGATGCGGGAGTCATGGGCGGTGTCTTTGACCAGCGCCGGTGTCTGCTCCAACAGGACCTGTCGCCGAATCGGCTCGATAACGAGTGAGGGATCCCCCCGATTGGGCCGGCCGAATGTCCCGCGGTACGCGAGGACCGGCGCCGCCTCCGTCACCCGGTAGATCCTGAAGTCTCCCCAGTCGAGCAGCCGGTGCGCCAGCCGCTCTATCTGGGTGAACGATTCGCTGAGCTGCGCGTTCCCCAGCACGGTGCTCTCGAGCTGGTGGACCTTGTTCAGGTCTTCAGCCGCGATTGCCTCTTCCAGAATGCGCTTGGTCAGCAACCCGAGTCCGCCGAGCACCAGCAGCACTGCGACCCAGCCCGCTGGAGCGAGCAGGTGTACCGCAGCCACCACGATTATGGCACCGACCAGCGTGAGCAGATACGAAATGATTTCCCAGCGGAGAATCAGGATCTGCTCTGCAGACTCGAGCTTGTCCCGAACCATCAGGGTGAAGTAGAACAATCCTCGAGTCTCGAGGAAGTAGACCGTTGCCAGCGTGAACGCGGCGGGGAGGAAGTCCACCGATAGCTCGGTCACGTTGCTGAGCCGGAGTGCCAGCGCATAGAAGCCGAAGGCGGACACAAAAGCGATGATCTCGCGGCCGGTATTGATCCAGGCCGCCCGCCACGGGCGGCGGACCCACAAGACATCGGCCAGCATGGTGCCGGCGCCGAGCGCGACGACCACCGGTCCCGGCCCTATGGTCACCGCGCCGACTAGTGCCGGAATCCCGCTTTGGGTGAGGTAGGAGTACTTGCTGAGACGCACCGGGGTGGCTCGCAGCGCGATAACCATCGCGAGCAGCGCCCCGGTAGGAATCGGCAGGCTGATCCAGCGCCGGTCAAGCAGAAGAGCGACTGCTCCGAGCAGCACGCCGCCGACCAGGAGGACTCGGGCGTAGCGCGGCAAGAGACGAGACATCCGGATTGTCATCGCCGTGCCTCCGCACCATCCATGGCTTCGCGCATTCCTCGGAGAAATTCGACCGCGGCTCCCACTCCGTGCGATCCCACGATCTCCACCAGGGCGCTCCCGACCACGACGCCGTCCGCGAGGGTCGCAACGGTCGCTGCCTGGGCCGGGGTCGAGATGCCGAAGCCCACCGCAATTGGCAGCTGCGTGGCGGCTCGCACCGCATTGATGGTGCCCGGCAAATCCGGGGCGAGCGCCGTACTCGCTCCCGTGACTCCGAGGCGAGCCACGAGATAGATGAAGCCCGTGGCACCTGCCACCGCCAGGGTCAGTCGCTCCGGGCGTGTGGTGGGGGCGATAAGCCGGATGAGGTCGAGCGAGCTTTGAGCCACGCTGCTTTCGATGCCTGGATCGCTCCCAGCCGGCAGATCCGTGAGCAATAATCCGGCGATGCCCAGCTGCGCCGAATCGTGGAGAAAGCGCTCGAGTCCGTAGCTCAACACGGGATTGAGGTAGCTGAACACCACGACGGGCTTCGCGAGGTCCGCCTCGCCGATCAGGTCGAGGGTCCCCTTGAGCGTCATGCCCTGACGCAGCGCCTCGAAGGTTGACCGTTGGATGGTCGGTCCGTCGGCGAGCGGGTCGCTGAACGGCACACCTACCTCGATGATGTCGGCAACTTCGGTGGCGGCCCAGAGCGCGGCCAGGCTGCTCGCAATCGTGGGATAGCCGGCAGTGAGGTACGGAATCAGCGCGCTTCTGCCCTCGGCGCGCAGCTGGGCCCAGGTGATGTCGAGGCGGGACTCAGACAAAGTAGTCGCCGACCGTAAGTCCGTAACGGCTCGGGTTGGTCACCTTGACGATGGACCGTACGTAGGCACCGTTGCCGTCCCGCTCGGCGAGATTCACCGGCGTGCCGGGCGGCGGAATCGCAGCACCCTCGCTGCTGATCACAATCCGCAGGAGCGGGCGATTGAGCTGGGTGGGTTCGGGGTTGGTCGCCGCCACGATGGCGACCTCGAAGGTGTCGAGAATGACGCAGGTCCCCACCGGATAGACTCCGATGAGGTTGATCAGTGCCTTCACCAGCACCGTGTCGTACCCCCGCTTGGGATTCTCCCACATCTCGCGAAGCACCTGATCGGGCTCGATCGGAACCGTCTGATACGTCCGCCGCGTGGTCGCGGCATCGAACCCGTCCGCTACGGACACAATCCGCGAGAACAGGCCGAGGTTGCGCGGCCGAACGCTCCGGGGATAGCCGGTGAGGTCCTGCTTCATATGGTGCTCGTATGCCACCAGAATGGACCGATAGGGAATCTCGTCATACCCCCGGAGACCGAACAGGGTGAGAGCCCCGAGCCAGGGGTGCGCCTGCATGATCTGCCACTCGCCTTCGTCAAGTCCTGCGGTCTTGTTCAGAATCTCGACCGGAACGCGCGCCTTTCCTACGTCGTGGAGCAGCGCCGTCATCCCCAGATCGTAGAGCTGCAGCTTGGAAAATCCGAGCTTCTTGCCGAGGGCGACCGCGAAGATGCACACGTTGACCGAATGCGTGAACGTGTACTCGTCGTAGTCACGGATCGTGGTCAACCCCATCAGCGATGTCTCGTTGTTCAGCACCTGATCCACGATCATCTGGACCGCACGTTTGACCCGTTTTACGCTGGTTGCCCGGCCGAGCCGAATACCGGTGATCACATCGCGGGTGACCGCCACCCCCTGGCTGTAAGTCCGCTTGGCGACCTCGCGCGCTTCTTCCGACTCCCGCAGGCCTTCCTGCTGCGGTAGCGACCGTTCCAGCTCCAGACTCCGCACATTTCCTTCGGCCAGGCGGCGCTGCAGCTCGGTAAACAGGTCTTCGGTGCCTGACCGGGACGATAGACTGAGCAGGAGACTGAGGAAGATCTGCCACTCCAGGCGATTGGCCCCGGGCAGCACCCTGAGGGTGCCGATCTCGAACGTGCGGAACATCGAGAGGATGTGACTGAACGAGGCGTAGTTGTCGAGCTCGAGACGAAGGCGGGTCGCGTTTACGAAGATGAAGTCGCCGGCCAGGCGCACCTCGATATCGCCCTCCGCCTGAATCAGCTTCTCGGCCGAAGCCTCGAGATCGTAGAGCGCCTTTTGTACTGTGGCGTTCTCCAGCGGGTAGAGCTTGAGACTGCGAAGCGCCGCGTAAAGCTCGAGCAGCAATCCCCGGCCTGCCTGGCGGAGGCGGGCGTCCTGTGCTGCCGCGCCGTCCGGTTGGGGTCGAGTTGGCTCCGGCGCGGATGTCACGCGGCCGATTCGCGCAAGGCGCGGTTAACGGCGTTGCGCACTACCAGATCCTTGTCCTCGGCCGCACGCGTGAGGATTTCCCGTGCCTCCGGGGTTCGAATCTTCCCGAGCGCAATGGCGGCGCAGGCGCGCGTCTCAGAGGCCTGTCGCAGCTTGAGCAGTCCCCTCGGCAACAGCATCTCACTGAGTGTCTTGAGCGCGGGCGGGCCGGCAATCGCGCCATACGCCTCGAAGAACGCCATCTTCTCGGTGAGGTCGAGCTCTTTCACCGCCTTGCCCATGACAACGGCTTCGATCCGCCGGAGCGCTCCCTTGTAGCCCCGCCCCGCCACCGCCCGCACGGCGAGGAGGCGAACATTCCGATCGTCGTCCTCGATGGCCCGATCAATGTGGGTGAGCGCTCCCGGCGTTCCGATCTTCTCGAGCGCCTGCACGGTTGCGAGGCGTACCGCCGGATCGGGATTCGCCAGCAGCTCGCCCAGACCCGGAACGGCCTGCTGTACACCCAGGCGACCCGAGAGCGCCACCAACGCAGGGAGCGATTGCCCCGGAGGGTTTCGCAGCAGCCGCATCACCTCGGCGGGGTGGTTGGTGGCAAGCCGGTCGACCGTGGCCTCGAGCAGGGACCGCACCGATGCGTTATTGAGCCGAGGAAGTGAATCGATGAGTGCGCCCAACGCTGTAGGCCGCAATTCCCGGAGCACCTCAGTCACATCCTCATCACTCGCCAGCGCGGCGGCTTCATCCAGTGACTGGACCAGCTGGACCACGATGCCCGGCTGGCTCAGCTGCGCCTCGAAATCCTGGAGTCGTCGTCGCTGCTCCTCGGTGAGATTCTGCGCGCGACTCGTGATGAGCCGGGTTTCTCGCATGACTGCCGCGACCGTCCTGAATTCACCCTTGTTGAGCAGGTTGGGGAACAGCATGTCCAGGACGCCGAGGATCTCGATCCGGATACGGTCATCCGTGTGAAGCTCCAGCAGATCGAAGAGCGCGTTCAGCGAGGCCTGTCTCACATCACGGCGATACTCCTCCTGCACTTGCTCCACGACGTAATTGATCTCGGCCTCTTCCAGGAAGTACAGAGTCGAATCGAATTCCTCGAGATCGACGATTCCCTTGGGTCGGGGCGGGGCCTCCTCCGCCACCTGGCCTCGGCGCGTCTCTGCGGCGACCGGCTCCAAGGTGCCTCCGACTGAGGCGGGGGAGCCTTCCAGCGGCTCGGCCTCACCCAACAGATCGATGAAGTGGTACTGAATGAGCTGGAAATCCTGCTCCCATAGCAGCGTCATCAGGTCATCGCCCGCTTCAGCGGGAAGGAACCGCGCATGATTGAGCAGCTCGAGAAACCTGATGACTTCATCCTGATCCGCGCCCTTGCGGATCGTCAGTACCCGCATGCCGTCTTTAAAGAGCATCCAGGCCAGACAATCCGCCTTGTTCAGCTGGCTGTACACAACCTCTTCTTCCCAGCGCAGCTCGGTTTCTCCAACCGCCAGGGTCAAATCGTCGACCGCACTCCAGATCGGCCCGAATGCCGCTTTGACATTCTGGGCGGCGCGTTGATGAACGGGGTTGTTGGGGAGATACATCTGGAAAGCGCGCAGGGCCTTGACCATGGTCTGGAGCAGCTCCGCGACCTGGCTCGGCAGGAGCATCGCAGGCGAGGGTGCGCCAGCCGTCATGCGTCCGGTCCCAGCAGGGCGGCCGCATGAGCGACGTCCTTATCGCCCCGCCCGCTCAGACAAACCAGCACGATCTGGTCCCCGCTCCACCGGCCCTTCGATCGAAAAACCCAGGCCAGCGCGTGAGCCGTTTCGAGCGCGGGAATGATGCCTTCGAGTCGAGAGGTGCGTTGGAACGCCGCAAGTGCCTCATCGTCCGTGACACTCTCGTAGCGCACCCGGCCCGTGTCCCGGAGCCAGCTGTGCTCCGGACCAACCCCTGGATAGTCGAGTCCGGCGGAGACCGAATGAGCAGGCGCGACCTGGCCGTCGGCATCCTGGAGCAAGTAGCTCAAGCTTCCATGTAGTACACCAGGTCGGCCCGCACCCAGCGTGGCGCTGTGGTGCCCGGTCGCGATGCCTTCTCCGGCCCCCTCGACACCGACCAGCTCGACCGCCGCGTCGTCCAAAAAGCCCGCGAACATCCCCATCGCGTTCGACCCGCCGCCGACGCAAGCGACAATCGTTCGAGGAAGCCGCCGATGTCTTTCCAGCACCTGCGTCCGAGCTTCCCGTCCTATCACCGATTGGAAGTCGCGCACCATTCTGGGGTAGGGATCGGGCCCCACTACGGATCCGATGATGTAATGGGTGGTCGGCACGCTGGTGACCCAGTCGCGCAGTGCTTCGTTGGTGGCATCCTTGAGCGTCTTGGTTCCCGACTCGACCGGGATCACCTTGGCGCCGAGGAGGCGCATGCGGTAGACGTTGAGCGCCTGGCGTTCCACGTCTTCCGTCCCCATGTAGACGACGCACTCGAGCCCGAAGCGGGCGCACACGGTCGCGGTCGCGACACCGTGCTGGCCGGCGCCGGTCTCGGCGATGATGCGGCGCTTGCCCATGCGTCGTGCGAGCAATGCCTGACCGACCGTGTTGTTGATCTTGTGCGCCCCCGTGTGGTTCAGGTCCTCGCGCTTGAGCAGCACGGTCGCCCCGACCTCGGCACTCAGCCGCTCGGCATGCGTGATAGGCGTGGGACGGCCCACGTAATCCCGGAGGATCGCGTCGAACTCTGCCCAGAACGCTGGGTCCCCGCGGAGACCGTCATAGAGCGAGGCCAATTCCTCCAGTGCCGCGACCAGTGTCTCAGGCACGTAGCGGCCCCCGTAGGGACCGAACCGGCCGTGCACGGCGCGCTCAGGCGACTGGGCTAAGGCCACGAACAGCCTCCAGGAACTGCTCGATCTTTCGTGTGTCCTTGATGCCGGGCAGGACTTCTACCCCTGAACTTACATCGACTGCATCCGGCCTTACGAGTCCCACCGCGTGCCCGACGCTCTCAGGTCGGAGCCCGCCGGCAAGAACCAGTCGACCCTTGAATCGCTGGCGCACCTCGGTCGCTAGCGCGAGCGGGAGCGGGATGCCAGCTCCACCGTCCGCGTCTGCGAGCCGCGGCTCGACCAGTACGGCATCGGCTCCGATCGCGGTGGAATGCAGCTGCTCCAGATCATCGGCGCTCGACAGTCGCAGCACCCGCCAGACCAGAAGTCCCCGCGCACCGAGCTGGATCGCATCGTCGGCGCTGTACGCGCCATGCAACTGGGCTCCGGCAAGCCCGCAGTTGTCGCACACTCGCAAAATGTCATTGATCGGCTGCGTCCCGAACACGCCCAGCACCGGCCGTGGCCCCGCTGCCGCAACGATCTGAGAGGCGCGATCGACATCTATCCGTCGAGGACCCCCTGCGAAAACGACGCCAAGAAAATCAGCCCCGGCCGCCGCCGCCGCTGCCGCGTCTTCCGGACGAGTGAGCCCGCAGATCTTCACCTCAACGGCCACGGCGTCGGACCTCAGCAAACGCCCGGACCTGCGGCCCGGGATTCGTAGCAGCGGAAAGGGCAGTCCCTACAAGCACCCCGTCCGCGCCGGCAGCCGCCGCACGCTCAACATCCTCGATGGTCGTCATTCCGCTTTCAGCAATGGCCACGCACGCGTGGGGTACCGCCTCGATCAGATTCCAGGCAGCCTGGACGTCGATCCGGAAGGTGTCGAGATCCCGGCTGTTGACGCCCAGAATGCGCGCACCCGCGTCCAGCGCCACGCCGAGCTCATCAGCCGCGTGAACCTCGACCAGTGGCTCGAGCCCGGTTGCGCGGGTGAAATCGAGCAGCTCCCGCAGTCGGGCCGGCACCAGCGCGCGCACGATGAGCAGCGCCGCAGAGGCGCCGGCGGCTCGCGCTTCGAGGATCTGGGTTTCGTCGAGGATGAAATCCTTCCGGAGAACCGGACGGTCGATTCGCCGAACGACCGCTTCGAGATCGCCGATCGATCCGCCGAAGTGGGGTCCGTCGGTCAGAACCGAGACTGCAACTGCACCATGTCGGACATAGCAGTCGGCCTGCTCCGCCGGATCCAGCTCCGCCCGGATGACGCCGGCCGACGGGGATCGACGCTTCACCTCCGCAATCAGTCCGATGTGCTCGCCGATAAAGCCGGCACCGAACGGTGGCGGTGGTGGTGAGGCAGCAGCAGCGCGTTCGAGCTCGTTCGCGCGCGAGCGCAGGTCGCCAAGACCGGCGCGGGTGGTTTCGAGGATTTGCGCGAGACTGGTGGCCACTCTTGCCCTTCGGCCCGTCTTCGGGTAATCTTATTCGGGCTCTATTCGGTCACAACCCGGACACCGGAGAACGGTCGGCATGCCGCTCACCCGACGCCAGAGCGAGATCCTCGGTTACCTGCAGCGACATATCCAGGATCAGGGGTACGCACCGAGCTTCGAAGAGATCGCTGAACACTTCGGCTTCCAGTCGCTCGCCACCGTACACGAGCACCTCACCAACCTCGAGCGCAAGGGATACATCCGCCGCTCGTACAACGAGAGCCGAGCCATCGAAGTGCTGCCACCTCGCGGCACGGCCGTGGCCACGGAAATTCCGTTGCTCGGCAAAGTGGCGGCCGGCACGCCGATCGAAGCACTCATGCAGCAGGAATCCATTGCGGTTCCTGACTCCATGCTCCCGCGGCGCGGGCCGAATTACGCCCTCAAGGTGGTCGGAAATTCGATGATCGACGAGCATATCGTCGATGGTGACTTCGTCGTCGTCCACGGGAAGCAGGCCGCCGAAAACGGCGAGATGGTCATTGCCCTGGTAAACGGCTCAGAAGCCACGGTCAAGAAGTTTTATCGCGAGGCCGGCGGATGGATCCGTCTGCAGCCGGCCAATGCCACCATGCAGCCCATGCGATTTCAGGAGCGGGACGTCCTGATCCAAGGAGTGGTGGTCGGGGTCATCCGCAAATACTGAACTGCGTGAACGGTGAACAGTAAACAGGGAGCCTCGGCGAACAGCGGACTGCCCCGTTCACTGCTCACCATTCACCGTTCAGGCTTTTCTGGGTGCTGCCGCCCGTAGCCGATCCAACGTTCCGGCCCCTGCCCCGGTGTCGAGCGCCACCTGCGCACGCCGAGCCGCCTCGGGAAACGACCAGCCCGCGCCAGACACGTAAAGTGCGGCGGCCGCATTCAGCACCACTGCAGCGCGCACCGCTCCGCCTTCCCCGGTCCGCAAGAGGCGCTCGATCCGCGCGGCGTTCTCAGTCGGCTCGCCCCCCCCCAGACCCTCGAGGCTGTTGGAGCCCAGGCCCAGCTCGGATGCCTCGAGTACCCACTCGGTGATATGTCCCGCGCGGATTTCCCAGACCAACGTTTCTCCCACGGGACTGATCTCGTCCATCCCGATTGCCCCGTGAACCACCAGCGCATGCGCCGCACCGAGCGCAGCGAGCGCCTGGGCCAGCTGGGGCGCGCGGGCGCGCTCAGCCACGCCGACGACCTGTCGGCGAACCCCGGCTGGGTTCGCCAGCGGTCCCAGCAGATTCATGATGGTGGGAACGCCCAACTCACGGCGGGTCGGACCGATGTGCCGCATGGCAGGGTGATAGGCGGGCGCAAAGAGGAAGACGAGGCCCGCCGCGCGAAGCACGTCGGCCGCGCGCGCAGGCTCGATCGTGATGTCGATCCCCAAACCCTCGAGCACATCCGCCGAACCCGATCGCGACGCGAAGCTCCGGTTTCCGTGCTTCGCGACCGGCACGCCGGCACCAGCCGCGACGAACGCTGCCGCGGTCGACACGTTGAGCGTGCTGACGGCTCCGCCGCCGGTGCCGCACGTATCGACCAGGCGATCCGTCATGCCCTCCAGCACACCGATCATGGCTGCCCGCATTGCCGCCGCCGCGCCGGTGATTTCCTCGGCTGACTCACCTTTGCTTCGAAGACCGAGAAGCAGCGCGGCCATATCGGGTGCAGTCGCCTCCCCTCGCATGATCACGGCGAACGCGGCAGCGGTCTCATCCGCGGACAAGGAATCGCCCGCCGCCAGGCGGCGAAGGGCATGAGACAGGCCGATTGTGTCGGGAGTGGCGGTGTTGGTCACCTGGAAATCCGATGGGTGGAGGACGGCGGCAGGGCCCACGAAATGCTACCCGCAAAGGTGACCTTTTGTCAATTGTGACAAGGAGTTGCGTAGCTTGCCCGAAGCCCTCGCCCGGGGCTAAATTCCGGCGCGATGCGTGAGACATTCCTCGCGGTGGTGCACTTCGACGGCGGCCGTTTCGTCGGCTGGCAGCGCCAACGCGAAGGTCGATCGGTTCAGGCCGAATTCGAGCGGGTTTTGGAGCGCCTGGGGGGTGCACCGATCGTGGCACACGCAGCAGGGCGTACCGACGCCGGGGTCCATGCGCTGGGCCTCGGCGTGAGTTTTTCGTTCTTGCGCCCCTGGGAGCCGGCGCCGCTGCGGCGGGCTCTCAATGCCCTTCTCTCCCCTGATTGCTGGGTGGAGTCGGTCTTCCCTATGCGACCCAGCTTCCACGCCAGGAAGAGCGCAGTGGCCAGGCGCTACCGCTACGACGTGGGAACCGATGACGCCGCCGCGTCGCCGTTTCGGCGTCGGTACGAGTGGGCCCTTGGGCGCCCCCTCGACCTGGCTTCGCTCCACGCCGCAGCGGCTGTCGTGCTGGGGGAGCACGACTTTCAGCCTTTTTCGGTGCGCGGACAACAGAAGCCCCACTGGCGCTGTCGGATCGCTTTCTCGGAATGGCGTGAGCGGCGGGGGGGTCAGGGCGTAAGCTACGAGGTCGAGGCCGATCGGTTCCTTCACCACATGGTTCGGATGCTGGTAGGGACCATGGTGGATATCGGGCTGGGTCGGCGGCCGGTCGCCGACATGTCCGCACTGCTGCTGCGGGGTGATAACCTGGAGACGAGCCCGCCCGCCCCTGCCGAGGGCCTCTACTTCGTCTCCGCCACCTATCCGGCGGACTGCTACCTGGAGTCGGACCGGGAGGCGTTGGCTGAACCAGCCGCGGTGCCCCCCACATGAGTCGCGGTTACGCCGCTGTGCTGTTGGCAACCCTGGTTGCAGGGTGCAATGAAAAGCCGCATAGCCCGGGGCTGGTCGACGAGGTCGCAGTCGCACAGGAGCCGGCCCGGGTCGCCTCCCAGACCTCAGTGGCCGGCTCCAGAAAAACCGCGCTTGTCTCGGCGACCGAACGGGTCGCCCCGGCGGTGGTCTCGATCCACGTGTTTTCCCGTGAACGCGTTTCCCCCCGCTCTCCCTGGGACTTTTTCTTCGTGCCCGAGGGAGCCGAACGGGTGGTCGAAGGCTACGGCACCGGCTTCGTGACTCGTCCCAATGGCATCATCGTCACGAACCAGCATGTCGTGGCCAACGCTCAACGGGTGGTAGTCACCCTGGCTGACGGGTCGGAGCTCGATGGCAAGGTGCTGGGTGAGGATCCGGTAACCGATATCGCCGTAGTGAAGGTGAACCGCAGCGGGTTACCTACTGCGCCGCTGGGCAAGAGTACCGACCTCATGATCGGCGAGTGGGTCGTGGCCCTGGGGAATCCGTTCGCATACATGCTCGGCAACGCCGAGCCGACGGTGACGGTCGGTGTAGTGAGCGCGACCGGTCGCAACATCCTTCCCACCGGAGATCAGCCCGGCTTGTACCTGGACATGATCCAGACGGACGCCGCCATCAATCCGGGGAACTCGGGCGGGCCGCTGACTAACGCACTGGGTGAAGTGGTAGGCGTGAACTCCTCGATTTTTTCGAGCAGCGGCGGGTCCATCGGATTGGGATTTGCGATCCCGATCGAACGCGCCCTTTCGGTCACGGACCTGATCATGCGGACGGGCGCGGTAAGGCGGGCCTGGACGGGGCTCGAGGTCGAAGGCCCCTCTGCGATGCGGAGCTGGCGGAACCTGGGCGGCGTCACCATATCCGGCGTCGCTCGAGGTGGACCGGCCGAGCGTGCGGGACTCAAGGCCGGCGATGTATTGATACAGGCCAACGGGCACACCATTCGCAATTTTCTCGATTGGGAAGCGGTCAAGCTCGACCTCAAAGTGGGGGACGCCGTCGATCTGACTGTCCGCCAGGGCGGCAAGGCGGTGGGCAGACGCCTCGTCACCGGGGATCTTCCGACCGTTACTGCGGAGAAGGTGACGGTCCTTCGTGACCTCCAGCTGATCGACGTGACACCGGGTGTCCAGGCTGAGCGAGGAATCAAGAGTGAGCGGGGCGCCCTGATCTTTCGGATATCCCCGCAAGTGAGTCAGGCAACCGGCCTGCAGGAAGGCGACGTCATTCTCGCGATCAACCGGACGCCGGTACGGAGCGCCTCGCAGGTTGGAGAGCTGTTGCAAAGCCGCTCGGGCGTGCTCCGGCTGTATTTCGAACGGCAGGGAGAGATCAGCTTCACCGACCTGGTGTTCCGATGAGCGACGAGGGATACCGGTCCCCGCTGGGGACTCGATACGCATCACCCGCGATGCAGAGGCTTTGGGGCGAGCCCCGCCGCATTGGCCTCTGGCGTCGCCTCTGGCTGGCGCTGGCGGAGGGTGAGCGGGAGCTGGGCTTGCCCATTCCGGAGCAGGCCCTGCAGGAGATGCGGGCCCATCTCGACGACGCCGATCTGGCTGCGGCCGCGCGCTACGAGCGCCGGTTCCGCCACGACGTGATGGCCCACATTCACGCCTTTGGTGATCAGGCACCCACCGGTCGCCCCTACATCCATCTCGGTGCGACAAGTGCCTTCGTCACCGATAACGCCGATCTCGTCATCATGCGGGAGGGCCTGCGCCTGCTGCTGGGCCGGCTTCTCGCCGTGCTGGCCGCGCTCGAGACCTTCGCTCGGCGGCACGCGTCGGTGCCGTGTCTGGCGTACACCCACTTCCAGCCGGCCCAGCTCACCACCGTCGGCAAGCGTGCGACGCTCTGGATGCAGGACTTCGCTGCGGACGTCGAGGAGATCTGCCACCGGATCGAGACTCTTCGGTTCCGCGGCTGCAAAGGGACCACCGGGACGCAAGCGTCGTTCCTCGAGTTGTTTGGAGGGGATCACGCCAAGGTACGTGAGCTCGATCGGCTGGTCACGACCCGGATGGGATTCCCCCAGTCCTTCGCAGTGACCGGTCAGACGTACCCGCGCAAGGCCGATAGCGTCGTGCTCGACGCGTTGAGCGGGGTCGCGCAATCGGCCGCGAAGATGGCCAGCGACCTTCGCCTGCTGCAGCACGAGGGCGAGCTGCTGGAGCCGTTCGAGGCGGAGCAGATCGGGTCGAGCGCAATGGCCTATAAGCGGAACCCGATGCGGGCGGAGCGCATCACCGGGCTCGCTCGCTTTGTCGTTTCGCTGCAAGCCAACGGCGCGCACACTGCGTCCAATCAGTGGCTCGAGCGGACGCTGGACGACAGCGCAAACCGGAGGCTGACGCTGCCGCAGGCGTTTCTTGCCACCGACGCGATTCTAATTCTTGCCACCAACATCGCAGCCGGGCTGGAAGTCCGCGAAGCCGTAATCGCTGCCCACGTGGCCGCACAGATGCCCTTCATGGCCACTGAGCGCTGGCTCATGCTCGGCGTGGCGGCGGGGGGCGATCGCCAGGGATTACATGAGGTGATCCGCCAGCACAGCCTCGCCGTGGCAGACAGCGTGAGTTGTGGCGGCGCGAACGATCTGCTGGAGCGTCTCTCGGCCGATCCCGCGTTTCGGCAGGTGCCATCGGCCGCGCTCAAGGCCGAGCTGGATCCGGCCCGCTATACCGGCCGGGCCGCTGACCAGGTTGAAGAGTTTCTCAGTGATTATCTGGAATCCGTGCTGGCCCGCGCGCGACCGCTGGCCGGCGACACCGAAACTGCGGAGGTGCGGGTGTGACGAAGACGCTGACGCAAAGTGCCCTGCCGCTCCCCTTGCTTCGACGGGGAAAGGTCCGGGAGGTCTACGAGATCGACCCCGACCACCTGCTCCTGCTCGCCAGCGACCGGGTGAGCGCGTTCGACGTCGTGATGAACGAGGCGATTCCCCACAAGGGAGCAGTCCTGACACAGCTCAGCGCCTTCTGGTTCGAACGGCTGGAGTCGGTGATCCCGTCGCACTACATCACCGCCGACGCGGATGAGATCATTGCCCGGGCCCCCGGTCTGGCGGCGGAACGGGATCATCTGCGCGGACGTGCCATGCTGGTGCGTCGGACGAACCCGGTTCCTTTCGAATGCGTGGTCCGTGGCTACATCTCCGGGTCGGCCTGGGCCGAATACAAGAAGCAGGGCACTCTTGCCGGCGAGCCGCTTCCTCCGGGCCTGGTCGAGAGCGGCCGGCTGAGCGATCCCGTCTTCTCGCCCGCCACCAAGGCCGAGACGGGACACGACGAGAACGTGACCTTCTCGACCGTGGCAAAGGCACTGGGCGCCGACATCGCCGGCCAGCTCCGCGACTCGAGCTTCGCGGTGTACCGCGCCGGTCGGGATCACGCCGCCACACGAGGCATCATTATCGCCGATACGAAGTTCGAGTTCGGCTTTGACGGTGAGGGCATGCTCCGTCTCATCGACGAAGTGTTGACGCCGGACAGCTCGCGGTTCTGGCCGGCCGACCGCTATCAGCCCGGTGGCCCGCAACCGAGTTTCGATAAGCAACCGTTGCGGGACTACCTCGCCGCGGTCAAAGCCAAGGGCGGCTGGAATGGCGAAGCTCCACCGCCGCCGCTTCCGCCCGAGGTGGTGGAGGCCACGAGCCTCCGCTATCGCGAGGCCTTCAAACGAATCACCGGGCGGGACTTGGAGGTCGGGTGATCCGCATTGCACCGGAAGGGCGCTGGTTCATCGTTGGCGCGTGGGTGATTCTGGCGCTGCTTCCCCTGAGTGGCCGATGGCTGGCTGCCGCGGTCTGGCTGCCGATCGCTGTGTGGGTGGTCGCGTTCTTTCGTGATCCAGAGCCCGCTGGCCCGCGAGGCGCAGATTTGATCCTGGCTCCGGCCGATGGCCGCGTCGTCGCCGTCGCAGACGTGGACGAGCCCTCCTTTTTTGGGGGGACCGCCACCCGGGTTTCAATTTTCATGAACGTCTTCGACTGTCACGTCAACCGCTATCCGACCGACGGAACCGTTGCATACCGCCATTACAACCAAGGACGATTTCTGCATGCGGCTGGCGAGAAGGCCAGCCTCGACAACGAACAGGCCTCGATCGGACTC
>Ga0114129_10001394_pt1 | contig 32556 bp, 34 predicted proteins | sample RhiMetdeltSRZDD1_FD_80071 | JGI IMG/M metagenome (GOLD analysis project Ga0114129, IMG submission 80071) | Populus rhizosphere microbial communities from Tennessee, USA - Rhizosphere MetaG P. deltoides SRZDD1 (version 2) (version 2) | ecosystem: Host-associated > Plants > Roots > Rhizosphere >...
GCCGACGGCCATGAAGCCGCCGGTGCCGAGCGACAGTTGCCCCGCGTAGCCCGTGAGAAGGTTCAACCCGATGGCGGCCAGAGCGTAGACGAGGAACGGGATGAGGATCGCCTGGAGCCAGTAGTCGCTCGCCACGAGCGGCGGAACCAGGGTGGCGGCCCCGAACAACAGACCGGCCACCCACCGGTCCTGGACGATGGGGAAGATCGCCTGGTCGCTGGCGTAGCTGGTCTTGAACTGCCCGGCTTCGCGGTAGATCACGCGCTCACACCCGCTCGATGATCTTCTCGCCGAAGAGTCCCTGCGGCCGGAAGATGAGGAACGCTAGCGCGAGCACGTAGGCGAACCAGTTCTCGATGGCGCCGCCGACGAGCGGCCCCCAGTAGACCTCCCCCAACTTCTCCCCCACCCCGATGATCAGGCCGCCGGCAATCGCCCCCGGCACCGAGGTGAACCCTCCGAGGATCAGGACCGGGAGCGCCTTCAGGGCAATGAGCGACAGGGAGAATTGCACGCCGCTCTTGGCGCCCCACATGACGCCGGCCGCGAGCGCCACGAGGCCCGACACCGACCACACGACCACCCAGATGGTCTTGAGCGGGATCCCGATCGACAGCGCCGCTTCGTGGTCGTCGGCCACCGCCCGGAGGGCGCGGCCGATCCGTGTCCGCTGGAAGAAGACGGCCAGGACCGTCACCAGCACACCGGCCGTGACTGCCGCGGTCAGCTCCAGCCGGTTCACGAGGACGCCGCGGACGGCGAACGAGGTGTCGGGGATGCCCACGTCGAGCTTCTTGACGTTGGCGCCCCAGACCATCTCGCCGAATCCCTCGAGGAAGAAGTTCAGCCCGATGGTCGCCATGAACAGGATGATGTACTCCTGGTTGACCAGCGGCCGGAGCACGACGCGCTCGATCGCGAAGGCGAGGGCCACCATGATGGCCATGGTCAGCCCTAGGGCGAGCCAGACCGGCACCCCGCGCTCCATGAGGCCGACCAGCGTGAGCGCGGAGAAAAGCACCAGGGCGCCCTGGGCGAAGTTGAAGACGCCCGAGGCCTTGAAGATCAGGACGAACCCGAGGGCCACCAGCGAGTACATGAGGCCTGCCGCGATCCCGCCGATGAGCACCTCGGCCAGGAAGGCCGGGTTCGCCCTCATGTCGGCAAACGGCGCGACCAGCACCGCGCGGATGATCTCCACGGCGATCAGCCCTCGCCCCAGGTCCGGGATCCCATCGTCCCGTCGATGACCCCGCGGTCCGTCACGGCGCGTCGCTCCGGGGACGGCGGCTCACTCGTGGGCCACTCCGAGGTACGCGTGGATCACCGCCGGGTCGTTCCGGACCACGTCCGGCGGCCCCTCGGCGATCTTGCGCCCGTAATCGAGCACGGCCACCCGGTCCGAGATGTCCATGACGACGCTCATGTCGTGCTCGATCAGCGCGATCGTCGTGCCGAACTCGTCGTTGACGTTGAGGATGAAGCGACACATGTCTTCCTTCTCCTCGACGTTCATGCCAGCCATCGGCTCGTCCAGGAGCAAGAGCGTCGGCTCGGCGGCGAGCGCTCGCGCCAGCTCCACGCGCTTCTGTAGTCCGTACGGCAGCCGCCCGGCGACCGTCTTCCGGATCGCCTGGATCTCGAGGAAGTCGATGATCCGCTCGACGAAGGCCCGGTGCTCGAGCTCCTGCCGCCGGGCGGGCCCCCAGTAGAGGGCCTCCCACAGGAAGCTGCCGCGCATCCGGAGGAGCCGTCCGGTCATGACGTTGTCGAGCACCGTCATGCCCCTGAACAAGGCGACGTTCTGGAAGGTCCGGGCGAAGCCGAGGGCCGCGACATCGGGCGCCCGGAGGCGAGTGCGGTCGCGGCCCTCGAAGAGGATCCGCCCCTCGTGGGGGTGGTAGAAGCCGCTGATGACGTTGAGCAGCGTCGTCTTGCCCGCCCCGTTCGGCCCGATGATGGCCAGGACTTCTCCCCGCCGGACGTCGAGGCTGACCTGGGAGAGCGCATGAACGGCGCCGAAGCGGACGCTGATGCCCTCCACCTCGAGGAGCGGCTTGCCGTCCGGCATCCGGCTCACCCGATCGCCTCCCGGCTCGCCTCCCTCGCGAGGGAGGCGCACCCCCAAGCCTGGACTGCTCGGACGGCCCTCGACCGCTGAACTCACGCCGTCGCCCCGCCCGCGAACACTTCAGCCTCCCGGATCCGTAGGTCCGCCCGCACGGTGGCGATCCGGCCGTCCTCGTAGGTGACCTTCGCCTCCACCGACACGTGGTCCTGGTCCGAATAGAGCGCCTCCAGCAACGCGGCGTACTTCTGGGCGATGAACCCCCGGCGCACCTTGCGCGTTCGCGTGATCTCCTGATCGTCGGGGTCGAGCTCCTTGTGGAGCATCAGGAAGCGGCGGATCTGCGCGCCGCGGAGCTGGGGCTCCTCGAGGAGGCTCCGGTTCATCCGGGCAATCTCCTCCCGGACGAGCTCGTAGACCTCGGGTTTCTGAGAGAGGTCGGTGTAGCTCGTGTAGGCGAGGCCACGCCGCTCGGCCCAGCTCCCGACCGCGGTCACGTCGATGTTGAGGAGCGCGGCCACGAATGGCCGATTCTGTCCGACGCAGACCGCCTCCCTGATGTAGGGGGAGAACTTCAGCTTGTTCTCGAGGTACTTCGGCGCGAAGAGCGTGCCGTCGGCAAGGTGTCCCACGTCGCGGGCACGGTCGATGATGCGGAGGTGCCCGTCCTTGTCGATGATGCCGGCGTCCCCTGAATGGACCCAACCATCCTCGATGGTCTCCCGGGTGGCGTCCGGATTCTTGTAGTAGCCGACGAATACCCCCGGGCTCCGGTAGAGCACCTCCCCCGACTCGCCGATACGGACCTCGACGCCCGTCAGCGGGGTGCCCACGGTGTCGAGCCGGACCTCTCCGTCCCGCTGGATGCAGATCAGGGCGCTCGACTCCGTCATGCCGTACAGCTGCTTCATGTTGACCCCGAGCGCGCGGTAGAACTCGAACAGCTCCGGCCCGATGGCCTCCCCCGCGGTGTAGGCCAGGCGGACCTGGCTCATGCCGAGATTGTCCCGCAGCGGACCGTAGACGAGCACCCGGCCCAGGGCGTGGAGGAGACGATCTCCCGGGGACACGGGCTTCCCGGTCAGCCGGGATCGCTCCACCCGGCGGGCCACGTCGAGGAAAAATCGGACCAGCCGACGCTTCGGCCCCGCCGAGTCATCGATCCGGATCATGGCGGTCGTCAGGATGCGCTGGTAGATGCCCGGTGGCGCGAAGAAGTACGTCGGGCCGATCTCCCGGAGGTCCTGGAGCACCGTCGTCGTGCTTTCCGGGCAGTTGGTCGTGAAGCCAGTGAGGATCGACTGCGCGAACGAGAACATGTGGTCGCCGATCCACGCCATGGGGAGGTAGGCGACCACCTCGTCGGTCGGGCGAAGACCCTCGTACTCGACCGCGTTCCGGCCGGTGACGATCAGGTTCCGATTCGACAGCATCGTCCCCTTCGGCTGACCGGTCGTGCCCGACGTGTAACAGATGATCGCGACGTCGTCCGCCGTGCCTTTCGCCACTTCCTGCTCGAAATAGCCGGGGTGCTCTTGATCGAACCGTCGCCCGAGCTCCTGGACGGCCGCCAGGCTGATGAGGCCGGCGTCCTTGTAGTGCCGGAGCCCGCGCGGGTCGTCGTAGACGATGTGCTCGAGCCGGGGGCACCGGGCCTTCACCTGGAGAAGCTTGTCGACCTGCTCCTGATCCTCCACGACGGCGAAGCGGGCCTCGGCGTGGTCGACGATGAACTCCATCTCCTTCTCGATGGAGTCCTGATAGAGCGGGACGGGCACGCCACCGAGCGCCTGGGTGGCGAGCATCGCCCAGTACAGCTGCGGGCGGTTGTCGCCCACGATCGCCGTCTTGTCTCCGCGCTTGAACCCGAGCGCCGCCAGGCCCAGCGCGATGAGCTTCGACTGCTCGAGGTACTGCCGCCAGGTGTACGACTGCCAGATCCCGTAGTCCTTCTCGCGAATGGCGACCTTGTGGGGGAAGCGCTCGACGTTGCGGAGGACCAGCTTCGGAAACGTGTCGCGAGCGGACTCCAGGCCGGCACCCCTGTTCGCCGCGTCGGCTCGGGCTGGGTGCCCCATCAGCTCTTCGCTGTCCTCCCGATGAGGGTCCGCCCGGGGTCGATCTGGTCGCGCAGGATCTCGAGCTCGCGCGCGCTGGGCGGAGCCAGCCGTTCCACGTGCGCCGCCACGCGCGGCTTGAGGCTCAGCTCCGCGACCACCTGGTCGACGCGCAGCCCCTCGAGGACCCCGAGCAGCGTCAGCTCGTGCGTCGACTCGTCGAAGCCGAAGAGCGCCTGCGAGGTCACCACGCGCCAGGGCCCGGTGCCGGCCGGCAGCCCAGCGCGCTCCCGAGCCTCCGGCGTGCCGTCGAGGTACCCGGGCGACGTGACGAAGTCCACCCGGGGCACGAACCGGCGGGGCTCGTGCATCATGATGACGATCGTGCGCCAGCAGTACGACGCGACCTCGTTGGCTCCACCCGATCCCGGGAAGCGCCGCTTGGGCCGCCGCCAGTCGTCCCCGAGCATGGTCGAGTTGATGTTGCCGAACAGGTCGATCTGGGTGGCCCCCAGCACTCCGTAGTCGATCAGGCCGAGCTGCGCCTGGGCGAAGATCGTGTTCATGTTCGTCCAGGCGATCGACCGGTAGCAGTTCGTCGGCCCGCCCATCGTGTTGCGGACGAACGGGGTGAGGGGTGTCGGGCCCACGGCGCCGAACTCGAAGACCTGGACCAGCTGGGGTGCGTGGGTCCGCTGGGCAAGGATTGCGGCGACCTGTGGCATCCCGAAGCCGATGAACGCGGTCTTCTGGTCCTCGAGGAGCCGCGCGCACTGCGCGATCATGAACTCGGCCTCGGTGAAGCCCCGGGACGCCGTCACGGGCCGTACCCCTCCTTGATCGTCGCGCGGCGGCGGAGTGCCTTCAGGCGGCGGAGGCCGACGCGTGTCTCCAGCATGTCGTCGTCGGTGTCCACGGAGTAGACGTACTTGTCGAGGTACTCGTCGAGGCGCCCCAGTCGCTCGAGGCTGTAGTACTCGGTGAAGTGCTCGAAGTCGATCTCGTAGGCGCCCGGGAGACCTCCGGGATAGGCCCCGAACGGGGCGTGGACGACGGCGTCGACGAGGAAGTACGGGATCGTCGTCAGCCCGGGAGCCTTCCGGATCTCCTCGTGCTCGATGATCTCGTCGGTGGAGACGATGACCTTCCGAGCCGCCATGGCCGTCTCGAGCGGCTGCACGGCCGGCCCGAAGCAGCGCGCGTTGCCGTAGATGTCCGCCTGATGGGCGTGGACGAGCCCCACGTCCGGGTTCAGCGCCGGCACGAGCGCGATCGGCTTCCCGATGAAGGGATCGCGGATCACCTTGGCGCCCGAGTAGCGGAGCGTATCGGAGCCGAGCAGGGCGCGGGTCGGCAGGAACGGGACGCCCATCGCCCCCGCCTGCTGCCGGAGCGTGAGGGTGCCGTTGGTCCACTCGGACACGGTGACCTCGCCCCGCTCCACGGCCCGATTCAGGGTCTCCCCGAGCCCCATGAACCCCACGTCGATCTTCGAGCACGCCCCCGCGGCCACCAGCAGCGTGGACTCCATCAAGGTGAACTTCGCGCAATACCAAAGGTTCCGCCGCCGCTGGCGCACGATCTCCCGGATCAGAATGAGGGGGCCCCGGGTGAACGAGGAGAAGTCGAACGAGACGTAGTCGCCGTTGGCGACCAGCCGGCCCACCGCCTCGGCGGCGGTGGTCGTCTTGTCGACGAGCTCGCGCCGCTTCCGGTCACGCATCCAGGCCCGGAGGGTATCCGGGTCATGGAGCCGATAGTCACCCTCGCCGGTGGCGAGAAGCTCGATCTCTGGCATTCACCAGCCTCGGGGCCGTCATCGGCCGGGGCTTCGGGTCACCCGAGGGTGGGCCCCGGTGCCCAAGAATCCCGGAAAGGTAGGCGGAGTGTAGCGGAGCGGTCCGGCAGCTGTCAAGAAGGACGCGGACTTACGTGGCATGTCGCCACTTTCCGGGACCGGGATCCGTCTGATTCCCGGCCCAGGCTCGCCTGTACTCAACGGGGTCCCACGGCAATCATTCCCTTACGAAGGTACGGTCATGCAACCCCCGGAAACCTCCGACCCGATCGCCCGTCGAGACGCGCGGGCCGACCCGCCCCCTGGAGGCGACTCTGGGTCTCATGGACCTGGGCGCGGTGTACATCGGGGACCGGCCCGGCTGCTGCCACGCGACCGGCATGGCGGACCCGCCGTCGGCGGCCACATGCAACGTCATGCGGACGGACACCCTCCGCCGCTACGGCGCCCTGGCGGGCTTCCGGACCCCGGAGGTCCTGCCGATCGCGAACGATGTCCTCCGCTTCTATCGGCCGCTTCTAGCGGCTGCAACCGTAGGCGGGACGGGCGGACCCGGCCCCCGTGGTGGGGCGCCCCGGGGAAACGCCGGACGCTACTTGATGGCGCCGACCGTGAAGCCGGCGATGAAGCGGTCGACGAAGAAATTGTAGAGAATCGCGATCGGGACACTCGCGATGAAGCACCCGCCCATGAGAGACCCCCAGAAGTACACGTCGCCGCGGACGAGGAAGGTCGGCACGCCCACGCTCACCGTGAACTGGCGGACGCCCGAGATGAACGTCATGGCGTAGACGAACTCCTGCGTCACCAAGGTGAAGGCAAAGATGACGACGGTGAGGACGCCGGCGACCGAGATCGGGATCACCACCCGGAGGAACGCGCCGAACCGGCTGCAGCCGTCGATCATGGCCGCTTCCTCCAGGTCTCCGGGGATCGCCTTGAAGAACCCCATGAGGAGCCAGGTACAGAACGGGATGGTGAACGACGGGTAGACGAGGACGAGGGACCAGAGCGAATCCTGGAGGCCGAGGGTGGCGATGACCCGCGACAGCGGGATGAAGAGGAGCGTCGGCGGCACCAGGTAGGTGAGAAAAATGCCAATGCCGAGCTGCTCTCCCCATCGCCCGGTGAGCCGCGCGAGCGCGTAGCCGGCGGGCAGCGCCAGAAGGAGGGTGATGGCCACGACCAGCACGCCGACGAAGGCCGTGTTGAAAAGCCAGCGCCCGTACAGCGTCTCGAAGAACAGCACGCGCAGGTGCTCGAGCGTCGGCGGCTCGTTGTAGAGGAACGGGTTGTTCTCGCGCCGCAGCAGGTCGCTGTTCCGCTTGAACGTCGTGATCAGCATCCAGTAGAAGGGGAACGCCGAGAAGAGCGTGAACGCGCCGACGATCCCGAGGTGAGCGCCGCCGGTCAAGAGCCGTCTCAGTGCGCCTGGTCGCATCGGTCAGGTCACCTCGGTGCGACGCGCGATCCGCAGGAACACCACGGCGACCGCAAGGAGGAGCGGGAAGAGGAACACCGCGATCGCGGCACCGGTGGCGAGGTCGCCGCCCTGGATCCCGGTGAAGAACGCGAGGCTCGAGAGGACCTGGGTCGTGTCGTAGGGTCCGCCGCGCGTGAGCACGAAGATCACGATCATGTCGGTGAAGGCGAAGACCAGCCCGAAGAGAAGCGCGACCAGCATGATGGGGCGCACGAGCGGCAGGGTGATCCGGAAGTGGTGGCGCCAGAAGCCGGCCCCGTCCACCCGCGCCGCTTCGTGGATCTCCTTCGGGATCGAAGAGAGGCCCGCCAGCAAGATGATCGTGGCCAGCGGCAGGAGCCGCCACACGTGCACCGTGATCACCGACCCCATCGCCAGGTACGGGATGCCCAGCCACATCGGCCAGTTGCGGGCGCTGATCAGGCCCAACGCTTGGAGGGTCCAGTTGACCACGCTATAGAGCGAGTCGAAGATCCAGAGCCATCCGATGGTGCCGAGCGAGATCGGCGCCACCCACGGGAGGAGCAGCAGGAGACGCACGATCCACTTGCCCCGGAAGTCTCGCATGAGGGCCAGGGCCAGGATGTTCGCGCCGACGAGCACGATCGCCTGGGAGACGAGGGCGAAGACGAAGGTGTTCCGGAGCGCCGTCTGGAACTGGCTCGTCCCGACGATGGCAGCGAAGTTCTTCAGCCCCACGAAGTTCAGGCTCCGGCTCCCGGCCGTGATGTCACTGACGCTGTAGTACAGCGCCAGGACGAACGGTAGACCCACGATGAGCACGATGTAGAGGACCGCGGGGCCGATCATGAGCACTCCGAGCCACCGCGGATTGTCGGTCAAGGGCCGGCGGCGCGGGCGGGCGAGCGAGCCTGCTGCGGTCTCGCGCTCGAGGATACTCATGGTCGAGAACACGGCGGGAGGCTCCGGGATCCGGAGCCTCCCGCCAGGAACGTGCCCGGGACCAGAAGGGCTAGACCAGCCCCTTCTCCTTCCACTTAGCGAAGATGCGCTTGCAGGCCGCCTCGGCCTCGTCGAGCGCCGCTTCGGGGGTGGCCTGGCCGGCGGCGACCTTGGCGAACATGGTGTTCAGCAGCCACGTGCTGTAGATCTCGTCGATGGCCGCCGTGGCGTATCCAGGATACCCGACGTTGGTCGCCCAGGTTAGCACGTCGTCGAGCACCTTGTACTTGTCGGGTGGGTGGGCCTTCGGGTCGTTGGCGATGAGCTTCGAGAGGTCCGGCACCGTTTTCGGGAAGCACGGGAAATCGTAGAATTCGCCGGCCACGAACGCCTCATGGAAGTTCGTTGTGTAGTCGGTCAAGAACTTCTTCGCCCCCTCGACGTTCTCGGCGAACTTCCAGACGACGCAGCACTGCATCACGTGCTCGAGGCCGATCGCCCGGGCCGGCCCACGCAGCGCCTTTGTCAGCTGGATCTTCCGTGAGATGTCCGGGTTCTCCTTCTCGGCCGTCCGCGTTATCGAGATGGCGTTGAGCGCGACGGAAATCTGCCCCGCGATCATGGCCCGATTGTTCGAGGACGCGTCCCAGGTGTACACCTCTGCGGTCATCGTCTCCTCGAAGAGAGCCTTGACGAACTTGATGGCGTCGAGGGTCTGCTTGGATTTCAGCGTGAGGTTTCCCGCCTCATCCTGCTCGTGGGCACCCCACGCGTACATGATGGTCCGCATCGCCATCGCGGTGTCGATCTCCTGGGCGAGACCGATCCCGACCGGGTTGCCAAACTGCTTCTTGATCTTCGCACCCCCCGTCCGGACCTCGTCCCAACTCTTGGGCCCGTTCGGCAGGCCGACCTGCGCGAAGAGGTCCTGACGGTAGTTGACGGGATCAGGCGTGAAGGACGGGGACAGCGCATAGTAGTTTTTGGTCTTCGGATTGTAGGTGCTCTTGACGCAGAGGTCGATGGGCTTACCGAGCTTCCGCTCCAGCTCCTGGTAAACGTCGTTCATGGGCACCACCTGCTGCTCGAATGCGGGTGGCGGCCAGTTGAACTGGACGATGTCGTGGCCCTTCCCGGCGGCGACCTCGGCGGTGGCCCGGGCGTTGATCTGGGCCAGGCCGATGTTGTCGACGATCACCTCGGTGTCGTTCTTCGCGCCCCACTCCTTGACGTACTTCTTGTTGAACCACTCGTCGTAGGCCGGAACGAAGTGCACCCACTGAAGGATCTTGAGCGTCTTCGCCGCCCGGGCACGGCCCGGGATGATGATGTTCGCTCCGAGCGTGGCTGCTCCTGCCGCCGCTCCGGTCGCCCGAACGAACTGGCGCCGACTCAAGCGCTGTCCAGCCATCCACCCCTCCTCGTCGCCGTCGGCGACCGGTGGTCCGGCGCCCGGACGACTTCCAGCGGTGTTAGATGCGAGAACCCGGCCGCGAGAGCTACCGCGATGTTACGCCCGCGCGCGAGCCGGGTTCAAGGGCCGGCGGCCGCCGGCACTCCGGTCCGTTCTGCGTCAGGAGGCCCACCCGCCATCGGCCCCGGACGGAGGGCCGCCCTCATCGCCCCAGCGCGGCGAGCATCTCCTCCACGCGGGTGAACTTCACGCGGGGGCGTCCGGCGGCGCGACCGCGGGCGACCTCCATGGCGTCGAGCCGCTGCCAGTCGGGCCACGAGACGGACTGGGGCTGGCGCTGCTGGACCAGCGCCAGGGCGGCGCCGGACTCCGGCTCGGACGGCGCGAGCACGCGGTCCCGGGCCAGGTCCTCCACCATGCAGGCGACGGTCTCCGCCGCGTCGGGCTTGTTGGTGCCGATGACGCCAGTGGGGCCGCGCTTGATCCATCCCGCCGCGTACTCCCCCGACCGCGGCTCTCGGGTGTCCGGCTCGAGGACGCGCCCCTTGTCGTTGAGGATCACGCCCCAGGCGTCGTGGAACGGGACGCCGGGGATCGGCACCCCACGGTATCCGACGGAGCGAAAGACGAGCCCCGCGGGAAGCTCCTCGAACCGATCCGTGGGGCGGGCCTGGAGGGTACCGGCCGCCGTCGCGTAGAGCTCGTTGCGGACGATGCGGAGCCCGACGACCTCGCCGCTCTCGCCGCTGTGGAGCGCCACCGGCGAGACGAGGAAGCGGATGATCAGGGTTCGGGGCTTCCCGAGCGGTGCGCGCCGCGCGTATTCGCGCAGGATCTCCACCTTCTTGAGCGTGGCCCGGTCCCCGCCCTGCTCGAGCTCGGCGCGCGTCAAGGGGTCCGGCTCGACCTCGTCGGGCCTCGCGACCACGTCGGCGCCGGGCAGCTCGCCGAGCTCCCGGATCTCCGGGTTCGTGAAAGCGGCCTGAGCGGGACCCCGCCGGCCGAGGAGATACACCTCGCGCACGCGGCTCTCCCGCAGCGCGGCCAGGGCATCGTCGCTGATGTCGGTCACGGCCAGCTCCTCGGGCGTCCGGCACAGGATACGCACCACGTCGACCGCGACGTTGCCGACTCCGACAACCGCCACTCGCTCCTGGGAGAGGTCGAACCGGTGCTCCCGGTAATCGGGATGTCCGTTGTACCAGGCCACGAAGTCGGTCGCCGGGTGGCTGCCCCGGAGGTCCTCGCCGGGGATGCCCATGCGGCGATCGGTCTGGGCGCCCGTGGTGTAGACGATCTGGTGGTAGTGCGCCCGGAGGTCCTCGATCGTCACGTCCTTCCCGAGCTCGACGTGCCCGAAGAACCGGAACCCCGCGTGGGCGGCCGTCCTGTCGAAGGCGGCCGTCACGTTCTTGATCTTCTGGTGGTCCGGCGCCACGCCGAAGCGGACCAGGCCATAGGGCGTCGGCAGACGGTCGTAGAGGTCCACTTGGACCGCGAGGCCCGGCTGCCGGAAGAGGTGCTCCGCAGTGTAGAAGCCGGCCGGCCCCGCGCCGATGACGGCGACCCGGAGCGGCCGGCCCTCCGTGCCCGGTCGCGCCATCGGCGTCAGGCCTTGACGGCGATACCGGTGCCGCGGGGGATGCGTCCGGCAGGGACGGACGTCAAGGTCTGACCCCCACCTGCATCTGCAGCGTGTCGACCTCGCCGAGGTACTGGTCGAGCTCGGCCTTGACGACGTCCCCGATCGAGACGATGCCGACCAGCCGCCCCTCCACCACGACGGGCACGTGGCGGATCCGCCGCTCGGTCATCGTGCGCCGCACGGCCCGGAGGTCATCCTCCGGCACGCCGACGATCACGTCGCGCGTCATGATCTCCGCGACGCTTCGCGCGAAGAGCCGCTCGTCGCGTGCGGCCTCGCGGACGACGTCCCGCTCGGACAGCATGCCCGCCGGCACGCCGCTCTCGTCCACGACTACCAGCGCGCCGATGTTGTGCTCCGCCAGCAGCGCCAGCACCTGCCGGATCGACTGCTCCGGACGGCACGTGGCGACCTTGCCACCCTTCCGCGCCAGGATGCTCGCGATGTTCATGTCAATCCACCGCCTTCGCCTGCTCGCGCAGGACGTATTTCTGGATCTTCCCGGTCGAGGTCTTGGGGAGCGGTCCGAACACGACGGCGCGTGGCGCCTTGAAGTGGGCGAGATGCTCACGGCACCACGCGATGACGTCCTCGGCCGTGGTGGGCGCCGCCTCCGGCCTCAGGGTGACGAAGGCGCACGGCGTCTCGCCCCACTTCGGATCGGGCTTCGCCACGACGGCTGCCTCCATCACGGCGGGGTGCTGGTAGAGGACCTCCTCGACCTCCAGCGAGGAGACGTTCTCGCCCCCCGAGATAATGATGTCCTTCGATCGGTCCTTGATCTCGATGTAGCCGTCCGGATGCCAGACAGCCAGGTCGCCGGTGTGGAACCACCCACCGCGAAAGGCCTCCTCGGTGGCGACCGGGTTCCGGAGGTAGCCCTTCATCACGGTGTTCCCACGCAGCATGACCTCACCCATCGTAGCGCCGTCCCGGGGCACGGGCGTGAGCGCCTCCGGCTCGGCAACCATGAGCCCATCGAGCGTCAGGTACGCGACGCCCTGCCGCGCCGCGTGGACCGCCCGCTCCGGAAGCGGGAGCCCCTCCCACTCGGGCTGCCAGGCGCAGATCGTCGCCGGGCCATAGGATTCCGTCAAACCGTACAGGTGCGTCACCCGGAACCCCATCGCCTCCATCGCCGCGATGACGGCGGATGGCGGCGCCGCCCCGCCGGTCGCGACCTCGACCACGCGGTCGGGCCGGATCCTCACCTCCTCCGGCGCGTGGATCAACGCAGTGAGCACCACCGGCGCCCCGCAGAGATGCGTGACGCCGTGGCGACCGATGAGGCGGAAGATCTGCGCCGGATCGACCTTGCGGAGGCACACGTGCGTGCCCCCCACCGCCGTCACCGCCCACGGATAGGTCCAGCCGTTGCAGTGGAACATCGGGAGGGTCCACAGGTACACGGAGCTCGGCGCCAGGCCGAACGCCAGCGCGTTGCCGAGGGCGTTCAGGTACGCCCCCCGGTGCGAGTACACGACCCCCTTCGGGTTCCCGGTCGTCCCCGACGTGTAGAGCAGCGCCAGCGCCTGCCATTCGTCGGCCGGACGCGACCAGTCATACGCAGGGTCGCCCTCGGCGAGGAGCGCCTCGTAGTCGGTCGCGCCGAGGCGCGTGCCCCCCCGGCCCGCGTCGGCGAGGGGATCCACGATGTCCACGACCGGAATCGGGCGTGGCAGGAGCTTGAGCGCCGGCCCCACCGTGTCGGAGAACTCGGCGTCGGTGATCAGGAGCTTGGCGTCGGCGTGCTGGAGGATGAAGGCGATCGTCCGGGCGTCCAGCCGGTAGTTGAGCGCGTTCAGCACGGCCCCGGCCATCGGCACGCCGTAGTGGGCCTCGAGCATGGCCGGCACGTTCGGCGCCATGATGGCCACTGTGTCGCCGATCCCGATCCCGCGTCGCGCGAGCGCGGAGGCGAGGCGTCGCGCCCGCGCGTAGAGGTCAGCATAGGTGAACGTGGCGTCGCCGTGGAGCACGGCGGGCTTCCGTGGGTAGACGGCGGCCGCACGCGCGAGGAAGCTCGACGGCGTCAGCGGTGCGTGGTTGGCCGCACGCCGCTCGAGCCCCTCGTCGAAGGGGTGTCCCACGGGCTCAGACCCCGGCCGGCGGCGGGAAGAAGCGGGCCTCGCGCCGCTCGTCCCAGGCCCGGTTGGACTCGGCGAGCTCCCACGCCCGCAAGCACTCCATCTGCGCGGCGACGACGTCGTCGATCAGCTCGCGAGGGTCGGTGTGGAACGAGGCCAGCAGGAGCCGCTTGGTGTGGCGGGCGGCCGTGGGCGCGGCGGCCAGGCACTTGTCGATCACGCGCCGGAGCTCGGCGTCGAACGTCTCGACTGGGACGACCCAGTTCACCAGCCCCATCCGAAGGCTCTGCTCCGGCGTGAGCTGGTCGCTCAGGAGGGCGAGCTCCTTGGCCCGTCCGAGCCCGACGACGCGGGCGAGGCGAAGGACGGCCCCGTCCGGGATCAGCCCATGGCGGGTCGCCCCGAGCCCGAGCACCGCGTCGGCCGCGCACAGCCGGAGATCGCAGGCGAGCGCGAGCTGAAGCCCGCCGCCGATGCAGTAGCCGCGGATCGCCGCGACGACCAGCTTCCCCATGTCCTCGAGGCCGTTCAGCGCGCGGATCCAGTCGCGGAAGAACGGCTCCCCGACGGCCCCGGCCGATAACGCCCCGCGGTCCATCCCGGAGGAGAAGGCCCGACCTTCGCCCGTCACCACGACCACCCAGGCGTCGGGGTCGGCCTCGGCGGCGGCGACGGCGGCCACCAGGTCTGTCGCGAGCTGCGTATCCAGGGCGTTCAGCACCTGGGGCCGCGCGAGGGTGATCCACCCCACGCCGTCCACGGCCTCGTACCGGACGCGCGCGCCGACGAGCTTCACCGGAATCTACCCTAGCACGGGCCTCGGGGGCCTCCGTTGCGCGGCCATCGCGGAGACGCGAACTACCTGATTCCCTTCGTGGTCGCGAACCTCGGGGCGGTGAGCTCCCTGCCGCCGCGAGACCGGTACGGCGAGGGGGCCTCAGGCGCGGGGGCCGAGGACGAGCCGCTCGTGGAGGGCGGAAAGGATCTCGTCGACCGCGGCCGAGGCCCAGATGCGAAAGAACGGTGACGCCTGGAGCGCCGCGAACTCGCGTTCCACCCGCGCCTTCATTGCCTCCGGTGTCTCTCCCGGCCGGGGCACGCGGATGTGCCCGTACACCAAGCGGTCCTTGTCGTAGATCTTGGGATACTCGACGTAGTGGTACAGGTACCGGAGGTCCTCGGTGTAGAACACGGCCACCGGAATCGACTGCCAGGTCTGCCCCTTCTTCTCGTTCAGGAACTCGGCCATGAGGTCGGCGTTGCTGTCCGGGGCCTCGGCCAGGCTGGGCCGATGGCTCCGGCTGAAGCGCTGCCCGTCGCGGCGGAAGATACGCAGGTCGAGACCGCCGGCCTCGGCCAGCCGCTTCAGCATGGGAACGTCGCGCCGGCAGTCGGACGACCACTCCTCGGCGATGGCGAGGATCCGCCGCGGCCCTCGCGGCTGAGCGGCGAGCCAGCGGATGGCTTCCGTCTGGGCCGAGGACAGCCGGAGGGAGTGGTACCAGCTCCGCATCCAGCCGCTCCAGTCCCGCCGCGGCTCGCCGGAGCCGGCGCCTTCCCGGCGGAGGTTCTCGGGGCTGGCCACGTACCGGAGATACTGCTCGAAGGTCATGCCCGACCGGTAGCGCTCCGGCGTGACCACGGTCGTCGCCCGGTCCATCGCAACTCCGGCGTCTAGCGGGACTCGAGCAGGTGCCGCGCGATGACCATGCGCTGTACCTCCGACGTCCCCTCGCCGATCTCACAGAGCTTGGCGTCGCGGTAGAAGCGCTCCACCGGAAACTCACGCGTGTAGCCGTACCCGCCGTGCACCTGGACCGCCTTGGTTGCGCACCGCACCGCGACCTCGGAGGCGAAGACCTTCGCCATCGACGCCTCCCGCATGACGGGTCGGCCCCGGTCCTTCCCGTAGGCCGCGCGGAGGGTGAGGAGCCGCGCCGCCTCGACCTCGGTGGCCAGGTCGGCGAGGATGGCCCGGATGCCCTGGAAGTGCCCGATCGGCTGGCCGAAGGCCTGGCGCTCCCGGGCGTACCGCACGGCCTGGTCGAGCGCGCCCTGGGCCAGCCCCACCGCCATCGCGGCCATGGCGACCCGGCCGCCCTCCAGCACCTTCTTCGTGTCCTGGAAGCCCCGGTGACGCTCGCCGAGGAGGTTGGACTTCGGGACGCGGGCGCCCTCGAGGACGAGCTCGGCCGTGTCGGAGGCGTGGAGCCCGAGCTTCTTGTAGCGCTGGCCGGGACGGAACCCCGGCATCCCGCGCTCCAGGATGAACGCCGACACGCCGCGGCCCCCCGCGGCCGGGTCGGTCTTGGCCATGACGACCGCGGTCCCCGCGACGCTCCCGTTCGTGATGAAGGCCTTCGTGCCGTCGAGCACGAAGGCGTCGTCCACCTCCACCGCCCTGGTCCGCATCGCCGCCGCGTCCGAGCCGGATCCGGGCTCGGTCAGGCCCCACGCCCCGAGCACCTCGCCTCGCGCGAGCGGCGGCACGTACCGCTCACGCTGCGCCGCGGTGCCGAAGCTGTAGATGTGGTTCGTGCAGAGCGAGTTGTGCGCCCACATGGTGATGCCCACGGACCCGTCCACCCGGGACAGCTCCTCCACCACCAGCGCATACGCGACGTAATCGAGCCCGGCGCCGCCGTACTCGGGCGGGAACAGCGCCCCCAGGAACCCGAGTGCGCCAAGCTTCGCGACGAGCTCCGCGGGGAACTCCTCGGCCTCGTCGTAACGGGCGATGACCGGGGCGATCTCGGCCTCGGCGAACTCCCGGGCGGTGCGCCGCGCCAGGGCCTGCTCGGCCGTCAGCTCGAAGTCCATCGCTAGCCGCCCGGTCCGCGGGCCAACGGCAACCTCAGCTGCCCCTCCGCACCGAGAAGGCCCGCACCATCATGAGGAGGCCGTACGCGGCGAGCAGCCAGGGGCCGGCGCTCCCGTCACCGGCAAGCAAGGCATCCACGAGGTCGGAGGGATGCCGGACCACCTCCGCTGCGGCCCGTCCCGTGCGCACGAACTCCTCGGCCGCGAAGAGGAGGCAGAGGACGCCGAGGGTCAGCCGCCAGATCATTCAGGTGCGGGCGGGGCGGACGTGCGCGGTCACGAAGGCGACGATGTCGCGCGTCGACGTGCCGGGTGTGAAGATCTCGCGGACGCCCTCGGCCTTCAGCCGCGCGATGTCTTCGGGAGGGACGATGCCGCCGCCGAAGACCAGCACGTCATCCACACCCTTCTCGCGCAGGAGCTCGAGAACCCGGCCGAAGAGGTAGTTGTGGGCGCCGGATAGGACCGACAGCCCGATGGCGTCGACATCCTCCTGGATCGCGGTGGCGACGATCTCCTCGGGGCTCTGGTGAAGACCGGTGTAGACGACCTCCATGCCCGCGTCCCGGAGCGCCCGCGCCACGATCTTCGCGCCCCGGTCGTGGCCGTCCAGACCGGGCTTCCCCACCAGGATCCGCAGCTTGCGCCCGGTCACCGGACCCGCCTGGTCGCTCACTCGTCCACCTGGTGGTGTTTCATCCGCGCGCCCTCACGCGAGCGCCCTTCGGATCTTCTCGGCCGTCCCCTGGATGCGCGCCCGATCCCCGGCGACGACGGGCCAGTCGAAGCCCTTCCCGTCTCCGGTGAAGCGCGGAATGAGGTGGAAGTGGAAGTGCGGCACCGACTGGAACGCGGCCGCACCGTTCGCCTGCAGCAGGTTGAGGCCGTCGGGGCGGAGGGCTTCCCGGATGGCGTTCGCCACTCGCTTGGCCGTCGCGATCGCCGCCCGGAGGTCCACCTCGTCGGCTTCGAAGAGCGTGGCTGCGTGGGCCCGTGGGATGACCAGGGTGTGGCCCTCGTTCAGGGGGTTGATGTCCATGAAGGCGATCGTGCGCTCGTCCTCGTACACCCGCGTCGAGGGGATCTGGCCGTCCCGGATCCGGCAGAACACGCAGTCCACTAGTGCCCTAGCCTTCCTTGGACTGCTGGTCCACCTCCGCCTGGACCTCCGTGAAGAGTTTCTTCGCGGCCGCGATGCGCTCCTTGGCGTCCGGGGCCGTCCCCTCGGACTCCGCCTCGAAGGCCTCAACCGACAGCCGGAGGGCCCGGCTCGCCCGGCCGTGGAGATCCTGGAGGGCCGAAGGCACCTCGAGCGCCCGCCACTTCTCGCTGAGCCGCCGGAACGCGGAGGCCTTGGCCTGCGCGTCCAGCACCGTCTGGATGAACAGCGCCTCGCCTTCCTTGAGGATCTGCGACATCTCCCGCGCCGCCGCGCTGGGGCTGTTCGCGGTCGGGACGACCGTGGCGCTCGCCGGCGCCGAGTACATCCGGAGGTCCCTCGACTGGCTCGTACCCTCGATCCGGCGGATGTCCGTTTTCAGGATCCGGATGATGCCGCCGCCGCGGGCGAACTCCACCGCGTCACCGGCGTCCCGCCAGGCGTCGACCTGAATCGTATTACCGTTCGTCAGGTGGATGGTGTCGGCGCGCGCCGCGGGCACGGGCGCCATCGCCACCAAGAGCCCGATCACTGCCGCCAGCCTCGACCCCTTCATCGCTCCGCCTCCCTCCGGCGACGCCCTACGCCGGCTCTCAGAAGATGATGGGCTCCCGGTAGCGCCCGAATGTCTCGCGGTACACGTCGGCGACCTCCCCGAGTGAGGCGTGCGCCTTGACCGCATCCACGAGGACCGGCATGAGGTTCTGCCCGTCGCGGCACGCGTCCGCCACCCGGCGCAGCTGATGAGCGACCTCGGCCTGGTTCCGCGCCGCCTTGACCGCGCGGAGGCGCTCGACCTGCTCGCGCTCGAGCGCCTCGTCGAGCCTGAGGTACGGGATCGCCGGCTCGTCGGGCTGGACGTAGCGGTTCACGCCGACAACCACGCGCTCCCCGGCGTCCTCCTGGAGCTGCGTCCGATAGCCGGAGTCCGCGATCTCTTGCTGCGGGAATCCGGCGTCGAGGGCGCGGATCATCCCGCCCAGCTCGTCGATCTTCCGGATGAGCCGCCAGGCCTCGGCCTCCAGCCGGTCCGTGAGCGCCTCGACGAAGTAGGATCCGCCCAGCGGGTCCACCGTGTGCGTGACCCCGGTCTCCTCGGCGACGATCTGCTGCGTCCGGAGGGCCAGCGTCACGGCCTCCTCGGTCGGGAGCGCCCACGTCTCGTCGTAGGAGTTCGTGTGGAGCGACTGGGCGCCGCCGAGCACTGCCGCCAGCGCCTGGATCGCGACGCGGGTGACGTTGTTCAGCGGCTGCTGCGCTGTCAGGGAGACACCGGCCGTCTGCGTGTGCATTCGTAGTCGCATCGCGCGGGGGTCGGTGGCGCTGAACCGCTCCTTCATGATCGTGGCCCACATGCGCCGGGCCGCGCGGAGCTTCGCGATCTCCTCGAAGAAGTCCGAGTGGATGTCGAAGAAGAACGAGAGCTGCGGCGCGAATTGATCCACGGGCAGCCCGCGCCGGACGCAGGCCTCGACGTACGCGATGCCGTCGGCCAGCGTGAACGCGAGCTCCTCGATCGCCGTCGCCCCGGCCTCCCGGATGTGGTAGCCCGAGATCGATACCGGGTGAAACTTGGGGACCGAGCGCATGCAGAACTCGATCATGTCGACGACGATCCGGACGGCCGGCGTCGGCGGGCAGATCCACTCCTTCTGCGCGCTGAACTCCTTGAGCATGTCGTTCTGGATCGTGCCGTCCACGTCGGTCCAGGGCACACCCTGCCGCTCCGCCACGGCGAGGTACATCGCGAGGATGACGGACGCGGTGCAGTTGATCGTCATCGACGTCGTGACCTGGCCGAGCGGGATGCCCTCGAAGAGACGCTCCATGTCGTCGAGGGTCGAGACCGAGACGCCCTCGCGACCGACCTCGCCGCGCGCCCTCGGATGGTCGGCGTCGTATCCCATCAGGGAGGGCATGTCGAAGGCGGTCGAGAGGCCGGTCTGACCCTGCTCGAGGAGGAACTTGAACCGCCTGTTCGTGTCCTCCGGCCGCCCGAAGCCGGCGAACATCCGCATCGTCCAGACACGTCCCCGGTACATGGTCGGATAGACGCCACGGGTGAACGGGTACTCCCCGGGGAGGCCGAGCCGCTCCGGGTAGCGCCACCCCGGCAGATCCGCCGGCGTGTACACCCGCTCGACGGGCAGGCCGGACATGGTCTCGAAGACCGGCTTCCGTTCGGTCGACCCGCGGTCCTGGTTGCGCTCCTCGGTCACCGGGTCGGCCTCCCGTCCCGCACCGTCGCGGTCACGAGCCCTCCAGCAGCGACCGGGCGACGACCAGCCGCTGGATCTGGGACGTCCCCTCGTAGATCTGGGTGATCTTCGCGTCCCGGAAGAACCGCTCGACCGGATAGTCCTTCATGTATCCGTAGCCGCCGTGGATCTGGATCGCGTCCGTCGTCACGCGCATGGCGCTCTCGGAGGCGAACAGCTTGGCCATCGACGCAGCCGTACCGTACGGCTTCCCCCGGTCCTTCAGCACCGCCGCGCGCCAGGTCAAGAGCCGGGCGGCGTCGACGGCGGTCGCCATGTCGGCGAGCATCCACTGGATCATCTGGTGCTGACCGATCGGCACGCCGAAGGACCGCCGCTCCTTCGCGTAGACCACGGAGGCCTCGAGCGCGGCCCGGGCGATGCCGACGGCTTGCGCGGCGATGCCGATGCGCCCGCTGTCGAGCGCCTGCATCGCGATCTTGAACCCCTGGCCCTCGGCGCCGAGGCGGTTCGCCGCCGGCACCCGGCAGCCCTCGAACACGAACTCGGCCGTGTCCGAAGCGCGCAGCCCGAGCTTGTCCTCCACCTTCGGGATGAGGAAGCCGGGTGTGCCTTTCTCGATGAGGAACGCGGAGATCCCGTGGTGCGCCTTCTCGGGGTCGGTCTGGGCGAAGAGCAGGGCCACCGTCGACTCTCGGCCGTTCGTCACGAACATCTTGCGCCCGCCCAGCACGTAGTGGTCGCCGTCGGGGCGGGCCAGGGTCGTCTGGTTCCTGGCGTCCGAGCCGGCTTGCGGCTCGGTCAGGGCGAAGCAGCCGAGCCCGCGGCCGGAGGCCAGCGGTCCGAGGAAGCGCTCCTGCTGCGCCGGCGTCCCGAACTTCACGAGGGGGTCGCACACAAGGGAGTTGTTCACCGACATCACGACGGCGTGGGAGGCGCACGCGACCGCGACCTCCTCGAGGGCCAGCGCGTAGGACAGGGTGTCGGCGCCGCCGCCGCCGAGCTTCTCCGGGACGGCGATCCCGAGGAGCCCGAGCTCGCCCATCCGCTTCACCGTGGCGTGGGGGAAGCGCGCCGCCCGATCGCACTCGGCCGCGATGGGCTTGACCTCCTGCTCGGCGAACTCCCGAGCGAGGCCCTGGACCATCTGCTGCTCGGCCGTCAGCTCGAACCTCATGGGGTCAGACTTTGACTTCCCGACATTTACGCATCGCGTCACCCTACGGGATCGGACGTTGACTTCGCCACATTGACGCACGCCGCGCCGCCGGGAGATGAGCGAAATGTCGGGAAGTCAAAGTCTGACCCCAATCAGCGCTTCAGCTTGCGGAACTCCTCCGTGAGGAGCGGAACGACCTCGAACAGATCCCCCACCAGCCCGAAGTCGGCGATCTTGAAGATCGGCGCGTCCGGGTCCTTGTTCACGGCGCAGATGACCTTGGACGTCCGCATCCCGGCCAGGTGCTGGATCGCTCCCGAGATCCCGCAGCCGATGTAGAGCTTCGGGGAGATCGTCCGGCCCGTCTGGCCCACCTGGAAGCGGTGCGGCTTCCATCCGGCGTCGACCGCGGCGCGCGAGGCACCCACAGCAGCACCCAGGACTCCCGCCAGCTCCTCCAGCAGCGCGAAGTTCTCGGGACCCTTGAGCCCCCGGCCGCCCGACACGACGATCTCCGCCTCGGTGAGCTCCGGGAGACCCGTCTGCGCCTCCTCGCGCCGCGCGACGAAGCGCGTGGCCGGGGCGATCGTGCCGAGAGCTTGCCGCTCGACCGCTGGGGCGCGTCCCGCCTCGGCCTCCCCTGCCTTGAAGACGTTCGGGCGCAAGGTGGCGAGGGAGGGCCCGGTCTTCCAGCGGACCTGGGACAGGAGCTTGCCGGCGTATACCGGACGCGTCGCGACGAGCTGCCCATCGGCGAGGCCGAACGCGACGCAGTCGGCGGCGAGCCCCGCTCCGAGCCGCGCGGCCAGTCGCGCCATCAGCTCCCGGTGGCGGCTCGTCACCGCACCCCAGATCGCCCGCGGCGACTCGCGCTCAGCGAGGCTCGCGATCGCCGGCACCCACGTCTCGCCCCGGTAGGGGGCGAGCGCGGCATCCTCCCACAGCCAGATCCGCGATGCCCCCCAGGCGGCGAGCTGGTCGAGGCCCTCGGGCGCGGCACGGTCGGTGAGCCAGACCGCCTCGACCGCACCCCCGAGCTCGGCGGCGCGTCGACGCGCCTCCCCGATCACTTCCGCGGTGACCTTTTTCGGTTGTCCCTGTCGGTCGTCCTCGACCACGCACCAGAACGCGCCTGCCATCGGGTCTCCCGTCTCTCAGATTGCCTTGACGTCTTCGCGGAGCGTTCGCACCAGTTCCCGGGCCATGTCCTTCGGCTCGCCGGTGAGTATGCGCCCCGGCGGGCGCGGCGGCAGGGCTTCGAGCGCCACCACCTCGAGCACGGTTACCACCGTACCGAGCCCGGCCGGTTGGAGGTCAGCGGCCTTGAGCTCCCTGACCTCCTTCTTCTTGGCGCCCATGATCCCCTTGAGCGTGGGGTAGCGCGGCTCGTTCATGCCCTTCTGGGCCGTCACCACGCACGGCAGGGGCACGTCGAAGACCTCGAGACCACCTTCCACCTGGCGGCCCACCCGGATGCTGCTCGCGTCCTCCGCGACGGCCTCCTCCATGATCCACGACATGCACGGCCAGCCGAGGATCTCGGCCACCTGCGCGGCCGTTGCCCCCATGTCGTCGTCGATCGCCTGGCGTCCGGACAGCACGAGCTGCGGGCTCTCCAGCCTCACGACCGCCGCCAGCGCCCGCGCCGCGGTCAGGGTGTCCGCGCCCTCGAACGCCGGGTCGTTCACGTGCACGGCGCGGTCCGCTCCCATCGCCAGGCACGAGCGGAGCACTTCCTTCGCCCGCTCCGGCCCGAGGGTCACCACGACGACCTCGTCGGAGGCTCCCTGACCTCGCTTCTCCTTGATCCGGAGGGCCTCCTCCAGCGCGAACTCGTCGTAAGGGGAGACGATCCAGGTGATGCCGGTCTGGTCGATCGTCCGCGGGTCGCTCCCGACCTTGACCTGCGTGGCGGTGTCCGGCACCTGTTTCACGAGGACGAGCATCTTCATGCGTCGGGCTCCTTTGAGCGATGCGACTGGCGCGGTCCCGGACCCGGTCGGTAACGCGTTGATTTTATTCACGCGGCACCGCCGAAGTCAATGACGCACGGGCTCGAACTCCGCCGCGTCCGGGCCATAAGCGCGTACAATCCCGCCTCGAAGCGGGCCGGGGCACGAGCGCTGCGGTCCACGGCCTCACGACACCATGGCGTATCCTCGCTCGGCCTCGATGGCGTGGCCCGACCCCCGGGCGCTGGCGTCCTGTCTGGACGAGCCCGCCGCGCGGCGCCTGGACGGCGGCGACCGGCAGGCGCTCCGCGCGATCCTCGCGCGCGCGACGCGGACGGGGGCGCCCACCGACGACCTGATCGTCGCGGATGGCCGGCCCATAGGGCGCATCCTGACCCATGGATCGGCGGCTCTCTACCGGCCCGACCCCGCGGCACGCCTGGAGCATCGTGTGCTCGATGTCGACGCGCGGGGCGTGGTGACGGCCGTGCTCAACCGAGATCCGCGGGGCGAGCTCCGGGAGGCGTGGGTCAGCCTCGCCGATGGCGGCGCGGCGGGCATTCTCCCGGGCGGCGCCCATCACCCCCTGTGGGGGACCTCGGACCGCCTCGTCCGCGAAACCTCCAGCGGTTCACCGACGACGCTCACAATCGCCGCGGCCGTCGCGTGGAACGCCATCGACCGGATCCCTCCCGTCGCCGAACCTGCCCGGCTGCCCTCCGGTGCCGGTGCCGCGCTGCTGAACCTCCTCGCGGCACTTGCGTGGGACCAGGGCCGGTCCGCGCTCCGCTATCGCGGTCCGTACCCGACCGAGCAACTCTTCTGGGGCCTCACCGAGTCCTTCCGCTTCGCTCCTGGCTCCGATACCCTCGCGCGATTCCTGGCGGACGCCGAGGCGACGTTCGTGCGCGGTGCTCCCGAGGAGGTACCGGTGGACTGGACGCCCGCCCCCCACGAGCGGCAGGTCCATTCCGACGGTCTGGTCGTCCAGCTCCGGGACGGCGTCGAGCGGATCACCTGGCAGGGCCGGAGCTACTACCGGACCGAGTGCCAGGGGCTCCGCCGACGGGAGCACCGCGTCGTGCGCCCTGTCGAGGCCGGGGGCGGCGCACGGCACTACGTCGCGTCACTCGAGGCCCTCGGAACCGTGGTGGAGGACCACCTGGTGCTCGACGAGCGGGGCGAGCCTCTCGACCGCCTCGCCCCGGCTTCCGACCCGACCCTCGAGACACCCCTGGCAGCGCTGTGGCGCGAGACCCTCGGTGCGCTCCTGCCCCTCGAGGCGACCCCGCTCCTCACGGGAGCGATCGAGGCGGTGTGGCCGGAGATCCACCTGACGTGGGGCCCGGTCCCGGGCGATCTCGTCGACGGGGGCCGTAGGACGCTCCGGCTCTCGCCGAAGCTCGCCCGCGTTTACCGGTCCGCGTGGGCCGACGCCCCGGCCGGCGCACGTCGCGCCTTGGCGCAGCGCCTGGTGCGCGAGATCCTGGGCCTGATCGGCCCCGCGGTCCGCGACGCCGCGGTGGCCTGGCTGGAGGCGGTTCCCTCGATGCGGCAGGAGGCCGAGCTGGAGGTAGGCGCCCGTCGGGACCGGCTCGGACTGGCCACGGCCGCGCTCGCACCCCTCGGTCGCCTGCTCGACGCTCTCGCCGCCGGCGCGGCGTTGCCCGAGTGAGAGACCACGGCCCCCAAGACACACGTCTACCAGAAGGGGAACGATGCCTCCAGGTCCGGGTGTGGGAGGGCGGTCTCTCCAACTGGTACACCTACGTCGAGTACGCGGCGGCGCGCGTCACCCAGGGCAGCCTCAGCGCCGCGAGCCGATAGCCGCCAGGGGGCCGACTCCCTATCCGCCTTGAGCTGGGCCAGGTCTCGCGGGAGAATCCCGTGCGGCTCGCGTACGTTGACGCCGTGGAGATCCGGCGCCTGTCTCCCTAGGCTGGACGGGCGTCAGGCCGCGCCGGCGGCACCGGGCGGGTCGACCGCCCGACCACGGCACAGGCGGCCCAGGGCGCCGAGCGCGCGACGGCCGAGCCACACGGTGAGCGTCACGGCGACCGCGACCGCGACGAGCCCCGCCCCGAGCGCGAGGAGCGGGTGGGCGAAGGCGATCCACACGGCGCCCGCCACCAGGCTGTTCTCGGCCAGGCTGAGAAGGACGTTCGACACCGGCTCGGGGCTGGCGTTCACCGCGAGACGGGTCGTCGCCTTCGCCGCGTGGGTCGCGAGCGTCGCCCCGCCCAGCAAGAGGAGCGCGAGGGCCTCGGCGGCCGGGGACAGCTCGCCCAGCGCGCGGCTCGCCAGGAGCGCCCCCCCGACCGGTCGGATGACGGTGTGCACCGCGTCCCACAGGGAGTCGACCACCGGGATCTTGTCGGCCAAGAACTCCACGGCGAACAGCACCCCGGACACGCCAAGCACAAGGGGGTCAGCCAGCACGCCGAGGGATGCCCAACTCGGGGCAAGGTGAAGCCACCCCAGCCGGATGGCGAGCCCGGATACGAACACGGCCCCGTACAGCGAGAACCCCGAGGCGACGGCCAGGCCGAGCGCGGCGCCGAGGTGTCCCGCGATCTCCCCCACCGGGCTACCCTTTGTCTTGGGCCAGCTCGTGTGACAGCCGGACCAGCGCCTCGAGCTTCCCGCGCGCCGCGCCGCCGTCGATCGCATGGCCGGCCAGCTGCGCCCCCTCCTTGAAGTCGCGCGCGCGAGCGCCCGCCACGAGCGCGGCCCCCGCGTTTACCAGCACGATGTCGCGACGCGGGCCGGGCTCTCCCGCCAGGATGCGCCGGATGATCTCCGCGTTCTCCTCCCGATCGCCCCCACGGAGGTCTGCGATCGTCGCCCGGGACACGCCGAAGTCCTCGGGACGGATCACGCTCGTCCGCACCACGCCCTCGCGCACCTCGGCCGCCCAGCTGTCACCGGTCGTCGAGATCTCGTCGAGGCCGTCGGCACCGTGGACCACGAACGCGCGAATCGTCCCGAGCTCGGCGAGGACGCGGGCCAAAGGTTCGATGAGGGTCCGGCTGTAAACCCCGATCACCTGCGCGTTGGCGCCGGCGGGGTTGGTCAGGGGGCCGAGGATGTTGAAGACCGTACGGATCCCCATTTCCCGTCGCGCCGGCATCACGTGCTTCATGGCGGTGTGGAGGAGCGGAGCGTACAGGAACCCGATTCCCACTTCATCGATGCAGCGCGCCACCTTGGCCGGGGTGAGATCGAGGCTCACGCCGAGTGTCTCGACCACGTCGGCGGATCCACACAGGCTCGACACCGACCGGTTGCCGTGCTTCGCCACCTTGAGCCCTGCGCCAGCCACGACGAACGCGGTGGCCGTGGAGACGTTGAACGTGCCCGACGCGTCGCCGCCAGTGCCCGCCGTGTCGATGAGCATCTCGCGGTCGGTGCCGGCCAGAGCCGTCCCGACGTCGCTCCGGGTCCGGACCCGGACGGCCTTGAGCCGCATGACTTCCGCCAGCCCGATCAGCTCCTCGACGGTCTCCCCCTTCATCCGGAGTGCCGTGAGAAAGGCGGCAACCTGGACGGGGGTGGCGGCCCCGGACATCAGGGCCTCCATCGCGGCCGCCGCCTCGAGCCGCGTGAGGTCGCGCCGGTCCACCAGCGTGCGGATCGCTTCCACGATGACGGGACTGGTCATTGGCAGTCTCTCCCTTCTCCTAGGTCGGTCCGCCGGTCCCGCGGAAGCTCGCGACGACTTCCTGGACGTCTTCGAACCGGAAGGGCGTGGTCATCACCCGGTCGACGCCGTGCGTCTCGAGCTCGTCGGCCTGAACCTCGATGCCCCAGCCGGTCACGAGGACCACCGGTACCTGAGGGCGCGCCGCCTTAACGGCCTGCGCAACCTGCCAACCGGACATCCCGGGCATCGCCAGGTCGGTCATGACCAGGTCGAAGGCGCTGTCGCGGAAGCGGGCAAGCCCGGAGACGCCGTCGTCGGCCATCACGACGTCGTGGTGCTGCTGCCGGAGTATCTCCCCCAGCGTATCGGGGACGAACGGCTCGTCGTCGATGACGAGCACGCGCACCGAGTTGAGGCCCACCTGCGACGGGCGCGTCACCGCGCCGGGCGGCGGGCGTCCCACCGGAAGCCGAATCGTGAAGGTCGAGCCCGCGCCCTCGGCGGTCTCCACCAGGATCTTCACCCGTTCCGCGCGCGCCGACGCCAAACGCAGCAGGCGCGCGTTCTCGATGAGGGCCCGCTGGGCCGCCGTCACGCCGACCGGCGGGCCCGGCTGCTCGCCGGACGGACTGGAGCTCACGGTCACATCCCGAGGTATGCCGGCCGGACGTGGTCCAAGCGCAGAAGCGCCTCGCGCGAGCCGGCCAGCGCGACGGCGCCGTTTTCGACGACGTAGCCACGGTGAGATAGCCCCTGCGCGTGCCGAACGTTCCGCTCCACGAGAAGAATTGTAGTCCCGCGCCGATTGACCGTCTCGACGATTTCCATCAAGCGTGCGATGCGGGACGTCCTCCCGCCCGCGATCCTCCGTCGCCCCAAGATGGGGTTCGGCGTCCCCATCGACCACTGGTCCCGCCACGAGCTCCGCGAAATGGCCCACGACCTCCTGCTGGATGCGCGTGCGCGGCAGCGCGGGTACTTCCGGCCGAGGAGGTGACGCGCTACCTCGACGAGCACGCCCGGGGCGAGGCGCACCACCACGCCCGCCGGTGGGCCCTGCTCATGCTGGAGCTCTGGGGCACCGGACGTTCATTGACCGCCCCGGGGCTGAGGGGCCGCCGGAGGGCGCCTGAGCGGAAGACGCCATGGCGCGGAGGGTCGGCCCCACGCCCTGGTCGACACGCTACTCCGGATCACGCGCGGATGAGCGCCCGCTCCCGCTGGGCCGCCGTCGGGCCGACCGGTGGGCCCGGCTGCTTGTCGGACGGACTGGCGCTCACGGTCACATCCCGAGGTATGCCTGCCGGACGTGGTCCGAACGCAGAAGCTCCTCGCGCGAGCCGGCCAGCGCGACGGCGCCGTTTTCGACCACGTAGCCACGGTGACATAGCCCCAGCGCGCGCCCAACGTTCTGCTCCACAAGGAGAACCGTCGTCCCCCGTCGATTGACCGTCTCGACGATTCCCAGGATGCTCCGAACGGCGAGCGGCGCCAGGCCCAGCGACGGCTCGTCCAGCAGCAACAGACGCGGGCGCGCCATCAGGCCCCGCCCGATGGCCAGCATCTGCTGCTCGCCGCCGGAGAGCGTCCCCGCGACCTGGTGCTCACGCTCCGCCAGCCGGGGGAAGAGGGCGAGCACCTCTTCCAGACTCCCTCGCCGCGCGGCCCGAGCCGCCGGCGTCCGGGCGCCCATCTCGAGATTCTCGCGGACCGTCAAGGATGGGAACAGCTGGCGCCCCTCGGGAACGTGGGCCAGCCCGAGGGCGACGATCTGACGGGGATCGAGGCCGGCGAGCGAGCGGCCCTCGAAGAGAACCCGACCGGCGCGGAGGGGCAGGAGTCCCGTGATCGCGCGGAGGGTCGTCGTCTTGCCCGCTCCGTTGGCTCCGATCAACGCGACGCACTCGCCGGGGCGAATCTCGAGCGACATCGAACGGATCGCGAGCAGGTCTCCGTAGCCTGCCGCGACCGCCTCAAGCGCCAGCACGCCGATCCTCCGACGCATCCCCGTAGACCTCGCCCAGGTACGCTTCCACCACGCGCGGGTCGCTCGCGATGGCGGCGGGCGGTCCCGACGCGATCGCCTGACCCTGGTTGATCACGACGATCCGCTGGGAGAGCGCCATGACGGCCCGCATCACGTGCTCGATGAGGAGGATCGCGATGCCGTGCGCGTTGATGGTCCGGCAGAGCTCGATGATCCGCTCCGTCTCGGCCGGCGTCAGCCCCGCCATGACCTCGTCGAGCAGCAGCAGGCGCGGCTCCGTCGCCAGAGCCCGCGCCAGCTCGAGGCGCTTGCGGTCCGCCAGGGTGAGGCCACGCGCCGCCCACCCGGCCCGGTCCTCGAGGCCCACCAGCGCGAGAACCTCGCGCGCCTTGCGGGTCGCCGACCCGAACGCGCGCGTCCGGGCCAGGGCCCCCACCCGCACGTTCTCGAGTACGGTGAGCGCCTGGAACGGCTTCACGATCTGGAAGGTACGGGCGAGTCCGCGCTGGCACACCTCATGAGGCTTGAGCCCCCGCGTCGACGCGCCGCCGAGCCGCACGTCGCCACCGTCCGCCGGCAGAAAGCCGGAGATCAGGTTGAACAGGGTCGTCTTGCCCGCTCCGTTCGGCCCGATGAGGCCCACGATCTCGCCCGGCCCGACGTCGAGGCTCACACCAGCGACGACCTGGAGGCCGCCGAAGCGCTTCCGGACGTCCACGACCTCGAGCAGTGCCGCGTCAGGCATCGTTCGCGTGGCGGCGTGTCCACGCGCTTCGAAGATGGGGATACGCTCCCTGGGGCAGGAAGAGCACGACGCTGATCAGGAGCAGGCCGTAGACGACGAGATGAAGCCCGGTCCAGCCCGGCCGGGTGAAGTAGATCCGGGCCACCTCGGCCAGCGGCGAGAGGATCAGTGAGCCCAGGAGAGGCCCGAGGAGCGTCCCCGCCCCTCCCACGACCGGGCGAATGATGATGTCTACCGACAGCGGGATGCCGAACACCGCGTTCGGCTGGAGGGAGAAGAGGTAGTTCGCGTAGAAGGCGCCGCCGAGCCCCGTCAGGAACGCGGAGAGTACGATGGCGCAGAGCTTGTAGCGGAAGGTATCGACGCCGAGCGCCTCCGCCGCGTCCTCGTCCTCACGGATCGCGAGGAGGTACGCGCCCAGGCGGCTGCGCTCGAGGACGGCGACGACCCCCGTCGCGAGCAGCATCAGCGCCAGCGCGAGGTAGTAGTAGGCGCGGCTGTCCTGGAACTGAAGGTGCCAGGGATTGCCCGTGAAGGTAATGTAGAGGCCCAGGGCGCCCCCCATCGCGTCGGTGTTGAGCGTGACGATCCGGCACACCTCGGCGAACGCGACCGTCAGGAGAACGAAGTAGAACCCGCGGAGCCCGAAGCGGAAGCCGAGGCTCCCGATGATCGCGCCCAGCCCGGCCGCCAGCACCCCGGCGACCAGCATGCCGATCCAGGGCGAGAGCCCCCAGTGCATCGAGAGCAGCGTCGTCGTGTACGCGCCCACGCCGACGAAGGCGGCGTGACCCGCCGAGAGCTGGCCTCCGTAGCCGCCCAGGATGTTCCAGGCCTGTCCGAGGTAGCCATAGAAGAAGATGAAGATGAACACGGTGACGCCGTACGAGTTGAGCACCGCCGGGAGGGCCAGCAGCGCCGCCACGGCGACGGCACCGAGCCATAGCGCGCCCCGGGTCACGACTCTGCCCTCCGCCGCGCTGTCACCGTCACGCACGGCGCCCGAAGAGCCCGGTCGGCCGGAAGAGCAGGATAACGATCAGCAACCCGAAGCTCACGAGCTCCTTCATCGACGGCGAGAGGAAGACCGCGCCGAGCGACTCCGCCACCGAGACGAGGAGGCCGCCGGCGAAGGCGCCCGGCAGGCTACCCATCCCTCCGATGATGACGATGTTGAACGACGCCACGGACGCCGACAGGCCGACCGACGGGGAGAACGGGAGGATCGGCGAGACCAGGGCTCCCGCCGCCCCGACGCACGCCGCGCCGATCCCGAAGGCCGCGGCGTACACGCGCCGCACGTCCGTGCCCACGACGAGCGCGCCGTAGGGGTTGTCGGCGGTGGCCCGCATCGCCCGGCCCAGGTCCGTCCGCTGGAGGAAGACCCACAGGGCGCACGTGAGCGCGAGAGCCACGACGAAGGCTACGAGCCGGGCCATGTCCACGAACACTGGGCCGATCCAGAGCGTCCACAGGGCGAGACGCGAGCGGACCCGCTGGGGATCCGGCCCGAATACCATGAGCGCCAGGTTCTCGAGCACGAGGGCCACACCCAGGAGCAGGAGGATCTGCATCTCGTGGGGGGCGTCCCCGAGCCGATCGACGAGGTTGCGCTGGACGGCCACGCCCAGGAGGAAGAGCGCCCCCGCGCAGATCGTGAACCCCAGCACGGGCTCGATGCCGAGGCGCGTCGCCAAGAGCCACGCGAGGTACATCCCCCACACCATCATGTCGCCATGCGCGAAGTTGATGACGCGCATGACGCCGAAGATCAGGGTGAGCCCGACGGCCATGAGGCTGTACACCCCGCCGAAGAGGACCCCGCTCACGAGGCCCTGGGCGACCAGCGTCACGTCCATCTGAGTCGGGGCGGGAGGAGGAAGCCGAGCGGAGGGCGGGCCGCCCGCCGCGGCGGCGGATCAGCCCGGCCGGGCGGCGGCCCCGTGACCCCGACGCCTGCCCGGCGCCGTGTGGCCCGACATCGCCAGGCTCACCGGGTCATCGCTTCGGCCGCGGGAGCACGAACTTCTGCTCGGCCGAGTCCTTGGGCCAGACGACGACGGGCTTCTGCCCCAGGATCTGGATCATGGCGGTGCCCGTGTTGGGGTTGTCGCCGATCTCGTTGAACACCACCGGGCCGACCGACACCGCGAGGGCCCCCGTGAACCGCGTCTGCTTGATCGCGTCGACGACGGCGTCGGGCTTCGTCGACTTGGCGCGCTCGAGCACGTCCGCCACGACGTAGATGCCGTCGTAGGAGTAGACGGAGTTAGTGTCGAAGGTTTTACCCCCGGTGCGCTTCGTGTACTCCTCGGCGACCCGCCTGGCTCGCGGGTTCTTGAAGTTCGGCCAGGGCACGTTGTCCATGACGAACTCGAGGTCGCCCTTGAGCTTCTCGATCTGGCCCGCCTCGTAGAGCCCAGGCGACCCTGGCCCGATGATGCCCATCGCGTCAACGCGCTGCCGGGCGATCTCGGGCAGGAGGAGGAGCGCGCTGGCCGGCCGCGTGATCGGGGCGATGATGTCCGGCTTCGCCGCCTTGAGCCGGGCAACCTCGGTCGACAAATCGGTAGGCGGCTCCGGCCAGGGAATGACCTCGACGATGTCCCACGCAGGGCTCGCGGCCTTGTGGGCCGCCTGGAACGACCGCGCCTGGACCTGGCCGAACAGGTCGTTGGCGTACAAGAGGACGATCCGCTTCGGCGAGATCCCGGCCTCGTTGAAGAGTTCGCCCATGAACTGCACCGCCCGCTGACCGAACATCGCGCCCGTCGGAAAGTTGCGATAGACGTACTGGACCTTCTGCTGTCCCTCCTTCACCGACTTGGCGACGTTGGCCGTGATGGGGTCGGCGGCGGAGATGTCGATCAGGAACGGCACCTGGTGCTGCTGGGCGACCGGCACGATGGCGGCGGAGTCGCCGGAGCTGAAGGCGCCCATCAGGAGCTGGGCACCCGCGCTGACCAGGCGCTCCGCCTCGGGCCGCGCGACATCGGGCTTGGACTGGGTGTCCCCGAGCAGCAACTCGAGACGGGCGCCCCCGAGGGCCTTGATCCCGCCGGCGGCGTTGATCTCCTCGGCCCCCATCTGAGCACCGGCGCGACAGGCCTGGCCGGGCTCGGCCAGCGGGCCCGTCACCGGGTGGATGACGCCGATCTTGACCGTCGGTGGCTGGGCCCGCAGGACCGCCGGGAACCCGGCGGCGGACAGACCCGCCGCGGCCCCGGCCCCCGTCACGAACGACCGCCGCGCGATCGGGGACCCCTTGTTCATTGGCGTCTCCTCGCTCCGGCTACCGGAGCCCGAGCAGCTCGCGCCCAATGACGAGCCGCTGGATCTGGTTGGTGCCCTCGTAGATCTGCATGATCTTGGCGTCCCGCATGAAGCGCTCCACCGGGAACTCCCGGGTGTACCCGA
>Ga0114129_10001395_pt1 | contig 32543 bp, 20 predicted proteins | sample RhiMetdeltSRZDD1_FD_80071 | JGI IMG/M metagenome (GOLD analysis project Ga0114129, IMG submission 80071) | Populus rhizosphere microbial communities from Tennessee, USA - Rhizosphere MetaG P. deltoides SRZDD1 (version 2) (version 2) | ecosystem: Host-associated > Plants > Roots > Rhizosphere >...
CAAGCAATAATTCGCCTAAATACGAAATATGCCCTTTCATGAGGCCGGGATGCTTCATTACATCGGGCTGGTATTTTTCCAGCTCCCTGACTTCCTGATTTATTTGACGAAAAATATCAGCAATTGGTTGATGGGCAGCGCTGCGAATGCGTTGTAAAAAGGGATATCCGGGTTCAACATTCAGTTTTACAGCTGCTACCCCGGCGCCATCCTGGCCCCGGTTGTGCTGCTTTTCCATGAGCAGGTACAGTTTATTAAGGCCCCACATTACTGTACCGTATTGTTGCAAATAGTAGGAGAACGGCTTTCTTAACCTGATGAATGCCAATCCGCATTCATGTTTTATTGCATCACTCATGAATAGCTCCTGGGTTGAAAAAAGAAAGCGCAAAGTTACAGCGAAAAAAGTTACAAAGAAGATAAAGAGTAGAAGTGGGGAAGAAAATAAAAAAACCCCCAGTCTTCATAGGTATTGGGGGTTGTTCCTCGTTAGGACATTGGATTAATATCTGCGCCGGTTTAGTTTTCAGGTAAACTGGCATTGGACGGTTCGGTTTTCCTCAGGATTTGGATGTTGGACGTTGGATTTTGTTGCTTCCATTGGATATTGGTACCGCTAAGGTGCTATAATTTCTGAAAGAAATCACAAATCGTTCAGTGTATTTTTGACACTTAATGAATATTCTCAGCCGGAACTAAAGGTTTACACGTAGGCGACCATCTAAATGCCCCCCATTTGGCCACTATGGAACCACTTATTTTCCGGTTTTTATATATGTTGCCGTCAAAAATTCTACATATACTTTCCACCCGCCCTGAAGGACGGGTCTATGTTCGTACATGTGCATGGTACCTAAATACTGGTGGCAACGTTGTTGATAAAGTTCACCAGCGAAGCTGAATTTTTCAGTTTTAATTTTTTCAGAATATTATGCCGGTGTACCTCAACCGTTTTCAGCGAAATATTAAGGGTACCCGCAATTTCTTTCGACGACTGGCCTTCTTTAATAAGGTTGATGATCTGAATTTCGCGCTCAGTTAAGGCGTTCACGTTCGGCACATCTTTATTTTCTTCAAGCACCAGCTCAGAAATATTATTTTTTATTTCATCGCAAATGTATTTGTTACCGTTATGAACCTCCATTATGGCGGTTATCATTTCTTCTTTTGATGAGTTTTTGGTAACATAGCCGCGGGCGCCTATCTGCAGCATTTTTTTCGCATACGCGGGCTGCGAGTGCATTGAAATACCAATAATGCGCGATGCAGGAGAAACTTTTCGTATTTTTTCGGTGGCCTCAAAACCCGAAATAGGCAGCATGTTAATGTCCATGAGCACTATCTGCGGTTTTTTATTTTTAGCCATTTCAACAGCCTGCTCCGAATCGCCGCACTCGGCCACCACGGTAAATCGCGGGTCGTTATTCAGAATGAAGCTCCATGTTTCACGTATCAGTTTGTGATCGTCAGCAATTAATACACTTATTTTTTCCATAACCAAACGGGGGATTTTAAATATTTGCAATAGGAACGTTTATTTTTAGCTTACAGCCCTGTTCCAAAGCCGTAACAATATTTACACTGCCATTAAATAACTGAACGCGACTTGTTATATTGGATAAACCAACGCCTTTTTTTAACCGGATATTTTCCCATTCAAACCCTTTACCATCGTCGCTGATGGTAAGGTCAACAGCATGGCCTTCGGCATCGGCTATTAATTCAATGACCAGGTTATTCGCCGCCGCATGTTTGAGCACGTTATTAACCTGTTCCTGAATGATGCGAAAAAGCATCAGCTTTCTTTTTTCATCCAGTAAATCGTCTACTGATCCTGTATAATAAAATTCAACATGTAATTTTTTGGTAGCCTTTATATTTTCAACCAGGTCCTGAATTGAATCTACCAAACCGAGGTCGCCAACGCTGGGCGGCACCAGTGAACGGGAAATAGTACGAATTTCATTAATGGCATCAGAAATATTACGGGTGCACCGGCTGATGAGGTCGAGGCGACTGTCATCATCGGTTTGCGCCAGTTCGAGGTACAATTTTGCGGTCGATAAAATCTGGTTCACATTATCGTGCAGTTCTTTGCCAATTTCGGCCCTTTCTTTTTCCTGTGCATTTACCACTGCCTGCGCAATCAGTTTTTGTTTGTCGACCTCCTGTTTCAGCAGCTTTCTTTCCAGTTCTTTTTTATCTGTGATATCCTGCATTGAGCCTACCATACGGGCAATTTTTCCGGTATGGTCGTAAATCAAAAATCCGCGATCGTACACCAATGTATATTCGCCATCGGGCTTTCTGAAGCGATATTCATCTTCCCAAATCTGCGAGGTAGTATCGTTAATAAACTTGTCTAACCCGGTTATTACCCGTTCCCGGTCATCGGGATGAATACAGTTTTCCCAAAAGTTGGATGAGTTATCGATGTAACCTGGTTTAAAACCAAACAGGGTGTAAATGCCTTCGCCCCAGTACAGGGTATTGGTATTTACATCCCAGTCCCAAATGGCATCGTTGGTAGCTTTTGTTACCAGTAAATACCTTTCGTTGCTGACCCTGATCTTCGACTCGGCAATTTTGTTTTCAATAATGATCCTCAGCAAACTGCTTACACGTTCAAATAAATTCAGTTCTTTTTCGGTAGGTACGGCGCAAAAACGGCGATACACGGCAATGGTGGCCAGCACATCGTTCGTTGCATTGATAATAGGGAACGACCAACATGATTTTAACCCATAGGGTAATGCGAGGTGTTTATAATCGGCCCACAGGGGGTCTGTTTCAATATCGGTTGTAATTACTCTTTCCTTCAGGTATGCAGCAGTACCACACGAACCTACCACCGGACCAATTTTGGTACCATTGATGGCAGCTGCATACTCTGCCGGCAGGCTGGGGGCCGACAAATGCTGAATGGTTACTTTATCGTCGTTCAGAATAATCACCGAACACAATGTTTCGGGAAAAGTTCGTTCGAGCCCATCGAGGAAAAAGTCAACGGTTGCTTTTAATGACGAAGCAGGCCGTGCATTCACTTTCAATACTTCTTTTTCAAGCTCCACCAAACCTTCCTGCTTTTTACGTTCGGTAATATCACGGAAATAAATAAATGCTCCCTGCGAAAACGGGTATATACTGGTTTCGAGCCAGCGGTTATATACCGGAATATAATGTTCAAAATTGGCTGAGGCGCCATTATTTATCGCTTCAATGTAATGATGGTATTCATCGGTTGCTCCTAAATTCGGGAATACCTGTTTTACGCTCAGTCCAATTACATTTTTAGCCTGCAACCCGGTTATTCGCTCAACGGCATGGTTCCACAAAATAATATGCAGGGTTTTATCTACTGCAATAAACCCATCGGTTATACTGGCTAATATATTTGTAATACGTTCCGAATACTCACTAAGTTGCTGCTGGCTGCGCTTTAGCTCAATTTGCGCGGCCTTTTTCTGGGTAATATCAACAAACGACGATACTACGGCATCGGGGTGTATGCGCTGCTGTGTATAATAAACCGGTTCGGTGTTCATTGATATCCAAACCAACGATCCATCCTCACGCTGAACACCCAATGTTACATTCTGCAACGAATTACCGGTTTTTAGTGTTATGAACGAAGGGTGCTGATCGGTAGCCAGCGGGGTGCCATCTTCATAAATACAGAAATTTTCGGTGCCGCAGGCGGTCCTTCCGATCAAAATGCTGGCCGGCACACCCAATATTATTTCTGCACTATGGTTACAGGTAATGATCTCGCCATTCTTATCGTGCATCATAATGCCTTCGCCCAGGGCATGTACTACTGAGCGATATCTTTCTTCATTAATACGCAACGCTTCCTGCGATTGCCGCGCCTCGGTTATATCGCGGTAAATGCCTGCGATCCCTATGCGCGAACCGCGTTCATTTTTTACAAACGACAGGGAACAATACAGGTAAATACGTTTTGCATCGTGGCGGTTATACCATGCTTGTCCTTCCCAGTTACCTGTTTCGTGCAGTTGTTTTAATGCATCTTCCCAGGTATTGGAAACATAGGTGAGATCGATAAAATCGGTTAACCGTTTTCCAACTATTTCATTACGCTGAATGCCGTATATGGTTTCGGCTGCTTTATTAAATGATATTACAGTAAAATCAAGGTCGGTTGAAATAATGCCTTCCGAAACATCTTCCATCACCTGAACCTGAAAGCGGATCTTTTCTTCGGCCAGCTTACGGTCGTGTATATCTACTATGGAGCCGATATATCCTACAAAGGTGCCATCTTCCAAAAAACGGGGATCGCCGTGATCGAGCACCCAGCGGTATTCACCTTCTTTATTTTTAAGCCGGTATTCCAACACCACGGATTCCCTGAACTTAAAATACTTTTTATATTTTTCAATTGCTACGGGAATATCGGCCTGGTAAATGATCTTTTCCCATCCATCGCCTTTAACATCATTAATAGTTACGCCGGCAAACTGTTCAAAGCATTTATTTACGTAAATGGTATTATCTACTTCGTCCGCAACCCAAATCATTACGGGAGCGGCGTCGGCAAACTGCCTGAAGCGGTCTTCGCTTTCGCGAATCGCCTGTTCGGCCTGCCTTCGTTCGGTAATGTCTTTATTAACGGCAATGATATCGGTAATGCGGTTATGCTTATTTTTCAGGAGCGAAACCGACGACCAAAAAACTATCTTCTTCCGGTCTGATGGCCGAATAAAAAAAGCTTCGCCCGACCATGTACCGTTTGCATATAGTTCGTGCAACAGTTTTTCGGTTGAGGTATTCTGGTAGTTAAGCTCAATAAATCCGTCGAGGGTATGGCCCATAATATCGGAGGCCTTTATACCAAACATTTTTTCTGCTGCTTGGTTCCAGCTTCTGATACGAAAATCGGCATCGGTAGAAACTACTGCATCAAACACATTCTCCAGCACGCTGGCCTGGTAGCGGTTGGCTTTTTCGGCCATGCGTTGCTGTGTAATTTCGTTTTGGGTGGTCCAAACACGCAACAGGCGGTTGTTTTCAACAACACCTACGAGGTTATTGAGAAAATATCGGGGATTGCCTTCGTGATCGATGTGCATCGATAACCGGCGAAACAGTTTATATCCCTGCTGAATAAACTCGCGTACTATTTGGGTGGTAACCGGCTCGTTGCTATCAAAAAAAACTGATATTTTTTTGCCGGTTAAGGCAGCGGCGTTTTTATAGCCGTAAAAATGCGCCATCTGGTCGTTGCATTCGGCTATATAGCCTTCGAACAACTGCTGCAGCTGTTCGTCTTCGCTATCGTGAATGCTGATCGGTTTTTGTAATTCGCATCGCCATATGATCTCAGAGCTTTGCTGTACGAATACCTGGTACCGTTCAATTACATTTTTTAATTCCTGGTGCGCATTGTTTAACTGAACGCTTTTTTGCTCAAGTTCTTCGCTTTTATTTTTTAGCTCTGTTTCAAATTGCGTTTTAATATCAATAGCCTTCCACTCTAATACAGCTGATTTTTTATTACTCTTCTTTTTGTGTTTGATCTTAAAAACAACGGTGTGGCCGGGGCTGCCTTTAAGATGTAAAGGAACCAGGGAGCCATCTTCGATACCATTATTTAGTATAGTAGTTATTTTGGCTTTATGGCCGGCATCAATAATTTTTTTTATAGAATTTCCCAGTAACTCTTTTTGCTGTTTTCCTGAAAATAAAAGCAGTGAGGGGGATGCAGACAGAATGATACCCGCGTTATCAGTTTGCAGGCGGAGGGCGCTAAAGTCAGGACCTACAGGAATGGATTTCTTTGACTGTTTAAGCATACAGCTTTTTGCGGTATTACATGATAACTTATAAGGCTCGATTTACATGTAAATACTTATACAAAGTACTACAAAGCTGGTTTATAAAAACATAATGTCATACGTTTTCTGGCTTATTTAAGGGTTTTCTCTTATTTTTTTCTGGCTGATTACCGCATATACTGATGAGATAGTATTATGGGTATATATAACACTTTATCAATGTGTTGACCATAAAACGGTACTGCACCGGTTAAAAAAGAAGAAGGCACCGGTTTGGTATACGCGGTGCCTTAATAATATGGTTGTAGAATATAGTTGTAGTTATTTATCTACTTATTGCCGGCCGAAGCATATTGCATCCATTTACTCAGGGTGCCGCAGTTTTTGAAATCCTCATCTATCATAATATAGTACGAAGGAATTTTAGAGGCGAACCAGGTTTCGAGTGCGCGTTGCTTTTTTATTTCTATGGCTTCTTTGGCCAAACGATCGTAATCGTCTTTTATATTTTCACGATGTGGCGTAGTGCGTGTTTTCAGATAAACGATCCGTACGCCTTTTTTGCCTCTTTCGTCGGTGAATGGGGTAGGTTTCGAATACTCACCGGCCTTCAGATTGGTTTTTGCCAGGAGTTCAACCATGTCTTTATCTAACTGACCCAACTCCATTAAAGTGCCGTTCTGTCCCTGTCTGATTCCACCGGTGAATTTTGAATTATCATCTTCGCTGTACCTGTTCACTGCTTCGCCAAAGGTTGTTGTGCCTGCAATTAATTTGGCGCGAACAGAATCTAATTTATTGATGGATTCGTTGATCTCGTCATCGGTAACTTTCGGAATACGTAAAATATGGCGTACTATAGCGTCGTCACCGGCCCGGCTTACCATTTGAATAATGTGGTATCCGAATTTTGATTTAAATACCGGCGAAATTTGTCCTTCTTTAATCCTGAAAGCATTGTTCAAAAAGGCGGGATCCCAGCTTTTTTCGGTACGGTTAACAGAATATTGACCGCCGTTTTCTTTACTGCCCGGGTCATCGGTATATAATCTTGCCAGTGTTTCAAATTTCTGCTGGCCCGATTCAACCTGCTTTTTAAAATCGTTCAGTTCATCGATGGTTAATTTTTCGAGGTCGCGGCTTGCTTTGGGATAAACTACTATTTCACCTATTTCAACCATCGATTCGTAAAAGGGTAAGTTATTCTGATCTTTCTTTGAAAAATAGTCTTTTACTTCCTGCGGCGTGATCTTTATATTCTCTACAATCTTATCGCGCATGCGTTCGGCCAGTTTCCTTTCCCTGAATGTTACGCGAAAATCTTCCTTGATCTGGTAAACGGTTCTGCCGGCGATCTCTTCGAGAGCTTCTTTGGAACCATACATTTGTATAAATCCGCGGATCTGGTTATCGAGCAGGGCGTCTATTTCATCATCGCCTACCTGAATGGAGTCTTTCTCGGCCTGAGTGACCAATGCTTTCAAAGTAAGAATTTGCTCCATAATAGAACAATCGGCGTTTTCGGGTATTTGTTCCCCGCGCCGTTGCCGGTCGAGTATATCGTTATACACATCTGATTTCAGAATTATTTTATCGCCCACAATGCCAACAATTTTGTCGGCCACCACCTTACGGGGGGCCTGGGCAACAGCTATTGTACATAACAATAAGGCCGAAAGGAAAGTAAAAACAGATTTCATCAGACAGTTTTTGAAAGAGATAAGGCGAATTTAGTGGTTACACGTATGATTATACTGAGGATGGAAGGTTATTTAAAAAAAGAATATAGAAAAGGCAACAAGGCATAAAGCACAAAGGCAACGAGCAATTCAGAAGGCATAAAGGCATAAAGGCATAAAGAAAAAAGGCAACGAGGCCTCTACTTTATGCCTCGCTGCCCTGATGCCTTGTTGCCTTTTATAATGTTCGTTTTACTTCTTCTAATTCAAAGGCTTCGATGATATCGCCTACCTTAATATCATTAAAGTTTTTAACGGTTAAGCCGCATTCCATACCTGAAACTACGTCCTTCACATCGTCTTTGAAACGTTTTAATGATTGCAGTTCAGCACTTTGACCTTCACCTTTGGGATATTCAACGATACCGTCGCGAATTACGCGGATCTTAGAATTACGCTGAATTTTTCCATCCAGTACAAAACATCCGGCAACGGTTGCTTTATCGAATTTGAATACGTTACGCACCTCAACGTTGGCCACGATCTTTTCAGTGATCTTCGGCTCGAGCATACCTTCCATCGCGCTCTTGATTTCTTCGATGGCGTTGTAGATGATGGAGTACAGTTTAATTTCCACCCCTTCACTTTCGGCCAGTTTGTTAGCCTGTGCCGAAGGTCGTACGTTAAACCCTAATACGATGGCGTCGGATGCGGTAGCCAGCATAACATCGCTTTCGCTGATGGCACCAACTGCTTTATGTACAACCGATACTACAATTTCTTCGGTACTTAATTTCTGCAATGAGTCGCTTAACGCTTCAACCGATCCATCCACGTCGCCTTTGATGATCAGGTTCAACTGTTTAAAGTTACCCAAGGCCAAACGACGGCCAATTTCATCGAGCGTGATATGCTTTTTAGTACGTATACCCTGTTCGCGTAAGATCTGTGCGCGGCGGTTGGCTACTTCTTTTGCTTCGGCTTCATCTTCGTATACACGGAATTTTTCACCAGCCTGCGGAGCACCATTCAACCCTAATATCAACACGGGTGTTGAAGGAGGTGCATCACTCACCGATTTGTTCCTTTCATTGAACATGGCTTTTACACGGCCATAAAACTGCCCGGATACTACCAGATCGCCCTTTTTTAGCGATCCGTTCTGAACCAGTACAGTAGCCACATAACCACGACCTTTATCGAGCGTAGCTTCTATAATAGTACCTGATGCTTCGCGTTCGGGATTTGCTTTCAGGTCGAGCAGTTCGGCTTCGAGCAGGATCTTTTCGAGCAACGAGTCTACATTCAATCCTTTTTTAGCGCTTAATTGCTGGCTTTGGAATTTACCGCCCCATTCTTCAACCAACAGGTTCATACCGGCCAGTTGTTCATAGATCTTTTGCGGATTGGCGCCGTCTTTGTCGATTTTGTTTATCGCAAAGATCATCGGAACGCCGGCAGCCTGTGCGTGGCTGATAGCTTCCTTTGTTTGGGGCATCACCGCATCATCGGCGGCAACTACAATTACTGCAATATCGGTAACCTTGGCACCACGGGCACGCATGGCGGTAAACGCTTCGTGACCCGGTGTATCGAGGAAGGTAATATGCTTACCAGTGGGTAATGTTACTTCATAGGCGCCAATGTGCTGGGTAATACCACCCGCTTCACCGGCCACTACGTTGGCGCTACGAATGTAGTCGAGCAACGAGGTTTTACCGTGGTCAACGTGACCCATGATGGTAACAATGGGCGCGCGGTGCGACAGATCTTCTTCAGCATCTTCTTCGATATCTTCCTCCATTTCCATCTGCTTTTCCATATCGATGAACTCGGCCTCAAATCCAAACTCACCAGCCACCAGTTCAATTACTTCGGCATCCAAACGCTGGTTGATACTCACCATCAGGCCAAGGCTCATACACTTGCTGATCACTTCGGCAAAGCTTACATCCATCAGGTTCGCCAGTTCGCTTACGCTGATGAATTCTGTTACCTGCAGCTTGTTATCCTGCTGATCGCCACCGCCCTGTTCGGCCATACTCTGACGTTTATCATAACGTCGTTTGGCCTTGATGTTCTTTCCGCGACCACCGCCACCAGACAACTTGGCCTGTGTTTCGCGTATTTTATCCTGAATTTCTTTTTCGTTGATCTCTTTCGGCTCGCGGGATATATGGCGATTGCCTCCTGGCCGGTTCGGACCACCCCGATTACCACCCCGGAAATTTCCGCCACCGCCCTGGCCGTGACCACCCTGGCGGTTGCCCTGGCCCTGGCCGTGACCATGTTGTTGGCCACCACCCTGGCCTTGTCGCTGATCGCCGGGTTCTCTTTTCTTGAAGAGATGTTGAGCCCGTTCCTGCGGCGTTTGCTGTTGATCTTTCTTTTCTATAGGAATGCGCTTGCGCTTCCTTTTTTCCTCGTTGGGCTTCGGTTTGGTGCGGGCTTCGTCGCCAACCGGTAGTTCAATTTTGCCCAGAATTTTCGGTCCCGTAAGTTTATCGGCTTTAATATTTTCAATAACCGGCTGCTGCGCTTCCTCTTTTTCCTCTTCCTTTTGTTTTGGAATTTCTTTTACCGGTGGCACAGCTTCCGGCTCTTTTTTCTTTTCAACTATTATCGGCTGAGGTGGTGGCGTAGCTTCTTTTTCTTTTGGCTTTTTTACCTTTTCCTCTGCCACGGGTGCGGATTCTTCTTTGGGCTGTTTTTTCGGCTTTTCTTCCTGAACAGGCGGTTTTTCTTCTTTCGGTTGTTTAACCGGCTGTTGTTGTTCAGCCTCTTTCTTCTTTACAACGATAGGCGTTTTCTTTGGCCTGGTCGATGAATCGATAGCCGACAGATCGATCTTGTCTAATACTTTGGGCCCTTCGATTTCGGGCGTTTCAACCTTTGTTATTTCGGGTTGTTGCGGTTGAGGCTCAGGCTGAGGTTTTTCCTCGGCTTTGGGCTGCTCTTCTACAACTACTTTTTCTTCTTTTTCTTTCTTCTCTTTCTTTTCTTCCTTCTCTTCTTCCTTTTCTACTTTTTCTTCTATTACCGGAGTTACCGGCGTTTCAACAATCACAGGTGGCGGAGGGGGCGGCGGCGGCGGTGGAGGAGCTACCTCAACAACTTCTTCTACTTTCTTTTCTTCAACAACCGGAGCCGGTTCCTGTTTTTTAACCACTTCTTTTTTCACAGCCACAGCAGCAGCAGCGTCTTCTTCTTTCTTTTTCTTTGCTTCCAAACTTCCCTTCGGCAGATCGATCTGGTCGCTTTTTAACTTGGCCACTTTATCACTCTGGAATTCCTGTTGCAAAGAGCGATACATCTCCTCCGTCAGTTTTGACGTGGGCTTGAGATCGTCTTTGCTAAATCCCTTTCCTACCAAAAAGTCTACCAGCGTTTCCTTGCCGATGTTAAACTCTTTGGCTGCGGCCATTAATCTAAGTGTTGTTGTTTCTGCCATTCGTTATTGTAAGACAATTTTTTGTTTTGTTTGCTGTTTGGACAAGCAAATTACTCTTAAAAAATCACATTGATCGCATTTGTGACAACAGTCATAAAGTCAAATTATTCATATTGGGCATAATAATCATATAACAAAATTGTTTATATGACTTTTTGACCTATTTGACTTTTCTGACATATCAAACCAACATGACCTTGTCTTCGCCTATCCTTTTTCAAATTCTTCGTTCAATACGCGGCGTACTTCATTGATAGTTTCTCTTTCGAGGTCGGTTCTTCTTTCCAGTTCTTCGAGTGTAAGATCCAGCACACTGCGTGCTGTATCGCAACCGATGCGTTTAAACTCATCAATGATCCAGGTTTCAATTTCATCGCTGAATTCTTCCAGATCGATATCAAATTCCTGGGGTTCGCCTTCTGTATCGCGGTAAACGTCGATACTATATCCTGTTAATTCCTGTGCCAGCTTAATATTCACGCCTTTTTTACCGATTGCCAGCGACACCTGGTCGGGCTTCAGGTACACATTGGCCTGTTTTTTATCATTATCCAGCTCCATGCTGGTGATTTTGGCCGGTGTAAGCGAACGCTGAATCAACAGCTGAAGATTATTGGTCCAGTTAATTACGTCGATGTTTTCATTTTTCAGTTCGCGAACGATACCATGGATACGGCTACCTTTCATACCAACGCAGGCGCCTACGGGGTCGATACGATCGTCGTAGGATTCTACGGCAACCTTGGCCCTTTCGCCAGGTTCGCGCACTATCTTTTTAATAACAATTAAGCCATCAAATATTTCAGGCACCTCAATTTCAAGCAGTTTTGCCAGGAAAGAGGGGGAGGTACGGGATAAAATAATGACCGGAGAATTGTTTTTTAATTCTACTTTTTTAACAACAGCGCGGATATTTTCACCTTTCTTGAAATAGTCCTGCGGAATTTGCTCCGACTTTGGCAATATTAATTCATTCCCTTCTTCGTCGAGCAATAAAATTTCCTTTTTCCAAACCTGGTACACTTCGGCGCTGATAATTTCACTGATGCGGTCGCCATATTTTTTAACCAGTACGTTCTTTTTAAGGTCGCTGATACGGCTTGCCAGGGTTTGTTTGGCGGCAAGAATGGCACGGCGGCCAAAATCGAGAATATTTATTTCTTCATATAATTCTTCACCAACTTCAAAGTCGGGTTCAATTTTTACGGCATCACTGTATGCAATTTCTGCCAGAGGGTCCATAACGGCTCCGTCTTCAACAATAGTACGACGGCGCATAATTTCCAGGTCACCTTTTTCGGCATTCACAATTACGTCAAAATTCTCGTCACTGCCATATTTTTTACGCAGCAGGGTTTTGAAAACATCTTCCACCACTTTCATCATGGTTGGACGATCAATATTTTCCGCTTCCTTAAAGTCTGCGAAGGCCTCTATCAGGTTGATGCTTGCCATATGCTACAATTTTTTTTCCGCCGGGGCGGAAGCTATTAAAATACTGTTTGAATTTTTGTTGATTTTATTTGATCAAATAGAAAGCTATGCTGCAGCACTTCTTTCTTTTTATTTTTCCCTTTTGTTTCTTCTACCGATATGGCCTGTTCGGATACATCGATCAGCTTTCCGGTAACTTTAATACCGTCTTTCAATATCACTTCTACCGTGCGTCCAATATTTTTTTTGTATTGCCTGAACAACTTGAGTGGTTCATCAACACCCGGAGAGGATACTTCGAGCGAAAAATCTCCATTAGGGAACAGATTTTCCTCTTCAATTTTTTTGTATAAAGCCCGGTTCCAGGAGATACACTTTTCAATAGTTACTCCCTGATCACCATCCAAAAAAAGCTTTACGTTATTGGTGGGTTTTATCCTAATCTCAACCAGGAAGTAAGCCGGATCATTGACCAGCATATCCTGTAACATTTTTTCAATTGCCTGTACTGGTGTTTCCATGCTCTTATGGGAAATAAAGAAGGGAACGATTCCGTTCCCTTTCTAATCTTCTTTTGCCTTAGCAAAGGTAAGGTAAATAAATAATTACTTCCAAAATCCCCGTTGTTAATTTTGCAAGAAATAGTTTGAAAGCCCGAAGTCAGAAGTCGGAAGTCCGAAGTCCGAAGTCCGAAGATGTTGCTATGAAAGGGGAAAGGTGTAAGAATGGGGGAATTTCTGTTATTACGCCTGGTCCGTTATGAACTTTTGGGCCGCTGTACTTGTTGATAGTATACGCAACCGGAGGACCATTCCGGGGAAAATTTATCACAGTTTTTTTGGTTGTGGCACCGCTGGTTAAAATTTGATTTTGTGCGCCCTTAACAGTTTTTTAGGTGCGCCAATTGTACCTTTATCTTTTATTGTTATGAGTTTAGCACGAGTTTTATTATACCTATTGCTGGCCTATTTCCTTTATAGGTTCGTATTTGATTTTCTGGCGCCATTGGTAAAAATTTCGTTAAAAATGCGCCGTCAGATGAAAGAATTTCAACGTCAAAACCAGCAGCAGGGGCAGTTTCAGAAAAATGCCACGAACACCTTTGATAATAATACCTCAGCACAATCTGCTCAAAATAACGGCTCGGCCACCAAGCCAAAAGCCGGCGAATACATTGATTTTGAGGAAGTAAAGACTGAAAAATAATGAATATCGAATTATAAATATCGAATGATGAAGTAAATAATAACTGAAGGTGGTTTTCTACTTCGAAATTCAACATTCTGCATTCATTATTCAATATTTATCAAAGATCCAGATCAAGAATAGTTTTGCCTTCGGCAAGATGAACGGCCTGCAAACCGGCCTGGCGGGCGCCTTCAACGTTCACCAGGGCATCGTCGATAAACAGGGTAGTCGAAGCATCTATCTTACAATCCTGAATAACATATTCAAAGGCAGCTACATCGGGCTTTCGCTGGTTGATGATATGCGAATAATAAGCCCTTTCGAAATGATCGTCGAGTGCATTGCCATATACCGTTTGATAACTTTTTTGAAAATACTGCAGGTGAATGGCGTTGGTATTGCTGAATAAAAACAGGCGGTATTGGGTTTTTAACCGGTTTAAAAAATGCACTCTTTCCGGCGGAAAGTCGAGCAACATCATATTCCAGGCATCAATAATCTGCTGATGTGTAGTACCCTTATGCGCCAGTTCGCGGGCTTTTTCAACAAATTCCTCATCGGTTATTGTTCCAATTTCGTACTGCTTAAAAAAAGAAGCAGCATGGCCTATGCGAAAAAGGTCATCGATTTGGGTAAGCCCTAATCTGACGAACTCGTTTCGGGTACGTTGCATATCGAGGTTCAGTAATACGCCGCCCAGGTCGAATATGATATTTTGTACGGATGGCATTTTTCGCGAAGGTAGTCCGGAAAGAAGGAAAGTCCGGAAGAAAATGCCCCTCCCGACAAAATTCTTTCGGACTTCCGGACTTTCCGACCCGCCGGCAGGCGGGCAGGCTTTTCGGTCTTTATTTACCACAGCCATTATTGAACAAGCTTAAAATCCGCTTCCTTCACATCGCGGCTGTTGGTGCCGATGAATAGTTTAAAATCGCCGGGCTCGGCCACAAATTTCAAATCGCTGTTGTAGAACTTAAGGTCGTTTTCGGTGATTTTAAAATGAATGGTTTTTGATTCTCCGGCTTTGAGGAAAACCTTTTGAAACCCTTTTAATTCCTTCACCGGCCGGGTAACCGAGCCAACCATATCACGAATGTATAACTGCACCGTTTCTTCGCCATCGTACTTTCCCTGATTGGCTATTGTTACAGAAGCAGTGAGCACGTCACCCGTTTTAAGTGCAGTACGATTGAGTTTAATATTACTGTATATGAATGTGGTATAGCTGAGCCCATACCCGAATGGATACAATGGGTCGTTACCAACATCGAGATAATTGCTTTTGAATTTGGGGTCACCGCTTTCGTATGGGCGTCCGGTGTTTTTGTGGTTATAGTAAATGGGGATTTGTCCTACATTACGCGGAAAACTGGTCGTTAGTTTACCCGAAGGATTGTAATTACCAAACAGCACATCGGCAATGGCGTTGCCGGCTTCGGTGCCTGCAAACCAGGCTTCCAGAACAGCAGGCGCCCGTTCCTGAATACGCGAAATAGTAAGCGGTCTTCCATTCAATAAAACCACTACCAGCGGTTTGCCGGTTGTTACGAGGGCATCTATCAGTTTTTGCTGGTCGCCGGGAATATCAAGATTAGTGCGACTAGCCGATTCGCCCGACATTTCGGCGGCTTCGCCCACCACAGCCACCACCACGTCGGCCTTACCGGCTGCATCAACCGCTTCCTGGATCAGCGAGTCGGACGACCGGGGATCAATTTCGGTAGGCGGGCCAAAAGGACTGATGCGTTTGGCAAAGGCGGTATCGTTGGTAATATTGGCGCCTTTGGCATAGAGTATTTTCACCCCATTGCCCGCCACATTTTGAATGCCCTGTTGAATGGTTACGCTTTTTGTTTTATCGCCCGATACGGCCCATGTGCCCAGCATTTCAGATTGATTATTCGCCAGCGGGCCCACCAGTGCAATAGTGCCTGATTTTTTTAACGGCAACACCTGTCCTGCATTTTTTAATAACACCATCGAGCGGGCGGCAATTTCGCGGGCGGCTGAGCGGGTTTCATTGGTTAATATTTCTTTAGCGAACCGTTGTTCACTCACATAGCGATAGGGGTCCTGAAACAAACCGAGCTTATATTTTGCTTCGAGTATCCTGCGGCAGGCATCATCAATTTGTTTTTGGGTTACTTTTCCTTCTTTCAACGATTTGGTGAGTGTGGTTAAAAAGCCTTCGCCCACCATATCCATATCCAAACCTGCTTTCAGCGCCAGGCCCGAACAGGTTTGTAAATCGCCCATGCCATGGGCTATCATTTCGTTCACAGCGGTATAGTCCGACACTACAAATCCTTTAAAACCCCACTGGCGCCGCAGCAGATCGGTCAACAACCAGCGGTTGGCCGTAGCAGGAATACCATCAATTTCGTTAAACGAGCTCATTACACTGCCCGCTCCGGCATCAATAGCCGCTTTATAGGGCGGCAGGTATTCGTTATACATTTTGATGCGGCTTATATCTGTGGTATTATAATCGCGGCCTGCTTCGGCTGCTCCGTACAAAGCAAAATGTTTTACACAGGCCATTACGGTATTATCTTTTCCCAGATCATTGCCCTGGTATCCTTTTACCATGGCCCGGGCCATTTTTGAACCGAGGTAAGGATCTTCTCCGGCCCCTTCGGCAATACGCCCCCAGCGCGGGTCGCGGGCTATATCAACCATGGGCGAAAAAACCCAGCACAAACCGTCGGCCGTTGCTTCGGTGGCAGCAATGCGGGCGCTGCGTTCAACCAGCGCCGTATCCCATGAACATGACAATGCCAGCGGAATAGGAAAAATAGTGCGGTGACCATGTATAACATCCAAACCAAACAGCAGGGGAATTTTTAAGCGGCTTTCCTTCATGGCCAGGTCCTGTGCCTGGCGCACTTTATCGGGCCCTGTTACGCCAAACAGTCCGCCAACCTGTCCCTTGCGGATCTTATCTTCAACGCCTTTACTTACTACCGAACCGGTTGGCACACCCCAGCCGGGCGTTAACAGGTTCAACTGGCCAATTTTTTCTTCGAGGGTCATTTTGCCCATCAGGCTATTGACAAAGCCATTCATTTTGGCATCGGATACTGTTTGTGCCATGGCCCCTGTAACAAGGGTTATGGCAACAACCGTTAAATAACTCCTGATCATTATTGAATTTTTAATAAAAGTTTAAAGTTCGTATCTTCAATTACCTATTCGTTATAGTTATAAACAGATACGATGCATCCTTCAATGTACATAACAAAAAATCTATTTTTTATTACCGTTACAACGAATAATGTACTGATCCGTTCTTACTATTGTCTTGCTTTTTATATGCCGTAACCATGCCGAAGGTATACCGCACGTATACATGAGAAATACATTAAATATACATTACACATACCTGATGGATACATGAAGCGAAATAACAACACGCATTTGCACCACATAGACACATAAGGGCACATAGGAAATCACATAGAAAGGCTCACTCATTCCACTTTTACCACTTTACTTCTTACCGATACCCCGTTTTCATTTATAGCTTCAATACAAAAGTAATAGGGTTTTTCCCTGTCCATCGACTTACAGTAATATTCGTTGCTGCTATGCACCATAATACAGTTGTACAATTTATCGGGAGCAGTGCCCATGTAAATGTTATACGCATAAGCGTTATCAACAGGCGACCATTTAATCCAGGCGCTTCGTTTATCTTTTTCGGTTCGCAATACAATAAACTGTTTTACGGTATCGGGTTTTGGGCCGTTGCCGTTGCCAAATACGCGCAAGCCGCTGATGGCAAATTTGCCGCCGGGCATATGTATGTTTTCGAGTTTTATAAACCTGGTTTGAACGGGATTTTCCAGTTCAACGTAATCATGCGGCACATCGGTTTTATTGCTGCTTTTATCAATCAACAGTTTCCATTTTTTGCCATCTGTTGAATGATATATTTTATATTGATGATAGGTGCCTTGCTGCTTGCCCAAAAAGTCAACATCCTGATCGGCATAATTGATTTGAATGGCCTGCACGGTGCTGATATTACCCAAATCGGTTTGAATCCATTCGCCTTTGTTGCCGGTGGCGGCACTCCAGTATGTTTTTATATTTTCATCAACGGCATAGTTGGGGTAATAGCTGTCGAGGGTAGAGGAAACTGTAACAGGTTTTGAGTAGTTGAGGAGCATCCAGCCGGTACCTCCGTTCCCTGAAGGGAAGTTTGCATCCGGCAAATAATGCGGATAATCGCCGAAGGCGGCATCCATATACAGTACGCCGTCTTTATCAAAACCGGCAGGCCACAGGCCGATGCGGCGCTCGAAGTTGTTCTTTACCGAAATGGCAATGGTTGACACATGCCACCAGTGATCGTTCTTATCTTTAAAAGTAGCGCCATGCCCCGCGCCGCGGGCAAAGCCACCCGGTTTGTAACTAAAGGGCATCGATTGTGGGGTGAAAGGCCCCAACGGATGATCGCCAACGACAACCCCATCGGCATAGCCGCTGAACTCGGTGCCGGGCGCCCCATATTGCAGGTAGTACTTACCGTTGTATTTGGTCATCCAGGCGCCTTCAATAAAAGGATCTAAAAATGTATTATCGAGGTATTCGCCAAAACGCTGCCAGCCGTATCGCCAGGGTTCCAGCAAATACATTTCTTTTCGCGTTCCTATAGGTTGAAAGGTTTTTCGATCAATTTCAATTCCATACAACGGATAGCGGTTGCTGCTTCCATTATACATGTACAATTTGCCGTCATCATCTACAAAAAAATCGGGGTCCCATCCGCCGATCTCAAATGAATCTACTGCTTCTTTCCATTCATTGGCTTTGGGATTGGTGCTCATCCATATGGGAAAGTTTGTGGAATAGGTTGAGCCGAATACCAGCAGGGTATCGCCCTGCACCCATACTGCCGGCGCACATAAATCGTCGTACACTTTATGATATGGTTTCAAAAAATGACGGGCAATAAAATTCCAGTTACATAGATCATTGCTCCACCAGTACCCCCATTGGTTGGTGCTGAACAAATAATAATCGCCTTTGTACAATACAATTACCGGGTCGGCAGTAGCGCGGTGTTTGCCCCATTCGGTAAAATTGGGTATGGGCGTGTAGCCGTAATCGATATTAAGGGGGTTGCACCAGGTGCGTTGCTTTGATGGTTTTGGTGTTTTATCATAAAGGGTGAGCCGCTTTTCAGAAAGCGACCCACCCTTGTCGTCACTCACGCTTCTGCTTTGAGGGAATACCTGCGGAACTATCGATATTATTATAAAAAGAGTATAAAAAAGTTGTTTGTGCATTGGATACATTTAATAAGCACTTCGACTTCGCTCAGTGCTTTGATCAGTTCCTTCGACCCGCCGACAGTCGGGCAGGCTTTGCTCAGGACTGCTCAGCACTTATTTAAAATACGGGCTCGTAAACCCTAATTTTTTCAACCCTGCTTTTACTTCGGGACAGCTCATGAACAAATTCCACAATAAACCACTGCGATAGTTTTCCATCATTACAACAATCGGGCCCTGGTCAATGGCCAGGTAACGTTGCGGAAACCATCCGGCAGTTTGACTAAACGCATCATAAAATCCGTAAGGGCCCCATAGATTATCTTTCATATCATTATACCAGTGGCGCATGGCCTGCATGCTTTGCCGGGGTGTGTACGGGAACGACGACAAAGCAGCCGTTGGCGCAATTACTCCCAGATCGTTTTCTTTACCTGGTGCGTGACCCGCATATCCAATTACCGAATAACTTGAGGTAAGCCCCCAGTTATCGGGCCCATAACATTTGAAATACTTTGGATTTTTTACACACCAGGTATAATTGATCAGGGTCTGGCTCTTGTTTTCTGCCCAGTAATCGGCATAGCGGTCTTTTAACCCATGCGGATCGAGGCCGAGGTATGAATAATGCGCCCAGAACAGCGGCCCTCCGTATGGCGAATCGCCCTGGTGATATAACTGTAGCGTATAATCGTATATGGCGCACTTTGAAGCGATCTTTCCGTTTTGGGCCCAGCCCTGGTGATATACCTCAGCCGGTACGCCATAGGTTGGCGACGATGCCGCCAGCACGTACATGATCAAACATTCGTTATAACCATGCACCGGAAAATTCATTTCCCAGTTGTAGGTGGGGCTCCAGTGCCAGTACAACACATTTTCACCATGCCGGTACCAGTCGAATTCAACCTGCCTCCATAGGGTATCGATACGGGCTGCCAGCACTTTTTCAACAGAATCGCCTTTATTAAAAAACTGGCGGGCACACAGTAATCCCTGCAGCAAAAAAGAAGTTTCAACCAGGTCGCCACCATTATCTTTTTTGCTGAAGGGTTTAACTTTTCCTGTTTCGCCATATAACCAGTGCGGCCATGCGCCATGAAAGCGATCGGCCGTTTCCAAAAAGCCAACAATTTTTTCTATACGTTCCCGCCCCTGGCCGCGGGTAATAAAGCCCCGGTGTATACCTGTCAGCAACGCCATAACGCCGAAACCGCTGCCTCCGGTGGTTACCACATTCTTATCGTTTTCGGAATACTCGCCATCTACATGAAAGCGTTCGCGGGCCATACCGCTTGCAGGCTCGGCCCCCTCCCAGAAATACTGAAAGGTTTGCTGCTGCACTTCGGAAAAAATATGTTCATCATCCGGAGGGATCTTAGCCTCGGCATTAACTGTTTTCTGGGGATATGTACACCGGATTATAACGAGTATACATATAATTGTTATAACGGCGATTTTAATTCTTCCCATGATCTTTATAAAATTGTTTCATCCTTCAACCCATTACCTAAAGGTTCGGATTCAGGTCTTTTTGCGCTGTTGGAACCGGCAGGTATTCCTTTCCGGGAGCAAAGCCAACCGGCGCCAGCAGAGTAGCAGCCTGTCCTGTACGAATAAGATCATTATACCGTTCGCCCCACCATTCGCAGGCAAATTCGGCCCGGCGTTCGTCCAGTACATTCTGTAAAGTAGCCCCGGTGATCGGATTCAGTTTGGCGCGCGCCCGAACCAGGTTCAACGGCACATCGCCATTTTGGCCCTTGCGAACTTTTGCTTCGGCATTCAATAACAGCACATCGGCATACCGCAATACGCGCACATTATTATTCGAGCCGTAGTTGGTTCGTCCGGGCGTCATTTGGTTGGCCGGCAGGTAAACCTTACCCATAAACCTCGTTTGTCCATTTGAGTTGCCATACACTTTATCGCCGCTGGGTGTGGTTACAAAAGTTGATTCAGTAGCACCGGCAAAAAGAATGGATGTTTTTAAACGAACCGAATCGTTGCGGCCATTGAAAAAGTCAACAATGGTTTGTGTGGGCGACATAAACCCCCAGCCGGCAATCGGACTTCCATGCTGATCGCCGTTTGGTCCCTGAAAATCGAAGAAGGCGCCCGGCGAAATAGAGGTACCGGTACTGGTGCCAAAGTCGGTGAACTGTAATTCATACATCGATTCATCCGACAGTTTACCGGGTATTTTAAACAACTGATAAAAGTCGGGATACAACGAGAACTTACCGCTATTGATAATATCGTTGGTTGCCGATAATACAACATCCCAGTACGGGCTTCCATTATCGTTACCTGCTGCATCGGCAGCGGACTTGGCTTTCAGCAAAAGAGCTGTATACTTAGTTACGGCGCCTTTGTGCGAAGCCTGGTTTGGCCTTGCATCTTCAAGAAAACCAATGGCGGTGTCCATTTCACTTATGATCCATTTGCGCACATCCGGTACACTGCTTTTGGCCACAGTTGTAAGGGCATTATTGTCGGTAACAATAGGTACATCGCCAAAAACACGCGAGACGACCATATGCGCAAATGCCCTGATTACCCGCACTTCTGATCTGAACTGTCGAAAAGATGCCCAATTTTCCTGGTCGGCTGCCGATATATTAGCGGCATATCTATCTAAATCATTCAAAGCCTCGTTGCAATACAACACCACCCCATAATGATCGTTCCAGTAATTATTATTACCCCAAAAAGAAACAACACCGGGGTTATTGTTTTGAAAATTCTTTATATCGGTAAGCGTTCCCTGGTCATTAGGGGCCGATCCTTTGGCCACATCATCGCCGCGAACGGTTCTAACGCCCACATCCATCCAGTGAACAAAACCCGGGTTTTCATTGGCCGCTGTTCGGTAAACGCCCGAAACCGGGGAGTACATTGAGCCTAAATTGGTATAATCAATTGAACCGCTCCTGGGCCTGTCTTCCAGGTCACGGTCTAAATACTTTTTACATCCTGCTGTTGCGAATATCAGCAAAAGGAGTATAATATTTTTAATCGTATTCATGATCTGAATTATTAGGATTAATAAGTGATTCTTACACCGATCGTATATACAGCAGTGGTAGGATACACATTATTATCGTATCCGAATCCCGAAACAAATGTGGCCGGCGTGTTAGCCGGACCAGCAGCCCGGTCTTTAGGAAGTTGCTGCGGTGCCGCCACCTCAGGTGTTATACCATTGTACCTTGTAAATATAACCGGGCGATCTGCGGTTGCATACAAACGGAATGATGCATTTTTAATCTGGAAATTATAACCAAGCTGAATGTTCTGCAGGCGCAGATAAGCTCCGTTTTCTACATAGAATGAACTTGCATTGTTATTCCACGACTGGGTTGTTGCATAAGCAGATGGATATTTATTGGTAGAACCTTCGCCCGACCACAGATGTGTTACAAAATCTTCATCACCGTTCATGTCGGGGAATTTCTGTCGCAGCGCGCGGTTAAAATTCAAAATACTGTTTCCGCCAACACCCTGGAAGAAAATGCTGAGGTCGAAATTTTTGTAGTCGACTCCAAGATTAAAACCATAGGTAATTTTAGGCAAATAGCTGCCAAGGTTTATGCGATCAAGCGCATCGATCACTTTATCGCCATTCTGATCTTTGAATTTAAAATAACCAGGTTTCAAATTATTGGCAACAGCAATGGGGTCGGCATTTATTTCGGCCTGGTTCTGATAAATTCCTTCTACCTGATAGCCATAGAAGAAATTAAACGGTTCGCCCACCTGCGAAAGCGTGGGAAATTCGGCAATACCACCGGGCAGATTTTTGAGACCCTGCAGGTCAACCACTTCATTCTTTATAGTGCTCAGGTTACCTCCTATCTGGTATCCCAGGTCGCCGATCTTATCTTTCCAATCAAAGATTATTTCAATACCGCTGTTATTTACTTTACCCCAGTTACCAAATTGTTTTACACTGCTTATAAAAGGTATGTTTCTTTCATAAGCCAGCTTATCGGTTTGCCGGTGATAATAATCGAGTGAACCTTTCAGCCGGTTGTTCATCAAAGCGAAATCAATACCTCCATCCCACTCGGTTACCACTTCCCAATCAACCGTACCAAAAATGGGATCACTGCGATAACCGGTTTGCAGCGTACCATTGGCGGTACCGGTACTTCCGAATACGCCGGAATAATCATTGCCGGAAAAAACAACAGCATAACCGGGGTTTGGATTTACACCATCATTTCCCAGCTTACCCCATGACCCGCGCAACTTAAGCAGATTGAACATTTGCTGCCCCTTCATAAAATCTTCATCCGAAATAACCCAACCTACACCTACAGAGGGGAAGTAGCCCCATTTTTCCTGGTATTTTGAAGTACCATCTGCACGGAAAGTAGCCGTTAATAAATATTTGCCTGCAAAATCATAGCTCAGGCGTCCGAAATAAGATGCTGAAGCGTTCCTGTAACCGGTTTCGTTGTAACCGGTTGGGCGGCGGGGTCCCTGATCGGCATACCAGTATATTTGGTCGGCAGGTATGCTGTCGGTAATCATCTGCGATGATCTGAATCGTTCTTCACGAACCGACTGGCCCAATAACAATGTAAAGTGATGACGATTTATAGAACCCTTATACGTTAATAAATTATCGAGAATGTAATTTTCAAACCGGTCTTCGGTAGTTGTTAAGGTAGAAACCCTTAAACGCTGAATGTTATCAACATAATATTCGGGAATATAATTCTGGTTCAGGTTCGAACCATAACGCTGACTTAACTGCGTACGGAACGACAATTTGCTTTTTATGATGTCTGCTTCAGCATACAAGGTTGGCAAAATCTGAAACCCTTTTGTTTTGTCGTACCAGTAATCGGCAGCGGCCACCGGGTTGCTGAAAACACCATTGGCAAAGCCAAGTGTTGAAGAAGAAGCATATTTTTTAGGATACGCCAGTGTATTTGTTTCATCAGTCACAGGATATAAAGGCGAAGCATTATAGGCCAGCGAAAAAGCGCCTGTATTGGGATTTCGTAGAATGCTGTTGCTCAAATGGGTGGTGATGCCCACTTTCAGCCAGTCGTACGGTTTTGCTTCCATCTGAAAGCGGAGGTTATACCTTTTGTAATTGTTCTCCGCTTCCATAATACCATCCTGGTACAGGTAATTCAACCCAACGGTGTAGTTTACTTTATTGGTGCCGCCGGCCAGATCGATACTGTGGTTATGCATAATGGCCGATTCCTTTAAAAGCTGATCGTACCAGTCGGTATTGGTAGTTGGGTTCAATCCGGTGCCTCCAAATTTGGTAACAGATGAAGTAACCCTTGCTGTATCGGTAGAAGTACCTTTTGCCAGTTCCATGGCCGCATATTGAGCACCATTGGCCAGCTTGTAATTACCGGTTGGTTTTTGAACACCGAAGTAACCGTTATACGTTACCCGGGTTTTCATATTATATTTTCCTTTTTTGGTAGTGATGATCACCACGCCATTGGCTGCCCGAACACCATAAATAGCGGCGGCAGATGCATCCTTCAATACCGACATTTCGCCGATATCGTTTGTATTCAGAAAGTCGATATTATCTACGAACATACCATCGACCACATATAGCGGAGAAGTATTATTGAATGAGCCTACTCCTCTGATGCGAACGGTGGGCGAACCGCCGGGAGCTCCGTTGGTAACCACCTGCACACCGGTAACATTGCCCTGCAAAGCCTGCATGGGATTGGCCGTCATGCGTTTGTTCAGGTCTTCAGGATTTACCACGCCAACGGGCGCCGTTAAATCTTTGCGGGTAGCAGCGCCATAACCTATAACCACTACCTGTTGCATCGACGAAATATCGGCAGCTTTCAAACTAACGTTAATGGTTGTTTGACCCTTAACCGCTATTTCCTGCGTTTCAAAACCCAGCGAAGAAATTACCAGTATAGCGCTGTCGGGAACAGTGAGCGCAAAACTTCCCTGTGCATCGGTGGTGGTGCCTATGGAAGTATTTTTTACCAGTACCGATGCGCCTACGATCGGTTCACCCGTGGTGCTGGATATTTTACCCGATACCCTGATATCTTGTAATTCAGCTGCCAGGCCCGACTTTAATACCACCAGGTTATTGGCCATTAGCTGGTACGCCAGGCCTGTTTTGTGAAGCAGGCGGTTCAGAATGTCTGTTACTTCCGCATCGTTCATGGTGAGGGTAATGCGGGGTGCGTTTAAAACCAGCATTTCGTTATACAGAAAACGAAAATTGCTTTTTCTTTCAATAACCGACAGTGCTTTTTTTAACTGGGTCGATTGAAAATCTACGCTGATCCTGTTTTGCGAAAAGCCACCGGCAGAAACATGAAGACAAGTGAGCAATATTATGGCAAATGATAGCTTCATAACCCGGGCTAATTGTAGTAAAAGCGGGTCCCTGCCGAAACTCAGCAGAATTCCGTTTTTTTTCATACTTTGTTAATTGGAAGGTTAAATAATAGGTGTTTCCTGTGCCTTAACAGGAAAGCTCATTTCAGCCTGTATTTTACCTGGCGGAATCTCACTGCAATGAGGTTCCGCTTTTGTTTATAAAGAAGTTTATGTGCTGTTGTTTTTATTCATTTGGCAGTCGTTTTTATTTTAAAAATCATCTTCCGATTATAACCTTATTGCCTTGCATCGAATAGCGAAAAGGCGCCGTTATGGTCATATAATCCAAAGCCTGTTGTATAGTTTCGTTTTCAAATGTTCCGGTAAACCGCAGTTGTTTTTTTTGCACATCACTGAATTCAAACTGCACATTGTACCAGCGTTCCATTTTTGCTGCCACGTTTTCAAAAGATTCGTTATCAAAAACCAGCTTATTCTGAACCCAGGCGGTTTCAATTAATGTGCTATCGTTTTGGGTATAGGTTAATTTGCTCAGCGACACAATGGGCTGGTCATTTACTGCAGATGGTTTATCGGGGGGCCGAACAGGTTGTACTTCTTCATTCAGTACCACCAGCTTTTCGTTGGGGCGAAGAATTATTTTTTCATCGGGCCGGTTGTGTATCAGCACTTCTACCTTACCCCGTACCAGGCTGGTTTCGGTTTGCCGGTCGCCGGGATATGATTTTACATTAAAAGCTGTGCCGAGCACCCGCACATCGATGTTTCGGGTATGAATGATAAAGGGCATTTTTTCGCCGGTACCGGGCGAAGCCAAATGAACAACATCAAAAAAAGCCTCACCGCTTAATTCCACTTCGCGTACCTCATTCCCGAAATCTTTATTGTAGGTGAGTTTACTGCCGGCATTCAGCCACACTTTTGACCCATCGGGCAGGGTGATCTTTGTTTTAGACCCGTTGCGGGTACTGATCTCATTTTTTTCATTGGTATGGCGGGCGATAAAAGGGCCGGCTGAAGCAGCCGGTTTTGTTTTTGAGTAATACCAGAAAAAACCGCTTACCAGTAGTACCATGGCAGCTGCACTAATACCAATATATAATAAGGTTTTGCGCGAACGAGGTTTTGAGTAAGTAGTGATCTCTTCACTTTGTGGCTTGTTGTTCCCATCCTGCCATGAAACGCGGGCTTCTTTCAACCGGCCAATATGACGGTCAAAAGCATCCGTTGCCTCATCCTGGTCAGCAGGGGATGCCAGGCTCCACAGATCAGTTATATTTTGGAGGGCGTAATGCATATCAGGATCGCTACGCAACAGTTCTTCCAATTCATTCAGCTCTTCGGCAGTTGCCTCACCCGCCATTTTTTTGCTGATCAGAAACCATGTTCTGTCCTTACTCATGTATTTAGATGGTATATATCAGTAAGGACACCATTAATAAAAGGATACCCCCATAAGACCCTAAAAAATATTGAATGATAAATAATGAATGTTGAATATCGAAGTACTTCAATATTCGACATTCAATATTGGATATTTATCATTTTAATGTCCTGAAAGGGTAGTACGAATGTCGAAATGAATAGCCAACCCGATTTTGCGGATGGCAGTAGTCATTTGGTTTTCAATGGTTTTTACCGACAAGTGCAACAGGTCGGCTACTTCGCGGTACTTCAGGCCATCTTCCTTAACCAGTTTAAAAATAAGTTGACATCGGGGTGGCAGGTCGTTTATGGCTTTTTGCACACGGTTCATCATTTCGGCGGTAAGCATGAGTTTTTCGGGATCGAACCAGATGCTTTGCAGCTGTACCTGGTACTCTTCGAAGTGCAGGAATGTTTTCTTTTGCGACCTCAGGTAATTCAGCGCTCCGTTTTTGGTACTGATGAACAGGTATAACTTCAGGTTATGTATCCTTACAAGGCCTGCCCGTTTTTTCCACACCTTTATAAATACATCGGATACTATTTCTTCGGCTATTTCGGGGGAACGAACAAAGGAACAGGCAAACTGTTGAAGGGATTTATAAAAATGAACAAACAGTTCTTTATAGGCGAATTGATCATCGTGTAGAGCAATACGTCGCAGCAGTTCCTGTATTTGAGGGCTGGCAGGCATAATAAATTATAAAAAACCGCTAATCGTTCAAAAAAAAAGACCATTCCTGTGGCGGGAATGCTGCTGCACAAGGTAACTTAAAAATTAAATAAAGATTTGTATGGGGTACTGAATGAATTTTTCTAATTTTGCTGCTCTTTGAAACAAAAAATGGATCCTTAGCTCAGACGGTTAGAGCATCTGACTCATAATCAGAGGGTCGCTGGTTCGATCCCAGCAGGATCCACACACAGTTCTTATTTCGTTGTTGACATAGCGTATCCCGGTAGATACCCGGGGGCGATCCTGACAAAAATCAACATTCACCTCATTATGCCCATGGCAGTGCTATGGGCTTTTTTGTAACCTTAACCTTTCATTAACCCTGTGAAAGATACTTTTGACAATCATTTGAGAACAGTATGAAAAAATTGATTACGCTTTCGCTCGCATTGGCATTTGTATTACCCTTGTTTGCACAGGATTCGACCACTAAGACATCAACGACAACAGTAAAGTCGAAAAAAAGAGACTGGAGCAAGATTAACCTCTCGAACCGGCCTAACGACCACTTTATGTTGCAGATTGGGTACCTTGGCTGGGCGCAAAGGCCTGATACCATTAATACGAAAGGCATTCCCCGCAGCTTTAATATGTACTTCATGTTCGACTTCCCATTCAAAAGCGATCCGCGGTTTAGTGTAGGTATCGGCGCTGGTTTGGGTACCGATAACATGTACCTGAATAAAATGACGGTTGATATCACCGGCCGAAATTCCTCTACCCTTTCGTTTAAGAACGTTTCCGATACCAACTATTTTAAGAAGTATAAGCTTATGACCACTTACGCCGAGGTGCCGGTTGAATTGCGTTTTGCAGCCAACCCGACCAACACCAATAAAAGCTGGAAAGGGGCCATAGGCGCCAAGATCGGTACTTTATTGGCCGCTTCTACCAAAGGAAAGAACTTCATAAGCCGTAGCGGCGGTACCCTTTCTTATACTGAAAAGGAAAAATCAAAAAGATATTTTAACGGAACCCGGTTATCGGTTACCGGCCGCATCAGCAAAGGGGTGTTTGGCATTTATGGTGCCTACCAGGTGAACAATTTTATTAAAGACGGATTCGACGGGGCTGATATACGTCCATTCCAGATAGGAATATCGATCAGCGGGTTATAATACAGTCGGAAAGCCTGCCAGCCTACCGGCTGGTCAGTAAAGACCGGAAGTCCGAAAGATGCTTACTCTGAGGGAGGCACCTTTCGGACTTTCTGACTTTTGGACTTTACCGACTTACAGGATTTCCGGGACTTTCGGACTTCTTGATTACTTTTGCAACGAAAACTGAAGGACTTGTTAGACAAGAAGAATATCATTCAAAAAGAAGAGAAGGCAGTACTGGTAGGACTGGTACATAAACTGCAAACGGAAGAACAGGTAAAGGAATACCTGGAAGAACTGGCATTTCTGGCCGAAACTGCCGGCGCCACAGCCGTAAAACGTTATTTTCAAAAGCTGCCCCATCCCGATAGCCGCACTTTTGTGGGCAAGGGAAAGCTGGAAGAAATAAAAAACTACATCGCCGGACACGATATCAACATTGTTATTTTCGATGACGAGCTCAGCGGATCGCAGATAAGCAATATTGAAAAAGTACTGGAGGTAAAAACCATCGACCGCAGCGATCTCATTCTCGACATTTTTGCCCGCCGCGCCAAAACCGCGCAGGCCAAAACACAGGTTGAGCTGGCCCAGTACCAATATTTAATGCCCCGCCTGCGTGGTATGTGGAAGCACCTTGAGCGTTTGGGTGGCGGTATAGGAACCAGAGGTCCGGGTGAAACAGAAATTGAAACTGACCGTCGTATCGTTCGTGAAAAGATAGCCCTGTTGCGCAGACGCCTTGCTGAAATAGACAAGCAGTCGGCCACCCAGCGCAAAGACCGTGGCGAGTTTATTCGGGTAGCCCTGGTAGGTTATACCAATGTAGGCAAAAGCACCATCATGAATTTGTTGGCCAAAAGCGAGGTTTTTGCCGAAAACAAACTGTTCGCCACGCTCGACACCACTACCCGCAAAGTAGTTTTTGAAATCACGCCTTTTTTATTAAGTGATACGGTAGGGTTCATTCGAAAACTGCCCCACCACCTGGTAGAAAGCTTCAAAAGCACTCTTGATGAGGTGCGCGAGGCCGATATTTTACTGCATGTGGCAGATACTTCGCATCCGCAATACGAAGAACAGATCGGTGTGGTGAACAAAACCCTGCAGGAACTGAATGCGTTTGATAAACCGGTGATCACCATTTTCAACAAAATGGACCAGTACGAAAAGAACACGTTTGATCCCTGGCTTGAAGAAGAAGTAAGAGCTGAAATATTAACCGACCTAAAAGAACGTTGGGAGAATCAGCTGCAGGGCAATTGTGTATTTATTTCGGCTACCGAAAGAACCAATATCGACGAACTGCGTTCAACCATATTAAATAAGGTTAAGGAACTATATCATATTCGTTATCCGTATAAAACAGGGTTCTTTTAGTCCTGAGATGTCCTGAGCGAAGCCTGCCCGACTGTCGGCGGGTTGAAGGATCGAAGGGGCTCGTTTTAAGCATCGAGCGCAGTCGGGATGCATATTTCTCAACTCATGTCTGAAAAAAAATTCGCCTTCCACAAAATAGCCGATTACCCCGCTGAGCTTTCTTTCAGCCAACAAGGCATTGCCGTGGTGGAAATAAATGGCAAAAAAATATGTATCACCCGCTTCGGGGAGCAGTGGTTTGCGTTCGCGTATAAATGTCCGCATGCGAGTGGCATTATGGCCGAAGGGTATGTAGATGCTGTAGGTAATGTGGTTTGCCCGGTTCACCGCTATAAATTCAGTTTACAGAACGGTCGCAATACCAGCGGTGAAGGGTATTACTTAAAAACGTATCCGGTTGAGGCAAGGGAAGAATCGATTTGGGTGGGATTACCTGAAGGCGGGTTGTTTGGGTGGTTGTAAAGAATACCATTACTGCTGCGGCGCCTGGAGTATAATTTTCTTTATCAGAACAATTTGGCCCAGGTGATAATGAATATGTTCGATTACCCCGTGCAGATTTCTATAATAGTTACCATATTTTTCGTCGACGAAGGTTTCCCACAGTTGGTTTTCGGGCAACTGCTCAACGAGCGTAGCGAAGGTTTCTGCGTCGGCAAAGGTTTTATTTACTAATTGATCCCAGTCTTCCTTTGAGTTAATTGGCGGCAGATCGAAGCTATATTTATCGCTGGCGTTAAGCGGATTTCCCTGCAATACTTTTGTTATAGCGTTTACATAATAATTCATATGAAAAACGAGGGCGGCAATAGTATTGAACGAGTACACTTTTGTTGTAGCCTGTTGCCAGGTAACATCGGCGAGATGATCTTTCAGGTTTGACCAGGTCCAGTTAACACCATAATGAACGGCCCTGAAGTGTTTGGCAATTTGTGCAGTTGTATTACTCATATAGGATTAGTTTTTGGTACGCAAAAAGGGTATTGTAAGTTAACTTTTTCTGCGGGAATTAAAACCAGCGTTTCACGAAGGAGTACCGGGTAATTGCTCTTTACCGGTAGCTATTTTGTTTTATCGTAATTCGTTTTTTAATAAAGGTTAGGTTGATCAGCTTTGCCTCGCAGCAACCGATGGAAAAAGGCGGGCATGCGTTATTTGAGAATTTAATTACATATTCATCCGGCACGCCGCCATCGATCGGGTTCCCATGACCTTTTCATTGCTCCGCAAATTTTGAGGCGAAAGACGTTCCAGGGCTAAAAGCGCCTGTTTCCGCATTATAGTTGCAGTATTACTATTATAAAAATTTTTTTGCGGTGCTCCGGAGTACTGATTGGATAACCGATTGAACAACATGCCATAAAAATCTCTCTTTCACCATTAATTTTTCTTTTTTCCTTGTTTTTGGAAATAGGAAAATCCCTTATTTTTGCAGCCCCTTTCGGGAATGCTGTTACGGGCCAGATGGCGAAAGCCGGATAAGCTTATCCTTTGGCTGGTTCCTAAAACCCGAAATGGCGTAAACATTCCTCCTTAGCTCAGTTGGTTAGAGCATCTGACTGTTAATCAGAGGGTCCCCCGTTCAAGTCGGGGAGGGGGAGCTTCAAGCGGAAACTTAGCACTGGTGCTGGTTTCCGCTTTTTACTTTCTCTAAGAATTTCCTACGCAAACGATGTAAAAACTTGAATTCGGGACACCGTTTGGGACACCTTTTGTCCCAAAGCGATGCCCCCATCTCTACATTGTTAAAGTTTTTTGAATGAAGAATAAGGAAGATCGAATTCAACTACCAGATGGTAGAGAAGCCACTGTACCCAAAGTTTCTCCAGCAAATTGGGATACTGATGAAGCTGACCTCTCCAAAGTTTGGGAGGTATATTGGAGAGTTTATGAACCTGGTGGACCGCCAAAACCGCCGCCTAAAAAGCTCAGAGGAATGAATTCCTACCATACCCTCGCAGAGCGCCGGAAAGCCACCAAAGCATTATTGAAGCAGGCAAACGATGAACTGACAAATTCAGGTGTTTTTGAACAATTGTTCAATGACTGCACGCCTGATACACCGATGGATGTTGCCCTCGAAAAGGCACGCGAAAAGATGAATACAGAAGACCTTAATGTTAAAAGTGTCAATAAAGGTTTTATCACGGAAGCTACAAAGCTTCAGATTAACCGTCTACCCATTGGTAAATTGCGCCGTAAACACATCAAAGGTATTCTGGAGAGTATCCAAAAAAACAATTCCAGATTCACAAACAATACCTGGAACCATTACCTCAGGTATTTACGAATGGTGTTTACTGAATTAGTTGATATGGAAGCAGTCGAAGCGAATTACATTAAAGATATTCGCAAAAAGAAGATAACAAAGAAGAAAGCAAGAGTTGTAACAGAAGAAGAGCTAATAACTATACTTAAATTTCTTCGTGAAAATTATTACGCTTTTTACAGATTTATTCGGATTTTTCTTTGTTCTGGTGGTCGGGAAATTGAGTTACTTTCAACTGAGGTTCAAAATGTTGATCTTGAAAAACAAGAATATACCGTTCTAGTTCGAAAACGCAAAGCTGTAGAATGGGTAACCCGGCCTATCGTCAAAAATGCTCTACCTTTTTGGAAAGAAGTTTTGGAAGATATTGAACCCGGACAAACTTTAAAGAATGGTGATTATGTATTCAGTATTGGATTAAAACCTGGCTCAAAAAAAATTAGA
>Ga0114129_10001396_pt1 | contig 32539 bp, 32 predicted proteins | sample RhiMetdeltSRZDD1_FD_80071 | JGI IMG/M metagenome (GOLD analysis project Ga0114129, IMG submission 80071) | Populus rhizosphere microbial communities from Tennessee, USA - Rhizosphere MetaG P. deltoides SRZDD1 (version 2) (version 2) | ecosystem: Host-associated > Plants > Roots > Rhizosphere >...
GCGCCGCCGGCCGGCGAAATAGAAAAACCCGTCGGCGTCACGTGTGGCGAAATCGCCGGTGTAGAGCCAGCCGTCGCGCAGGGCCTCGGCCGTGCGCTCGGGGTCTTTCAGCTAGCCTTTCATGAGAAGGCCCGGCTCGCGCTCGCGCACGACGATCTCGCCGGCCTCGAGCTTCACCTCGAAGTGCGGGACGGGCAGGCCGACCGAGCCCACGCGCCCCTCGAGGTTGATCGTCGTGAAGCTGGCGGCCTCGGTCATCCCGTAGCATTCACGGATGCGCACGCCGAAGCGGCGTGCGAACGGCTCCCACAGGTGTGCCGGCGCCCCGCCGCCCCACGCGATGCGCACGGGATGCGCGCGATCGTTGCGCTGCGGAGGCTGCTTGAGAAGGATTCCGAGCACGCCGCCGAGATAGTGCATCTGGGTCGCGCGGTAGCGGCGCGCCCGGTCCCAGAACGAAGACGCGCTGAATCGCTCGAGCAGCGCCATCGGTACTCCGCGCTGCAAGCAGGCGACGATCACCTGACTACCGCCGATGTGATAGAGCGGCTCCCACGTCAGCATCACGTCGCCCGGGCGGACGTCGGCGAGCTGCGCCGCCACGTGGCCGGCCATCAAGTAGGGCTTCTCGCCGAGCATCACGCCCTTGGGCGGCCCCGTGGTGCCGGAGGTGTAGGTGATCGAGAGCACATGGTCGGCGTCTGGCGCGCTGCGCGGTGGCTTCGCTGTCCCGGCCGCGACGACGTCTTCGAGCCTTACGGACCGTGCTGACTCGGTGGGCACTGGCTCGCCGCGCCAGACCAGCAGATCGAACGCGGTCCGCGCCAGGATCGGCGTGAGCTCCGGAGCGAAGCGCTCGTCGACGACGATCGCCCGTGCCTCCGAATGCGTCAGGACATACTCGAGCCCGACACCGCGCAGATGGATGTTGATAGGCACCTGCGTGGCGCCCAGCTGCGCCAGGGCCAGGAAGACGGCCACGTGATCGGGGTGATTGGCGAGCATCACGGCGACCGGGTCGCCCGCTCGCAGCCCGGCGGCCGCCAAGCCGCTCGCCAGACGATTCACGCGCTTCGCGAGCTCGCCGAAGCTCAGCGGCGATTCTTCGAAAAAGCAGAAAGGCTTCGTGGAGTCGTCGCGGGCGCGGCGCGACAGCAGCTCGGAGATGGACTCCACCGCGCTAACGGTAGCAGACCGCGACGTCTCCGCGGAAACCCTGGCCAGACCTAGCCGAAGTCCCGCGTGCTAGAGTCGGCGCCGATCGATCCCGGGGAGGCCCGCATGTACGAGCACATCGTCTGGGAGCGAACTGACAACGTCGTCGTGATCACGCTCGATCGGCCTCGCGTGCTGAACGCGCTCAATCGCGCGCTCAAGCGCGAGCTGTCCGATGCGCTGACGAGGATCAAGACCGACGAGAGCATTCGCGCGGTGGTCATGACGGGGGCGGGGGAGCAGGCGTTCAGCGCCGGCCAGGACTTGACCGAAGCCAAGGACATGAGCGGGCCCGAGGCCGAGGAATGGGTGCGCGAGTTCGAGATGCTCTACGACCAGGTGAGGATGCTCGACGTGCCCGTGATCGCCGCGGTGAATGGCTGGGCGATGGGCGCGGGCTGCCAGCTGGCGCTGCTGGCCGACATCCGGATCTCGTCCGAAAACGCGCGCTACGGGATGCCCGAGATCCGGGACGGGATCCCGGCCGTGTTCGGGCTCGAGCTGCTCTGGAACACGATCGGGATGAGCCGAGGGCTCTATCTCGTCCTCAGCGGCGATTCGCTCGACGCGAAGCAGGCGCAAGAGGCCGGGCTGACGATCAAAGTCGCCCGGCATCGCGAGCTATTGTCCGAGGCGATGACGCTCGCGCGCACGATGGCGCAATTCGCGCCGATCGCGATGAAGCAGAACAAGCAGTACGCGCGGCGGCGGACCGAGTCGGACTTCCGGGCCTGCGCGCGATTCTGCGAGAGCGCGCATCACGCGTCGTTCGCGGCGGGTGACGCCAAGCGCGGGATGGAGGCGTTTCTCACGAAGAAGCGGTGAGCTTCGGCTAGCGCGACCATTCCTTCAGGCGCGCCTCGTCGATCTCGACGCCGAGCCCGGGACCGTCGAGCGCCAGAATGGCCCCGTCGGCGTACCGCACGGGCTGGCGGACGACGTCACCCTTCAAAAGCAACGGCCCGAAGAGCTCGCAGCCCCACGTTACCGGCGCCGCCGCCAGCGCCACCTGCAGGTAGGCCGCTGTTCCGAGCGAGGTCTCGATCATGCAGCCGACGTAGCAGCTCATCCCGGCGGCCTCGGCGATGCGCGCGATGGCCATCGTGCCGAGGATCCCGGTCGACTTCGTGAGCTTGAGCGCGAGGATGCTCACGCCGCCGCGGCGGGCGATCGCGAGCGCGTCGTGCGTGGAGCAGCAGGACTCGTCGGCCATGATCGGTACGTTCACGGCGCGCGCGATCTCGGCCATGCCGTCGGCATCCCACCGTGGCACCGGCTGCTCGACGAAGTCGAGGCGATAGGGCTCGAGCGCGCGAATGGCCTGGAGCGCGGTCGCGCGGTCCCAGCCCTGGTTGGCGTCGACGCGGAGCGAGATGCTCGGGCCGACGGCCTCCCGCAGTCGCCGGACGCGCTCGACGTCGTGGGCCACGGGGTGCGCGGCGGTCTTGATCTTGAAGATGCGGTGGCCGTGGGCGACCTTCTCGCGTGCTTCCGCGACCTCCGCATCAGAGCTTTCGACCGCGAGCGACCAGGAGAGCGGTACGCTCTCGCGCACGCGTCCACCGAGCAGCCGATGCACGGGCACGCCGAGCGCCCGGCCGTTCAGATCCCAGAGCGCCATCTCGACGGCCGCGCGTGCGAACGGGTTACCCTGGACACGCTTGGCCATCTCGCGGCTCAGCGCCTCGATCAGGGTCGCGTCGCGTCCGACGAGCCACGGTGCGATGTAGAGCTCGATCGTGACCGCGACCGATTCCGAGGACTCTTCGCTCCACGTCGGGCCGCCCAGGCACGCGGCCTCGCCCCAGCCCACGAGACCGTCCGCGGTCTCGACGCGGACGAAAACGAAGTTGACGGCCTCGAGCGTGGTGAACGACATCTTGTGCGGGCGCTTCACCGGGATGTCGGCGAGCGTCACGCGGACGTCGGCGATCTTCACGGGACTACCGCTCGAATCGTCCCGGATCGAACAGCGAGAGATCCATCGACGGCTTGCCGTCGAGCAGCCATTCGGCGACGTAGCGGCCGGTGGCGGGCGAGTGCTGGAAGCCGTGGCCGCCGAAGCCGACCGCGACGAAGAAGCCCGCGACACCCGGCGCCCAGCCGATGATCGCGTGATCGTCGGGCGTGAGCGGCCGGAGTCCGGCCCAGCCGCCGGCGATGCGCGCGTCGCCGATGATCGGCAGGCGCTGGATGGCCTTTTGCACGGCTTCCTCGACCTTGCCAGGATCCATCGGCACCTCGAAGTCCTCACCGATGTCCTCGACGTCGCCGGGGCTCAGCAGGACCTGCTCCATCTCTTTTCTGAAGTAAAAGCCGCTCGTCACGTCTGTCGTGAGCGGCACGGGCCCGGGAATCGCCGGGAAGGGCTCGGTGAAGAAGATGTGCCGGCGTCGCGGATGCACGGGTACATCGACACCCGCCAGGCGCGCCACGCGCGCCGCCGAGGGCCCGGCGGCGTTGATCACCAGCGGCGACGAGATCGCTCCGGCCGACGTCGTGACGCCGCTCATGCGGCCGTTCGCGCGCTCGAGGGCCTCGACGCGAACCCCCTCGAGGATCTTCACGCCGAGCTCGCGCGCGCGCCGGGCGAAACCGGCGGTGACTTCCGCCGGGCCGGCGAGGCCGTCGCCGGGGCCCCACACCGCCGCGATCAGGTCGTCGACGCGCAGAGCCGGAACGAGCTTGCGCGCGTCGTCCGGCGTGATCATGCGCACGTCGGCGCCCAGCCGCGTCTGGAGCGCGATGCGCGGCTCGAACGCGCGGAGCTGCTGTGGCTCGGAGAGGAGGAACAAGTAGCCGATCTTCTTGTAGCCCGGGTCGACGCCGAACTCGTCCTGGAAGCGTTCGAACACCTTGATCGCCTCCAGCGAGAATCGAATCTCGGTCTCGGTCGGGAACTGGACGCGGATGCCGCCGGCCGCCTTGCTCGTCGTGCCCGAGCCGACCGTCTCGCGCTCGACGACGACGACGTCACGAAGCCCGCGGCGCGCTAGGTTGTAGGCGATGCTGCAGCCCACCACGCCGCCGCCGATCACCACTGCGCTCGCGGTCCGTGGAAGATCCATGGGGCGCTGATTGTAGTCTAGGTTTGGCCGAGGCGCGCGATCAGCTCGCGATCCGCCGGCGGGAAGTCGAGCTCCTTCAGCCGCCGCGCCTCCACCCATTCCATCGCCTGCGACTCGCGCGGCTCGATCGTTCCCGATTCGAGGCCGCACCGATAGAAATGGATCACGACCGTCCGCTCCGGGTACTCCCAGCGCACGGTCTCCACGTGCTCGGCGACCGCGAAGGTGGCCGAGAGCTCCTCGGTCAGCTCGCGTCGCAGCGCGTCCTCGAGCGACTCGCCGGGCTCGCGCTTGCCGCCCGGGAACTCCCACATGCCCGCCAGGTGCGAGCCGGTACGGCGGCGCGTGATCAGATAGCGGCCATGGTCGTCCTGGATCAGCCCTGCTACGACCTCGACGAAGCTAGGCAAGCCGGTACGTGGCGCAAAAGCGCTTCATGGGGCAGGGGGCGCAGCGGGGCTTGCGCGCGGTGCACCACGTCGCGCCGAAGTCCATGAGCGCCTGGTTGAAGTCGTAGCCGCGGCCGCGCGGCACGAGCGCCGCGGCGAGGTCCCAGAACAGTCGCTGGCCGCGCACGCGGGCGAGTCGGCGCGGGCCCAGAAATACGCGGCTCAGCACCCGGCGCACGTTGGTGTCGAGTACGGCGGCGTCCCGGCCGTACGCGAACGACAGGATCGCGCCGGCGGTGTACCGGCCGATGCCGGGCATCTGGCGCAGCTCGTCCTCGCGGTCGGGAAGGCGGCCGCCGTAGCGGGCCACGCTCTCGCAGGCGATCGCGTGCAGGCGGATCGGTCGGATGTTGTAGCCGAGCGGGTACCAGAGACGACGCACCGCCGCGACGGGCGCGGCGGCAAGCTTCTCGATGGTCGGGTAGTGCCGGAGGAACTCGCGGTACTTGGGCAGGACACGGTCGACCTGCGTCTGCTGCAGCATGATCTCCGAGACCAGCACGCGGTAGGGATGGCGCGTGCGCCGCCAGGGCAGATCGCGCCCGTGAACGGCGTACCACGCGAGCAGCCGTCGCTGGAACCGGCGAATCGTGGACGGTGGCGGCGGTCGCACCGCGCGCAGTCTAGCACGTGTAAAATGGCGCTATGGCTCCCGCCGAAGAGTACGCGCTGGTGCGGCGTCGGGTCGGCTTCCTCGATCGCGCCGACTTCGGCGTGCTCGGGCTCACCGGCCGCGATCGCGCGAGCTTCCTGCATGCGCTGGTCAGCAACGAGATCAAGGCGCTCGCGCCGGGCCAGGGGTGCGCCGCGACCTTGCTCGACGTGCACGGCAAGGTGCAGGTGGTTCTCTACGTCTGCGTCGCCGACGATCGGATCTTCGTCGTGACGCCGCCGGCGATGGCCGCGAAGACCGCCGAGGCGCTCGATCACTATCTCTTCTCCGAGAAGGTCGCGATCGAGGACGTCTCGCGCGAGCACGCGCTGTTCGTTCTTGCCGGCGCCGAGGCGCGTCAGGCGAGCGAGCGGCTCACCGCAGCGTGCCCGCCGGAGAAGCCGTGGTCCCACGTGGCCGCGAAGCTCGCCGACACACCCGTGCGGCTCGTGAGCGGCGGCGGGGAGACCGGCGAGCCGGAGGTCTGGATCATGAGCCCGGCGGCCGACGCGCCGAAGGTGCGCAAGGCACTGGCCGCGGCCGGGATCGGACCGATCGGCGCCGAGGCCTTCGAGTCGCTTCGGATCGAGGCGGGCACGCCGGTGTTCGGCCACGACGTCGACGAGTCGGTGCTGCTGCCGGAGATCCCGTTCGAGAACCTGCTCTCCCATACGAAGGGCTGCTATCCCGGCCAGGAAGTCGTCGTGAGGATCCGCGACCGGGGCCACGTGAACCGGATGCTGCGCGGTCTCGTGCTCGAGGGCGATCAGGTGCCGCCGCAGGGCGCCGAGGTCGTGGCCGGCGACGCGACGATCGGCAAGGTCACGAGCGCGACCCGGTCGTTCGCGCTGAGCCGGCCGATCGCGCTGGCGTTCGTGCGCCGCCAGCAGGCCGAGCCCGGTACCCGCGTGTCGGTTCGCCTCGGCGGAGCGACGGCGGCGGCGACGGTCAGCGCGCTGCCGTTCGCGCGCTGACAGGCGACGGCGTGGCGGAAAACCGGCTCGCGCGCGAGACCAGCCCGTACCTCTTGCAGCACGCGCACAATCCCGTCGACTGGTACCCGTGGGGCGAGGAAGCGTTCGCCAGGGCGCGGGCCGAAGACAAGCCGCTCTTGCTCTCGGTCGGCTACTCGGCCTGTCACTGGTGCCACGTGATGGAGCACGAATCGTTCGAGAACGCCGAGATCGCGGCCGTCATGAACCGCCACTTCGTGAGCGTGAAGGTCGATCGCGAGGAGCGGCCCGACGTCGACCAGATCTACATGAACGCCGTGCAATCGCTGACCGGCCACGGCGGCTGGCCCATGACCGTCTTCCTGACACCGGACGGCGCGCCGTTCTACGGCGGCACTTATTTCCCGCCGGTCGATCGTCACGGACTGCCCGGCTTTCCGCGTCTGCTCGCCGCGATCGCGGACGCGTGGGCGACGCGCCGCGGAGAGGTCGTCGAGTCGTCGCGCAAGATCAGCGAGGCGCTGGGGCAGTCCGAGCGCCTGCGGGCAGCGAACGAGCTCCTGACGCCGGCGATCCTCGGCGAGGCGTTCCAGTTCATCTCGGCGCAGTTCGACGACGCCGACGGCGGCCTGGGCGGCGCGCCCAAGTTCCCGCAGCCGATGATCTGGGAGTTCGTGCTCCGCTACTGGAAGCGGACGCAGAACGCGCGCGCGCGCCAGATGGCACACACGACCCTGGCGATGATGGCGCGCGGCGGCATGTACGACCAGGTGGGCGGCGGCTTCCATCGCTATTCTGTCGACGCGCACTGGCTGGTGCCGCACTTCGAGAAGATGCTCTACGACAACGGCCAGCTCGCCTCGCTCTACCTGCACGGCTGGCTCGCGTTCGGCGACCCGGAGTGCCGGCGGGTGTGCGAGGAGACGCTCGACTACATCCTGCGCGAGATGACCGACCCGGCCGGAGGCTTCTACTCCTCGCAGGACGCCGACTCCGAGGGCCACGAGGGTAAGTTCTTCGTGTGGACGCCGGACGAGCTGCGCGAGGTGCTCGGCGACGCCGACGCCGAGGCCGCCAGCCGGTACTGGGGCGTGCACCGCGGCCCGAACTTCGAGGGCAAGAGCATCCTCTACGCGGCGGAAGAGCCCGACGCCGAGCGCATCGCCGCGATCAGGGCCAAGCTCTATACCGCGCGCGAGCGCCGCATCCACCCCGGCCGTGACGACAAGGTGCTCGCATCCTGGAACGGCCTGGCCTGCCGCGCGCTGGCCGAGGCCGGCCGCGCGCTCGGCCGCGCCGACTACATCGCCGCCGCGGTGAAGAACGCCGAGTTCCTCCTGACCGCGATGCGCGCCGACGGCCGGCTGCTCAGGACGTGGAAGAGCGGTCGAGCCAAGCTGAAGGGTTACCTCGAGGACTACGCGATGGTCGCGGTAGCGCTGCTCGAGGTATACGAGTCCACATTCGACCGGCGATGGCTCGACCAGGCGCGCGGCCTCGCGGACGACATGATCCGGCTCTTCTGGGACGACGATCTCGAAGGGTTCTACGACACGGGAAGCGACGGCGAGCGGCTCATCGTGCGGCCCCGCAACCTGTTCGACAACGCCGTACCGTGCGGCACCTCGGTCGCCGTCGAGACGCTGCTTCGCCTGGCGGTGCTGACGGGCGAGCGCGGCTACGAGGCGACGGCGCTGAAGGCGCTCCGACCGATGGCGGACTTGATGGCGCGCCACGCGAGCGGCTTCGGCCGCTTTCTCTGCGCGCTCGATTTCAACCTCGGACCGGTCGTCGAGGTCGCGCTGGTCGCGCCGGCCGCGGGCGACGCGCTCGACGCCCTCGTGAGCGAGGTCTTCGGCCGCTACCTTCCTAACCGTGTCGTCACCGGCCTGGTGGGGGGCGACAAGGCGAGCGCCGTCGGCATCCCGCTGCTCGAGGGACGCGAGGCGGTGAGCGGCAAGGCGACCGCCTACGTATGCCGAAACTACGCGTGCGAGCTTCCAGTCACCGATCGCGCCGCGCTGGCGCGCCAGCTCGAGGAGATACGGGATGCGTAGAGCTTCATTTTTGCTGCCGGTATTGGTGCTCATGTTCTGCGTGCCGGCTTCGGCTCAGCTCGACTCGCTCCTCAAGGAGATGGACACGTACGCGCGCTCGGGCGCAGGGCCCACGGGCGAGGTCAAGATCGGCGCCGCGCTCAAGCAGGCCCTGCAGGTCGGCACCGAGAACGCCGTGAAGCTCACGGGCAAGACGGACGGCTACTTCGCCAACAAGGCGATCAAGATCCTGATGCCCGAGCGGCTGCGCACGGTCGAGAAGGGGCTACGCGCCGCGGGCTACGGCGGCGAGGTCGACAATCTGGTGCTCAGCATGAACCGGGCGGCCGAGCGCGCGGCGCCGGAGGCGAAGAAGATCTTCTGGGACGCGATCGGCAAGATGTCGATCGACGACGCCCAGCGCATCCTGAGCGGCACGCCGACCGCGGCGACCGACTACTTCAAGGACAAGACCTCAGCCTCGCTGACCCTGTCGTTCCGGCCCATCGTCGACAAGGCGATGGACGAGGTCGGCACCGTCAAGCAGTACAACGAGCTCCTCGGCCAGGCCAAGGCGATCCCGTTCCTCAAAACCGAGAACTACGACCTCGACCGCTACGTGGTCGGCAAGGCGCTCGACGGCCTCTTCAAAGTGGTCGGCGACGAGGAGCGCAAGATCCGATCCGACCCGGCGGCCCGCGTCACCTCGCTCATGAAAGAGGTGTTCGCGAAGTAGCTTCCGCCGCCAGGAACGCGCGGACCCCGTCGTCCTCCGTGAGCCCGAGCGCCCGCAAGAACGCCTGCCCGGCCTCGTCGGCGCGCCCGAGATGCTTCAGGAGATGCGCGCGCAGCGCCCAGTACGGCTGGTAGCTGACGAGCGCATCGTCGTGGACCGCCTCGAGCGCCGCGAGGCCGGCCTCGTCGCCTCGCGCGCGGGCCAGTGCCGCCGCGTGACCGACCCGCGCGCCGATCGTGGGCGCGCACAGCAAGAGTCCCTCGTACAGGAGCGCGATCGCGTCCCAGTCCGTGCGCCCCGTCACGGCCCGCCGGGCGTGAGCCGACTGGATCGCGGCTTCGAGCTGGAAGCGCCCCGGCCTCCCGGTGCCTGCCGCATCCGCCAGAATGGTTTCGGCTTCGTCGATCATCACTGGCGACCAGAGCGCGACGTCTTGCCGGTCCAGCGGCACGTATCGGCCTTGCAAGTCACGGCGCGCCGGCCGCCGCGCCTCGCAGTGCAGCATCAAGGCAAGCAGACCGAGCGCCTCCGGCTCCTCAGGCATGAGCGCGGTCACCAGGCGGCCGAGCCAGATCGCCTCGTCGGCGAGCCCCCGGCGGCGCGGATCGGAGCCGGCGACGTCTTCCCAGCCGCTGCCGAAGGCCGCATAGATCGCTTCGAGGACCGAATCGACGCGATCCGGAAGCTCGCGGGAGGCCGGCACTTCGAACGTGATGCCGGCGTCGCGGATCTTGGCTTTCACCCTCACGAGCCGCTGGCTCATCGCGGCCGGTGCGACGAGGAATGCCGAGGCGATCCTCGCCGCGTCGAGGCCGAGCACGGTCTGCAGCATCAAAGGCGTCCGCGCGGCCGCGTCGATGGCGGGATGGGCGCAGACGAAGAGAAGCTTGAGCCGTTCGTCGGCGAAGGCGGGGACGCGCAGGTCGTCTGTCTGAGCTCGGTCCAGGAGCTCCAGCGTATCGGCGGCCGCGGCCTCGACCCTCGAATGCCGCGCGGCGTCGATCAAACGGCGCCGCGCGGTCGAGAGCAGCCACGCGTCGGGATTGGCCGGGACGCCCTGGCGTGGCCAGGTCTGGAGCGCCGCGACGAGCGCGTCGCCGAGCGCGTCCTCGGCGGCCGCGACATCACGCCACGACGCCGCCAGATAGGCGACCAGTCGGCCATACGACGTGCGCGCCGCTAACTCGGCGGCGCGATGCGCGTCGATGTGATCCTCAACCGCCGGCGCTGGGCAGGTTGGGGCGCACCTCGACGCTGCCGGTCGCGGCGGACGGGCAGCGCGCCGCCCAGTCCAGCGCCTGATCGAGATCGGGCACCTCGATGACGTAGTAGCCGCCGAGCTGTTCCTTGGCCTCGGCGAACGGCCCGTCCTGCACCTGGCGCTTGCCCTCGCGCCAGCGGATCGTCGTGGCGGACGGCGGCGGCTGGAGCCCGGCGCCGCCGACCATGATCCCGGCGTCGGCCAGCGCCTTCGTGTAGGCGCGGTACGCGCCCCAGTAGGCGTCCTTGCGCTTGGAGTCGGTGCGGGCGCCGAAGTCGGCGGTGTTCTCGTAAACCAGGATCGTGTATTTCATGGCCTCTCCTCCCTTGCCCCTATGACGGGCGACCGCCGGGCATTTCGACAGCCGCGCCATCGCAGCGCCAGGCCCGCCAGGAAGACCAGCGCGGACGGGAGCCAGACCCAGCCGAGCTCGCTCCACACCACGGTCAAGCCGTAGTAGCTGAGGAAGGCGCTCACAGAGATCGGCGAGACGACGATCGGCCGCCATGGAAGGAAATAGCGCGCGTCCCAGAACGGCGCGAGGAAGGCCACGCCGAGGCCGCCGTTGGTCATCGCGTCGAGCAACCCGTGTGAGGCCGTCGCCACGAAGAAGAACATCCAGAGCCGCGGCGCGCTCGCGCTCGCCGGCATGGTCCGGCGTACGACCGCCGTGACGACGAACGCCAGGACGGCGGCGCCGAAGAGCGAGTGCGAGAGCCCGCGGTGGCCCAGTACGTGACGGTCGGGGACACCGAGCAGGAGCGAGATGACGTCCAGATCGGGCGCGACGGCGCACATCGCGCCGAGGCCCCAGAGGATCGCGCGAGACCGGCGGCCGACCGCCACGCTGCCGATCGCGGCGCCGGCGATCGCGTGCGCGAAGACGGAGGGCATTCTGTACCCGACTGCGACAGCGAGCGGAGCTAGCCTCCGGCGCCGCCCGTGTCGCGCTCCGGCCCCGAGAGCGTCGTGCCGCCGTCGACCACCAGCACGTGGCCGGTGATGTAGCGCGCGTAGTCCGAGAGGAGGAAGCGCACGGCGTGGCCGATGTCCCAGCCGGTGCCCTCGATCTTGAGCGCCGAGGCCGTGCGCCGCCGGTCGCGCGCCGCCGCGCTCATCCCGCGCTGGTAGACCATCGGCGTGTAGACCGGGCCCGGCGCCACGCAGTTCACGCGGATGCCCTCGGCCCCATGGTCGACGGCCATGGCCTTGGTCAGCGCGATGACCGCGCCCTTCGACACGGTGTAGGCGGTGAGACCGCGCGGGCGCAGCGCCGAGATCGACGACACGTTGACGATCGCGCCGCCGCCGGTGCGCCGCATGGCCGGGATCGCGTGCTTCGCGGCGAGGAACATCGAGTCGACGTTGACGTTCATCAGGCGACGCCAGCTCTCTTCGGTCTCGTCGACCACGGAGCCGCGGCTGCCGATCCCCACGTTGTTGTCGAGATAGTCGAGCCGGCCGTAGCGGTCCATCGCGGCCTCGACGACGGCCGCGCAGTCAGAGGCGCGCGTCATGTCGGCCTGGAAGGCGAGTCCCTGGCCGCCGCTCGCCTCGATCAGCTCGACCGTGCGCTTGGCGAGCGCGACGTCGCGATCGACCACGATCACACGCGCGCCGGCTCGCGCCAACAAGATTGCGGCGGCCCGGCCGTTGCCGATGCCGTCGCCGGCGGCGCCGCCGCCAGTCACGATCGCGACCTTGTGCTGCAGCCCCCAGCTGTCCGGTATCTCGAAGCGCTGTCCGTCTGTCATGGGCGGATTCTAACACCCGGCTCGAGCGGCTCAGCCGAGCGGCACCCTCAGCACGCTGATCGAGTGCGCCGCGAATTCGTGCTCGAGCCGGTGGCCGCGCGCCGGGATGCGCCGCTCGCGCACGTCGACCGCGCGCGGGCTCTCGAACGAGTTGGTCGCCTCGACGTCGGCGCCGTTGACCTCCGCCACGCTGACGTCGTCCTTGATCGCGGCCTCGCCGAGCTCGATCGACGCCCGATGCGCGCGGTCGCGATCGCGGTTGACGACCGTGAGGGTGAGCCGGCCGCCGCTCGCGTCGCAGGTGGCGGCGGCGTCGAGCAGGGCGAACGGGCCGAGATCGGCCACGTGGTGCACCCCGCCGACACCGCTCTCCTCGAGGCCGGGCGCGAGTTCGTGGCTCGGGCTGTCGACGGCGACATCGAGCGCGATCTCGTGCGTGTGCTCGGCGTAGAGGCGCAGCGGGTGATAGATCGTCTGCAAGAAGAGGCCGTCGCGCCGGGTGAAGATCGGCGCGATCGCGTTCACGAGCTGGGCGAGGTTCGCGATGCGCACGGTGCGGCAGTTGCGGATGAAGCCGTTCAGGTACGTGGCGACGGCCAGCGCGTCGGACAGGTTGTAGCGCTCCTCGACGCCGCCGATGCGGTCCTGGAGACTCCGGGTGCGGTACCACACGTTCCACTCGTCGAAGGCGATCGCGATCGGATGCTCGATCCGCTGCACGTGCCGCACGCGCTCGATGAGCGCCGCGCACACGCGCACCGCGCGCTCGGCCTGGTGCGACTGGAACACGGTCGCGTAGTGATCGCGATGGCCGGTGTAGAGGTGGATGCTGTGGTAATCGACCAACGCCGCCAGGCCGTCGAGCACGGTCACGTCCCAGTCGCTGACGCCGTTGTGGCCGCAGCCGATCAGCTCGATGGACGGATCGGTCCGTTTCATCACGAAGGCGAAGCTCTTGGCCTTCTTCACATAGTCCTCGGCGCTCAGGCTGCCGATCTGCCAGCCGCCGTACATCTCGTTGCCGAGGCCCCAGTAGCGCACCCGGTGCGGCTCGGGAACGCCGTGCCGGCGCCGCAGGCTCGCCCAGTGCGTGTTGCCCGTGCCGTTGCAGTACTCGACCCAGGCCTGCGCCTCGTCCATCGTGCCCGAGCCCATGTTCACGCAGATGTAGGGCTCGGTGCCGATCATCCGGCAGTACTGGATGAACTCATTGGTGCCGAAGCGATTGGACTCCTCGGCGTGCCACGCCAGCTCCATCCGGCGCGGTCGTTCGGCGACGGGTCCAACGCCGTCGAGCCAGTGGTAGCCGCTCACGAAGTTGCCGCCGGGCCACCGAAGGATCGGGACGCGGAGCGGGCGCACCGCGTCGAGCACGTCGCGACGGAACCCGGCGGCGTCGCTCAGCGGCGAGCCTTCCTCGAAGATGCCACCGTAGATGCAGCGGCCCAGGTGCTCGATGAAGTTTCCGAAGATGCGGCGGTCCACGCTGCCGATCTTCCGGTTCAGGTCGATGCCGATCCGCGCCATTGCGCCCTCCCCGCCCTGTTATACTCCCGCACGGTCGACAGGAGGGCTCTTCATGCGCGATGCCACGCCGCGTCTCACTCGTCGCCGCTTCCTCGAAGGCGCCGCGCTCGGCGCCACCACCGTCACGCTCGGCGCGCGCCGCGCCTCGGCCCAGGCCAAGCCCACCATCACGTACTGGAACGGGCTCACCGGCGCCGACGGCAAGATCATGGACGAGCTCATCGACCAGTTCACGCGCGAGACCGGCATCCGCATGGAGCAACAGCGGATCGTCTGGGCCGATCTCTACGCCAAGCTGCAAGTCGCGGTGCCGGCCGACGAGGGCCCGGACCTGGCGCTGATCCACACCGTCGAAGTCCCGCATTTCGCCAGCGACGGCATTCTCGAGCCGATGGCCGACGCGACGACGAGCGCCAAGGGCTTCAAGGCGGAGGACTATCTGCCCTCGACGTGGCAGGGCGGAATGTACCAGGGCAAGCGCTACTCGATCGCGCTCGACGTGCCCCAGCACCTGCTCTACATCAGCACGAAGGTGCTGAAGGAAGCAGGCCTCGCCGGCGCCGACGGCAAGCCGAAGATTCCCGGCACGCGCGACGAGCTCTTGGCCATGGCCAAGCAGATCACGAAGGGCGATACCTACGGGTTCTCGATCGGCACCACGAATCCCGGCCGCTATACGTGGGGCTTTCACAATCTCCTCTGGCAGAACGGCGCCAACGTCTATGCGGCGGACCTCAAGAAGTCCGGGCTCGGCGAGCCCTCGGCGCTCGAGGTGGCCGAGTTCTGGAGCGCGATCCAGAACCAGCACAAGGTCGCGCCCCCGGCGAACGCGAACTGCCGCGATGCCTTCATCGCCGGCAAGCTCGGTTTCTGGATCGCCGGCTCGTGGAACTTCACGGGGCTGCGCGAGGCCAAGGTCGAGTTCGTGGCGGCGCCGGTGCCCAAGATCTTCAAGCAGGCGACCGTGTGGACGATGCCGCACCAGTTCACGTTCCCGAAGAAGAAGGCGGTCGATGCGGCCAAGCGCGACGCCGCGTGGGCGCACATCCGCTGGATGAGCGATCACGTCGCCGAGTGGACCTTGAAGGCCGGGCAGGTGTCGGCGCTCCGCAAGCCGCACAGCGATCCGCGCATCACCGGCGACCCGGTGTTCCGTGTGTTGCTCGGTCAGGCCGCGCAGTGGCAGTCGGGTCAGCCGACGCCCAAGTGGGTCGCCGCGGAGAACCTCACACGGCCGGTCATCGAGAACGTGTACATCGGCCAGAAGCCGGCTGCGGCGGCCATGGGTGACCTGGCGCGACAGATCAACGCGCTCCCCGACTAGTGCGCCGCCGGGGCGCCTTCACGCCGTACCTGTTCCTGGCGCCCGGCCTCGTCCTGTTCGCGCTGTTCCGCGTCTATCCCTTGCTCGAGGGCCTGTGGCTCTCGTTCACCAACGCGCGCCTGGGCCGCGCCGAGCGCGTCTTCGTCGGCACGGCGAACTACGCGCGGCTCTTCGACGACACGCGGTTTCAGCTGAGCCTCGTCAACACCGCCTACTACACGATCGCCAGCACGGTGCCGATCCTGGCCGTCCCGCTGCTGCTGGCGGTGGCGCTGAACCGCGGCGTGGCCCTCCGGACCTTCCTGCGCGGCGCTTTCTTCTTTCCGTTCACGCTGTCGGTCGTCACGGTAGGGCTCACGTGGCTCTGGCTGCTCGATCCCGTCATCGGGCCCTCGACGTACTATCTGCGCGCGGCCGGTGTCCCCGTGCGCTCGTGGCTCGCCGATCCGGCCACGGCGATGTGGGCGATCATCCTGACGACGGTCTGGTGGGTCACCGGGTACTACCTGGTGATCTACCTCGCGGGACTCCAGGACATTCCGCGCGAGCTGTACGAGGCGGCGGCGATCGATGGCGCCGGCGGCTGGCGGAGCTTCTGGTCGATCACGATGCCGCTGCTCCGGCCGGTCTTCCTCTTCGTGCTCGTCACGCACGTCATCGGCTCGTTCCAGATCTTCGGCCAGGTGTTCGTCCTCACCAACGGCGGCCCGGGCGACGCGACGCGGACGGTCGTGCAACACCTCTACGAGACCGCCTTTCAGAACTTCTTCCACTTCGGCTCGGCCTCGGCGATGGCGTGGGTCTTGTTCGTGATCATCCTGGCGTTCTCGCTGCTCCAGTTCCGGCTGCTGCGCGGCCACACGCAGTACTGAGACGGCATGGACCGATCCGCTCGCGTCTGGCGCCTGCTGATCACCGCGATCATGGTCGTTCTGGCGATCGCCTGGCTCTTGCCCGCGGTGTGGGTGCTGGTCACCTCGCTGAAACTGACCGAGAACATCGTGCGCGTGCCGCCCGAGTGGATCCCGTGGCCGGCGACGCTCGCGCACTACGGCGAGGTGCTCTTCAGCAGCTCGCGGACGGCGCGGATCGGGCGCGCGTTCCTGAACAGCACGGTCGTGTCGCTCGGCTCGGTGGCGGTGGTCGTGCTGACCAGCGCGATGGCGGCCTATCCACTCGCGCGCATGCGGTTCCGTGGACGCGACGCGATCTTCGCGCTGCTGGTCGGTAGCCTGATGATCCCGAACGCGGTGGTGCTGGTGCCGCAGTATGTCCTCGTGCAGCGCCTGGGGTGGCTCAGCACGTATCAGGGGCTGATCGTCCCCGAAGCGGCCATGACGTTCGCGTTCGGCGTGTTCCTGCTCCGCCAGTTCTTCTTGACGATCCCGTCCGAGCTCGAGGACGCGGCGCGCATCGACGGCGCCGACCCCTGGCAGATCTTCACCCGCATCGTGCTGCCGCTCTCGCAGCCGGTGCTGGGCGCGCTCGCGATCTTCGCGTTTCGCTCGGCGTGGAACGACTTCCTGTGGCCGCTCATCGCGGTCAACAAGCCCGACATGTTCCCGCTGCCGGTCGCGCTGGCGCTGCTACGCGGCGCCTACGCGGCGGAGTCGTACGGACCGATCATGGCCGGTGCGGTGCTGAGCGCGCTGCCGCTCCTGATCGTGTTCCTGGTGGCCAATCGCCGGATCGTCGAGGGCGTGCGGGTCAGCGCGCTGAAGGGCTAGCTCGGCGTCCAGGGGCCGGTCACGACGACCGCCTCGTCCTGGCCGGGCCAGGGCGGCATCGTCACGCCGAGGACTCGCAGCGGGCCGTCGGCGAGCGCGCGGAACTGGAAGTGAGCGCCGAGCGGAATGGTGAGGCACACGCCCGGCTCGAGAGCGACGATTTCCTCGCGCGGGCCCTGGCGCCTCCATATCTCGCCGCGGCCCTCCAGCACGTACCAGATTTCCTCGACCGTCCGGTGGGTCACCGCCGCGGCCGCGCGGCCCGCGGCGAGCTCGAACTCGGCGAGCCCGCCGCCCGAGAGGCCCAGCAGGACGCGGACGTCGGAGCCGTCGGGCGCGGTCGCGGTGGGGCGATCGGGGCGTCGCGTGGTCGCGAACGACGTCACGGGCCCAGTGTAGCCCGCGCCGGCACTACGGACCGCATACGTCGGCGCGTCGAGCCCGACGGGAAGTGTCGTTTTCCCAAGCGCTCATTGCTTGGCGCCGTCACGACACAGAACCTATGGTGGAGCTATGGCCGATGTGAACGAGTCCACGACCGCGCCGACGGTGACCCGCTGCGGCCGCTGCCAGGCGGCGCTCGGCGAGAGCGAGCGCGTCGCCGCGGGTGACCGCATCTTCTGCCGAACCTGTTACGACATCCTCAAGCTCCAGGTGCGGACCGGCGTCGCGGCGATGTCGGAAGGAATCAACTATCCGTTCGCGGCCATCGGGGCCATCCTGGGCGGCGTCGTCGGGGCGCTCGGCTGGTGGGGACTCACGGTGGCCACCAAGATCGGCTTCGGCCTGGTGGCGGTGGTGATCGGCCTCCTCGTCGGCCACGGCACCTTGCGCTTCGCCGGCGGCAAGCGAAGCCTCGGGCTGCAGCTGATGGCCGTGGTCGTCGGCGCGCTGTCCTTCCTGGTCGCGGTCTATCTCGTCAACATGACCTTCATCAACCACGCGCTCGCCGAGCGCGGCGATGCCTGGCGCGTCGGCTTTCCGCCGCCGTCGCTGACCGCGTTCTACCACGTCATCGCGGCCAACTTCGGGATCATGAAGCTCGTGTTCCTCGGCATCATCGTGTACGAGGCCTGGTTCATCCCGCGCCCGCTCAAGCTCACCGACTCGTGACCGAGCCGAGCGAGGCCGAGCGCCGCTCGCGCGAGATCGAGAACTTGCGAGCGGTGTACCAGAGCCTCCAGCCCTCGAAGGCGCCGAACGAAAGCCACGGCTCGTACGGCGGCAAGGCCGCCGCCGGCGCCGCGGGGGCGGCCGCGCTCTTCGTGCTCGGCAAGGCGAAGTTTTTCGGGCTCGCGGCCGGGCTCGTCAAGTTCAAGACGCTCGCCACCATGCTGCTCTCGATCGGCGCCTACGCGGTCGAGTGGGGCTGGCTCTTCGCCGCCGGGTTCGTCCTGCTGATCTTCGTTCACGAAAAGGGCCACGCCGTGGCCATGCGCGCCGAGGGCATTCCGGCCGGCGCGCCGGTCTTCATCCCGTTCGTGGGCGCCTTCATCGCGATGCAGGGGCAGCCGAAGAACGCCGCCGTCGAGGCGCGGGTGGCGATGGCGGGCCCGATCGCCGGCTCGCTCGCCGCCTGGGCGACCCTGTGGGCCGGCCACGCGCTCGAGCTCCCGCTGCTCCGGGCGCTCGGCCACACCGCGGTGCTGATCAATCTCTTCAACCTCGTGCCGGTGCTTCCGCTCGACGGCGGCCGGATCGTCACCGCCTTCACACGTACGTACTGGGTGATCGGCTACGCGGTCGGGATCCTCGCGCTGCTCGTCACGCAGTCGCCGCTTCTCTTGCTGGTCCTGCTGGTCGGTCTCGTCTCGCTCGTCCAGCGCTGGCGCAATCCCGCATTGGGCTACGACGCGCTTGCGCCGCGCCAGCGACAGCTGATCGCGCTGGTCTACGCCGGGCTGGTCATCGCGCTGGCCGCCACGTTGGCCCAGTAGCCCGCCTCCGAGTACACTGCCCTCTCGGGAGGAGCGAATGACCGAGACGGGCACCAACGAGGTCGTCTGGCGACCAACCCGGGAGTACGCCGAGCGCACGCGGCTGTCCCGATTCATGCGCTCGCTCGGCGTCGCCTCGCTCGAGGAGCTCCAGCGACGCAGCGTCGCGGATCCGGACTGGTACTGGGACGCGGTCGTCAAGGATCTCGGGCTTCGCTTCACCCGACCGTACACGCGCGTGCGCGACGTGTCGCGCGGGCTTGCATGGCCGCGCTGGTTCGAGGGCGGCCTGATGAACTTCGCCGACAACTGCGTCGACCGGCACGTCGAGGACGGGCGCGGCGACCAGCCGGCCCTCATCTGGGAAGGCGACGACGGCCGCACGCGCACCCTGACCTATCGCGAGCTCTCGCGCGAGGTGAACCAGCTCGCCAACGCGCTCAAGCGGCTCGGCGTCGGCGAGGGCGACCGCGTTGGCGTGTTCTTGCCGATGTCGCCCGAGGCCGCGATCGCGACCCTGGCGGTCGTGCGCATCGGCGCGATCTACACGCCGTGCTTCTCGGGCTACGGCGTCCAGGCGGTGGCCTCGCGGCTTCAAGATTGCGAGGCCATGGCCCTCGTCACCGCCGACGGCTTCTACCGGCGCGGCCAGATCGTGAAGATGAAGGAGACCGCCGACGAGGCGGTCGCGGCGTCGCCGTCGGTCAAGAGCGTGATCGTCTACAAGCGCCTGGGCCGCGACATCCCGTGGACGCAAGGGCGCGATCGCTGGTGGCACGAGCTGATCGGCCAGGAGTCCGACGTGTGCCCGGCGCTGCCGGGTGAGTTCGATCGGCCGTGCTTGATCATCTACACGTCGGGAACGACGGGACGGCCGAAGGGCGCGGTGCTCACCCAGGGCGGCTTCCTGCTCAAGTGCGCCCACGACTTCGGCTATCTCATGGACGTGGGCCCGGGCGATCGGCTCTTCTGGCTGACCGACCTCGGCTGGCTGATGGGCCCGATGCTGATCACGGCCGGTCTCTTCCACGGCGGCACCGCGATGCTCTTCGAGGGCGTGCCGGATTATCCCAAGCCGAACCGTCTCTGGTCGCTCGTGGAGCGCCACCAGATCTCGGTGATGGGCCTCTCGCCGACCGCGGTGCGCGCGCTGATGCCGCACGGCGCCGAGCACGTGCACGCGCATGAGCTCGGCTCGCTCCGCGTGCTCGGCTCGACCGGCGAGCCCTGGAACCCCGAGCCGTATCGCTGGCTCTTCGAGAATGCCGGTAAGGCGCGCGTGCCGATCATCAACTACACCGGCGGCACCGAGATCTCCGGCGGCATCCTGAGCTCGTTCCCGATCGCGCCGATCAAGCCGTGCTCGTTCTACGGTCCCATCCCGGGCATGGCGGCCGACTGCTTCGGCGACGACGGGCGGCCGGTGCGCGGGCAGGTGGGGGAGCTCGTGGTCACCGCGCCGTGGCCCGGCATGACGCAAGGATTCTGGAAGGACCCGCAGCGCTACGAGGAGACGTACTGGTCGCGCTGGCCGAACGTATGGGTCCACGGCGACTGGGCCTACGTGGACGATGACGGCTTCTGGTTCATCCAGGGTCGCTCGGACGACACGCTGAAGATCGCCGGCAAGCGGCTCGGCCCGGCCGAGGTCGAGTCGGTGCTGGTCTCGCACGAAGCCGTGGCCGAAGCGGGCGTGGTCGGCGTGCCGCACGAGGTCAAGGGCGAGGCGATCGTGTGCTTCGTCGTCCTGCGGCCGAGCCATCACGGCTCCGAGCCCTTGCGCACCGAGCTCTCGGACCTGGTCGCCCGGCAGATGGGCAAGGCGCTCAAGCCCGAGCGGGTGCTGTTCACGAAGGACCTGCCGAAGACCCGCAGCGCCAAGATCATGCGGCGCGTGATTCGCGCGACCTACATGGGCAAGGAGCCGGGCGATCTCTCGTCGCTCGAGAACCCCAGCGCCGTCAAGGCCATCACGGAGGCGTCCTGATGCTGAGCCGGGAAGACAACGAGCTCTTGACGCGGACCGGACCAGGCACGCCGATGGGCGCGCTCTTGCGACAGTACTGGATGCCCGTGGTGCTCTCGAGCGAGCTCGCGGCCGGGGGCAAGGTGAAGCGCGTGCAGATCCTCGGCGAGCGGATGATCGCGTTTCGCGCGAAGAACGGCCAGGCCGGGCTCGTCGGTGAGTTCTGCCCTCACCGGCTCGCGTCGCTCTACTTCGGCCGGGTCGAGGAAGCCGGGATGCGCTGCGTGTATCACGGCTGGAAGTTCGGCATGGACGGCCGCTGTCTCGAGATGCCCAACGAGCCGCCCGGCTCCGGCTTCGCCTCGAAGATTCGTCACGTCGGCTATCCATGTGAGGAAGCCGGCGGCATGGTGTGGGCCTACATGGGGCCGGCGAGCCCGCCGCCGCTGCCGCACCTGGAATGGACGCTCCTGCCCGACTCGCACAGCTTCGCGTCCAAGCGCGTGCAGGAGTGCAACTGGTTCCAGGCCATGGAGGGCGGCATCGACTCGAGCCACATCTCGTTCCTGCACGCGCCGCTCGATCCCGGCGACGCCGAGGTCACGCGCGCGCTCGACCTGGCGAGCTTCGGCGTCGGCTCCGCGGTGCAGACGGCGGATCGCGCGCCTCGCTTCGAGGTAGTCGACACCGACTACGGCGTGCTCATCGGCGCCCGGCGCAATCGGCCGGACGGCAAGCACCTCTGGCGGATCACGCAGTTCCTGATGCCGTTCTATACGATGCCGCCGACCGACCTGGACGAGAAGATCACCCAGTCGCACATCTGGGTGCCGATGGACGACCGCACCTGCATCAACTGGATGGTCACGTGGCATCCGGACCGGGCGCTGACGCGCGAGGAGATCGAGCTGAACGTCGCCGGCAAGGGCGCTCACGTGTGCGAGTACCTGCCGCCGACCTCGGAGCCCTACGGCGACATCCGCACCAGCGCCAACCGCGACAACGACTACGAGATGGACTGGGAGGCGCACCGCACGCGCATGTTCTGCGGCATTCCCGGCTTCGGCGTCCAGGATCAGGCGATCCAGGAGAGCCAGGGCGACATCGTGGACCGGCAGCTCGAGCATCTGGGCTCGAGCGACACCGCGATCATCCAGGTGCGAAAGCGACTCATGCACGCCGCGCGCGCCCTCGCCGACCGCGCGACGCCGGCGCCGGGCCGCAATCCCGAGTCGTTTCACGTGCGCTCGGCCTCGGTTGTGCTGCCGCCCGGCGCCAGCTGGGTCGACGGCGCCTTGCCGCGCGTGATGGCCCGGCCCGGCCGCCAGCTCACGCTCGTCTAGGGTGGTATACTCCGCCTGACGTCGTGGGGGGAGGATTCCTGAGAACCGGGTGCGGCCCGGGACCCCTCGAACCTGCACTGGGTAATGCCAGCGAAGGGAACACGGCGAGAAGGACAGCGGCCGCACCCGTCAGGGGACGCGGCCGTTTTGTTTATGAAGATCAGCGTCAACGGGAAGGACCTGGAAGTCGCCGACGGCCTGAGCGTCGAAGGGCTGCTCACGCACCTCGGCGTCAAGCGCCAGTACACCGCGGTGGCGGTGAACCGCGAGGTGACGCCGAAGAGCGCCTACGAGGCGACCGTGCTGCGCGACGGCGACCGGGTCGAGATCGTCAGACCGATGGGTGGCGGCTAGGCAGGGAGGTCGAGCCATGAGCGATACGAATCTGGTCATCGGGGGCAAGGAATTCTCGTCGCGACTGATCGTCGGGACGGGAAAGTACGCGTCGATGGACGTCATGAAGCAGGCGCACGAGGCCTCGGGCGCCCAGATCGTGACGGTGGCGCTCCGCAGGGTCAGCCTGCCGTCGGGTGAGTCGATCCTCGACCATCTCGATACGACGCGCTACACGCTCCTGCCGAACACGGCGGGCTGCTACACCGCCGACGAGGCGATCCGCACGTGCTACCTGGCGCGCGAAGCCGGGCTCGGCGAGATGGTCAAGCTCGAGGTGATCGGCGATCCGCGCACGCTCTTCCCGGACGTCTTCGGCCTGCTCGAGGCCACCCGGACGCTCGCGCGTGAGGGCTTCACCGTGATGCCCTACACCAACGACGATCCGGTGATGGCCAAGAAGCTCGAGGACGCGGGCGCGGCCGTCGTCATGCCGCTCGGCGCCCCGATCGGCTCGGGTCTGGGCATCCGCAACCCGTACAACATCAAGATCATCCTCGAGTCGGTCAGCGTGCCGGTCATCGTCGACGCCGGCGTCGGCACCGCCTCGGACGCGGCGATCGCGATGGAGCTCGGCTGCGAGGGCGTGCTGATGAACACGGCGATCTCGGGCGCGCAGGATCCGGTCGGCATGGCCCGCGCGATGCGGCTCGGCGTCGAGGCGGGCCGCGCGGCGTTCCGCGCCGGACGGATCGGCAAGAAGCTCTACGCCACCGCGTCCTCGCCGCTCGAGGGCGTTCCCGATTGGACGAGCTGAAGCTCTGTCTCGTCACTGACCGCACGCAGACACGCGGCCGCGAGCTCACCGCGGTCGTCGAGGAGTGCCTGGCGGCGGGCCTTCCCGCCGTCCAGGTCCGCGAGAAGGACCTCGGCGCCGGTGACCTCGCGTTTCTCTGCCGGCGGCTGCGCGCGCTCACTCTCGATCGCCAGGCGCTCCTGATCGTCAACGACCGCGTCGACGTGGCCCTCGCGGTCGGCGCCGACGCGGTCCAGCGCACGTCGACCTCGCTGCCCATCCAGGACATTCGCGCGATCGCCGACAAGCGCCTTCGCATCGGTGTCTCGACCCATTCTCTGGACGACGCGGTCGAAGCCGAGCTGAAAGGCGCGGACTGGGTGGTGTTCGGCCCGGTCTACGACACGCCGTCGAAGCGCCCGTACGGGCCCCCGCAGGGGCTCGAGCGTCTCGCGCGCGTGGCCGCCACCGTTCGCTTGCCCGTGGTCGCGATCGGCGGGATCACGCCCGAGCGGGTGCGCGAGGTGATGGCGGCCGGCGCGCGCGGCGTGGCCGTGATCTCGGCGATCATCGCCGCGGAGTCCCCGGGCGACGCGACGCGGCGCTTCCTCGACGCGGTGGACCGCGGCGCGTGAAGGTTCTGATCGTCGGCGGCGGCATCATCGGCTGCGCCGCCGCCCTCGAGCTCGCCCGCGCCGGATGTCGGGTGACCGTGCTGGAGCGAGCGACGCCCGGCGCCGAAGCCTCGAGCGCCGCGGCCGGCCTGCTGGCGCCCATAGACGAGTCCGCCGAAACGAACTTCGCCCGGCTGGCGCTGGCGAGCTGGCGCCTCTACCCGGACGTCGTCCGCGATCTTCAAGATAGAACCGGCATCGATGTCGAGTACGTCACGCGCGGCACCATCTATCCGACCTCGGCCGACCGGAAGCAGCGCGACGTCACGGCGTGGGCAGACATCGAAGAGTTCGGCGTCGAGATACTGCAGGGGGAGGAGGTCCACCGGCTCGAGCCGGCGCTGTCGCCGGCCATCAGCCACGCGATCTTCGTGAGGGGCGACCACTGGCTCAATAACCAGCGGCTGGTTCTCGCCTACGCCCAGACGGCGGTCGCCGCCGGCGTCGAGCTGAACAGCGGCTGCCACGTCTCGCGCCTGATCGCCGACGGTGGCCGCGTTCGCGCGGTGGTGACCGAGGGCGAGCGGATCGAGGGCGACGCCGTCCTGCTGGCCGCCGGCGCATGGAGCGGCGAGCTGATGGCCGGGCTCGGCGTCTCGTTTCGCGTCGAGCCGCGGCGCGGCCAGATGCTCGCGCTCGCCCACGTGCCGCCGGCGATCACGCATTGCGTGCATGGCGAGGTCTATCTCGTGCCCAGGCCGTCGGGGGAGCTCTTGATCGGCGCCACCGTCGAGCGCGCGGGATTCCATCGCGCCGTCACCGCCGAGGGGATCGCCGGGCTCTTGCAGGCGGCGTTCGAGCTGGTGCCGTCCGTGCGCGAGCTGCCGATCGCCCGCACGTGGTGCGGATTCCGCCCGTGGGCGCCGGACAGCCTGCCGGTGCTCGGTCCGTGGCCCGGGCTCGAGGGGCTGTTCGTCGCCACCGGGCACTTCCGCAACGGGATCCTGCTGGCCCCGATCACCGCGCGCCTGATGACCGAATGGATCACCGGCCGCCAGCCGAGTCTCGCCGTGAAGGACTTCCTGCCGGATCGCTTCGCGCGGCGCTGACCGCTACTCCGACGCGCTGGACCGTCGAATGTCGAGCATGGGCGCGAGCGCGCCGCGCCCGGGCACTTCCTCGATCTGCGTGATGGTGTTCATGCGCGTGACGATGTCCTTGACGGTGTTGACGCCGTCACGCGCGCGCGCCGCCCACTGCGCGTCCTCGCTGCCCTCGGGCAGGCGGCGCGCGAGGATTCCGAGACCACCGGCCACGATCATCAGCGCGTTGTTGATCTCGTGCGCGGCGGCGCGCGCCAGGAGGTTCACCGCGCGGAGCTCGGCGGCATCGCGTCGCGCCGCCTCGGCCGCCTGCGCGTTGACGACGTCGACGAAGAGCCGCGTGAAGCCGCCGATGCCGATCACGCTCACGAACAGGAGCGGCAGCCAGTCGCGGCGAAACAGCTCGAGCCCGCGCGCGCCGAGCAGCAGGAACGTGACGAACGTGATGACGTACACCGCGCCGCCCAGCACGAACCCGTGCCGCGACCGCACGCCGCCGGAGCGCCGAGCCCACGCCAGCGCCAGCGCGCTGGCACCGGCCGTCGCCAGGAGCCCGAACACGCCCGCCGGCGCGCCGGCGCCGCCGAGCGAGATCCGATAGATCGAGGCGACGAACGCGGCGACCAGCCCGGCGCCACCGCCCTCGACCAGGGTCACCAGCGCGATCGGCAGCGCGCGGGCGTCGACGAAAGTGCCCTGACCGACTTCGATGCGCGAGATCATGAGCGCGATCGTCAGCGTCCCGAAGATGACACCCGCCACGATGCTGCGCGCTCGGGGATCGATCCAGGCGCGGCCGTCGCACCAGCGCCGCGCGTACGAATAGAAGACCAGGCCCAACACCACGATGCCCGCCGCCTCGATGACGTGATGGATGTCCACGGAGAGCCGGGTGATCATCGCGCGCAGAGCGTCCATGTGCCCCTCTTGCCCGAGTGTTTCGGCTCCCGCCAGTATGCAGGCGCGGAGCGGTCCGCCGGCAGTAGAATGTCGTCCACATCCCCGGAGAACGGAGAGGATACATGACCAAGGACGAGCTGAAGCAGCGGGTCTACCAGGCGATCGACCAGCGCGGCGACGAGATCATCGGATTGGGCGAAGCGATCCGGCGCCACCCCGAGCTCGGCTTCAAGGAAGTCAAGACCGCGCGCCTGGTCGAGGAGACCTTCAAGAAGCTCGGACTGGCCCCGCGCGCGGGCCTGGCCATGACCGGCGTGCGCGCCGAGGTAGCCGGCCGCGGCGGCGAGGGGCCGACCTTCGCGGTGCTCGGCGAGCTCGACGCGCTGGTCGTGGCCGGCCATCCCGAGGGCGACGCGACGACCGGCGCCGCGCACGCGTGCGGTCACAACGCCCAGGTCGCGGGGATGCTGGGCGCGGCGATGGGGCTGCTCGACACGAAGGCGTTCGATCAGCTCGGGGGCAAGGTCGTGTTCTTCTCGGTCCCGGCCGAGGAGTACGGCGACATCGAGTGGCGCGTGTCCCAGGCGCGTGCCGGCAAGCTCGAGTTCCTCGGCGGCAAGCCCGAGCTCCTGCGTCTGGGCCACTTCGACGACGTCGACCTGGCGATGATGATCCACACGACGTCGCGCAACGAAGAGGGCAAGGCCGGCGTGCCCGCGTCGAACAACGGCTGCATCGTGAAGACCGTGCGCTACATCGGCCGCGCGGCCCACGCCGGCGGCGCGCCCCACATGGGCGTGAACGCGCTCTACGCGGCGCAGATCGGTCTCATGGCGATCAATGCCGTGCGCGAGACCTTTCGCGACGAGGACACGATCCGCGTGCACCCGATCATCACGCACGGCGGCTCGCAGGTGAACGTGATCCCGGGCGAGGTGCGCATCGAGACGTACGTGCGCGGCAAGTCCATGCCGGCGATTCTCGACGCCAACGTGAAGGTCGATCGTGCGCTCCGGGCCGGTGCCCTGGCGCTCGGCGCGAAGGTCGAGATCGAGACGCTACCCGGCTACATGCCGATGACGTGCGATCCGATCATGGCGCGTCACTTCAAGGACAACGTCACCACGCTCTTCGGCGAGGAGAACTTCCGCCAGATCGGGCACCGGACCGGATCGACCGACATGGGCGATCTCTCGCAGGTGATGCCGATCCTGCATCCCTACATCGGCGGTGCGAAGGGCACCGGTCACGGCGCCGACTTCGCGATCGTCGACAAGTCGCTCGCCTATCTCGGCAAGGCCAAGGCGCTCGCGGCGATGGTGGTCGACCTCATGTGGGATGGCGCGGCGGGGGCTCGCGAGGTGCTCGCCAAGGCTAAGCCGCCGATGACCCGCGAGGGTTACCTCAGGGCGCAGCGCGCGCTCGCGCGGCGCGAGACCTACGAAGGGTAGGTCCCGCGCCGCGCGGTACTTTAGCGCGTCGGCTTCGCGAAGCTCTTCACCGCGAGCTCGCCGATCTGCTTGCCCATCGCGGAGCCGACTTCCGTCGAGTTGCGATAGTGCACCCCGTCGTAGATGCGGGCCTGGGCGACTTCCTGCACGAACTCCGCGATGGTCTTCCAGGTGCGCGGGGCGCCCGGCGCGAACGGGCTCGTCGCGGTCAACACGGGCGTCGCGCCACTGCCGATCTCGGCCTGTAGCACCGCGCCGAGCGAGCCCGACACGATGCAGTGGGCGCACGGATATTCCGGGTGCATCGGCGTATCGATGAACGGCGACCAGCTCGGGTCGCGCTCGGTGGCGTCGTTGCCGTCGACGTCGCCGTTGCGGATGGCCGTGACCGGGCGCCAGAAGTTGTACGTGTACTTGGCGTCGAACACGGCGATCAGCGCGTCGTCCATGGCCATCGCGGCGATCGCGAACAGGCGCGCGTTCGCGGTCACGTCGCGGCCCGGCGCGGCGGCGACCGAGCGCGCCACCGGCCAGTAGACGGCCGGAGCGGTCGCCTCCCAGAACTTGGCAATCGCGGTTTGCTCGGCGGTGCGCTGGGTGCTGTTCTTGCCGCCGACCGCCTTGATCTCGTTGTAGTCACGCACCCAGATCTGGCTCGTCAAGGCGGGCGGCGGCCCCGGCCGGAACTGCGAGCCGCTCGTCATCACCCACGGCTTGCGCTTACCCCAGTTGGGTACCGCCGGAGGCATGGTCGGCACGTAGACGCCGGCCGCCGCGTGAGGCCGATACATATCGGGGACCAGCAAGCCCTCGTCGGGACGGGCCAGGCATGCGGTCGCCGCCTGCTCGCCGACCGCGATGCCATCGCGCTTCGCCTGCCCGTCCGGGACGAGCTTCAGGGCGGCCTCGTAGTCGGCGTCGATGGCCTGCTGCTGCATGGGCATGAGCTTCAAGAGCACGGTCCGCGTCGAGGCGGCGACCGCCGTGTCGACCGAGGCGCCTGGTGCCGCGTTGATCTTCCCTATGAACGGGGCATAGCGGCCCGTGATCGCGTTGACCGCTTCGAACACCGCCACCTGGACGTGCGCCATGACGCGCACGGCCGGAGGCGTCCCGGGGGCCTTCGACGCGATGTCGGCGGCCTTGGCGTTCGCGTCAGTCACGACGTCGGCGCCGGCCGCGAGCACGCCGGTCATGGTGACCACGGCGAGGGCGAGGGCAGCGACGCAATGTTTCATAGGCATGAGCCTCACTCCTTCATTTTCGGGTTGAGATCGAGACCGAGAGCCAATCGTCCCGTGTACAGCACCTGTCCGGGCTCGCGCATCTGGTGGTAGCGAGCACCCTGCACATCGCGAAAGAGGCGCTCGAGCCCGACCGCGCGGAAGAACCCGGCTCCGCCGGCCACTTCCATGGCTCGCTCCACCGTTCGGATGGCGGCACGGGCGGTCAGCGTGCGCCCGATCAGGACCTGGCCGGTGGTCTCGGCTCCCACCGGGCCGGGGGCGACCGCCTCGACCATGTGGCGGAGCCCGAGCCGCGCGGCCGCCAGCTCGTTCTCCATCTCACCGACGAGGCGCTGGATCGTCGGATCCTCGGCGCGCTTGGCCGCAAGGTCGAGGGCCAGGCCGCGCGCGGCCTCGGCCACGCCGACGTAGACCGAGTAGATCAGCGGCAGCGCGATCGCCGCGATGACGTGCATCGGCTGGCTCCACCGTCCGGCCGGTCTGCGCCAGCCGATCGCGGCGTCCGGCACGAACACGTCCTGCAGCATCGTGTCGTGCGAGCCCGTGCCCCGCATGCCGAGCGTCCTCCACGTGTCTTGCATGACGACGCCCGGGGCGGTGAGTGGTACCGCAAAGTGAAGCACGGTCGGGCCATTTTGGGGATCGTCGTACACCGCCATCGTCATCATGAGATCGCCCGCCGGCGCACCGCTGCTGAAGATCTTGCGGCCGCTGACGCGGTAGCCGCCCTCGACCTTCCTGGCGGTGCCGGAGCCGTCGATCCAATCCGATCCGCCGCTGGAGACCAGCACGAGCTGCTCGGCCGCCACGCGGCGCAGGAACGCGTCGACCGGCGCCTGCTCGTGACGCCAGCGCCACGCCGGGATCAGGACCTGGTGGGTATGCATCGACACCGCCAGCGCGGTCGAGCTGCAGTAGGTCGCCAGCAGGCGCAGAACGTCCGAGATCTCGGCGTGCGAGGCGCCGCCGCCTCCGAGCTCGGCGGGAACTCCCGCCGAGAAAAATCGGTGAGCGCGAAGGTCGGCGTAGTTGTCCGCGACGAACGAATCGTCGGCGTCGTGAGCCGCGGCCCGAGACGCGAAGCTTGGCCCGAGCTGTCGGACGATGCCGATCCAGTGATCGTACGCGCGGCTCGACATCGGCACTACCATGCCGCGAACGCCCCGCCGCCGAAAGCCCAAAAAATGAACTTGCCGCGCGTCGGGCACGGGCCTAGAGTCGCTTCACCATGCACGGGTACGGCCAGTTCTGCCCGGTCGCGGTCGCCTGCGAGGTCTTCGCCGAGCGCTGGACCCCCCTGATCCTGCGCGAGCTCTTCGCGGGAAGCCGCCGCTTCTCGGAGATCCGCCGGGGGATGCCGCTGATCTCGCGCGCCCTCCTGGCCCAGCGGCTACGCCACCTGGAAGAGGCCGGCGTGATCGAGAGCAAACCCGCCGGGCGCGGGCGAGAGTACAGCCTGAGCCAGGCAGGCGCCGAGTTCCACGGCGTCATCGAGAGCCTTGGCGCGTGGGGCCAGCGCTGGATCCACGGCCGCGCGTCCGTCGAGAACCTCGACGCGATGCTGCTTCTGTGGAACGTGCGGCGCCGTCTGGCCGTCGATCGGTTACCCGATCGGCGGGTGGTCGTGCGGTTCGACTTCCGCGGCGTCCCGGCCGGCCGCGGCCCGGCTACCTCGTGGCTCGTCGCGAGCCGTCGAGAAGTCGACATCTGTCTAAAGGACCCCGGCTACGGCGTCGACCTGGTCGTGGCGGCGGATCTCGCCGCGTTCACGCGGGTCTGGCTCGGCGACGTGTCGTTCGACGCGGCCGTGCGCGCTCGCGGCATCCGCGTCGAGGGGCCGCGCGATCTCGCGCGCGCCTTTCCCGGCTGGCTCCTGCTCAGCCACTTCGCCGGTGTCGCGCGGCCGAGGCCGGCGCGCGCGTCCTGACCGCCCCGACGGGTCGCTAGATGTACGGCTCGAGCCGCGCCGAGTTCCCGCGGCGCATCGTCTGCCTCACCGCTGAGACCGCCGAGATCGCCTTTCTGCTGGGCGCCGGAGACCGCGTCGTCGGTGTCCCCGGCACCGCGCGCCGGCCGGAGGCCGCGCTGGACAAGGCCCGCGTCGGCGGCTTCACCACGTTCAAGCTCGACCGGATCCTGGCGCTCCAGCCCGATCTGGTCCTGGCGTTCTCGGATCTGCAGCGCGACGTCGTCCGTGACCTGATCGGCGCGGGCGTGACGGTCCTGTGCACGAACCAACGTTCGTTCGATGACGTCCTGAACGCGATGCTGTTGATCGGCGGCGCGCTCGGTTGCGAGGCACGGGCGCGCGAGCTCATCGGCGACATGCAGGACGAGCTCCGCCAGGTGCGTGAGTACTCGGCCTCGTGGCCGGACCGCCCGCGCGTCTACTTCGAGGAGTGGATGGATCCCTTGATCTCGGGGATCCGCTGGGTGTCCGAAGCGATCGAGATCGCCGGAGGACGCGACGTTTTCCCCGAGCTCCGCAACGAGCCGGCCGCGTCCGATCGCATCGTCGCGGCGGAGGCCGTGATCGAGCGCGATCCGCAGATCATTCTCGCGTCCTGGTGCGGAAAGCCCGTCGATCCCGGAGCGATCAGACGCCGTCCGGGCTGGGATCAGATCGCGGCCGTGAAGACAAGTCAGATATACGAGCTCGACGGCGCTGACATCCTGTCTCCGGGCCCATCGCTGGTGCACGGCGTCAGACGCATTCACGAGATAATTCAAGCCTTTCACCTTGCTGGTTAGCTTCGAGCCGCCAGCGGCGATCTTCACGGCGCGAGTAGAATGAAAATGTAAGCGCGACGAAACCAAAAAGCTTGGGTCACCGAGGGCCGCACGGTAGGATTGGCCCTCACGACGGCCCGGGAGGCCGAGCGCCAATGACAGATCTTGTTCGCACCCGTCCCGAGAGCTTCTTTTCAGACCGATTCAGCATCACATCCGACCTCATGGAGCGAGTGCTCGGCGGCAATCTCCTCGGCAAGGTCGATGACGCCGATATCTATCTCGAATACCGCATCAACGAAGAGCTGGTTCTCGAGGAAGGCGCAGTCAAGAAGGCCTCCCGCCACGTGAGCCAGGGCGCCGGCGTTCGGGCCCAGTCCGGAACGCGCACCGGCTATGCCCACACCGACGAGATCTCGGTGAAGAACCTCGAGGAAGCCGCACGCCAGGCGCGCGCGATCGCCGATCGCAGCGCCGCGTCCGGCAATCTGGCGCTGCCGGGCCGGGGACGGCCGCACGATCTCTACACCCTGGGCGAGCCGCCGATCTCCGCCGAGCTCGCGCGCAAGCTCGACCTGTTGCGGAAGATCGACGCCGAGACGCGCGGGCGCGATCCGCGGATCAAGCAGGTCATCGCCTCGATCGCGAGCGAAGAAGTCATCATGCTGATCGCCACCGCCTCCGGCTGGACGGTCGGCGATATCCGCCCGCTGACCCGGCTGAACGTCACCGCGATCGCCGAGGACGGCGGCAAGCGCGAGATCGGCTCGCACGGCGGGGGCGGGCGCGTCACGTTCGACTTCTATCTGGAAGACGGCCGCTGGCGCCGCTTCGCCTGGGAGGCCGCGCGCCAGGCCGTGCTGAAGCTTTCCGCGGTCGACGCGCCGGCCGGCTCGATGACGGTCGTGTTCGGGCCGGGCTGGCCGGGCATCCTCCTGCACGAGGCCATCGGCCACGGGCTGGAGGGCGACTTCAATCGCAAGGGCACCTCCGCCTTCGCCGGACGCATGGGTCAGAAGGTCGCCTCCGAGCTCGTCACCGTCGTCGACGACGGCACCATCGCGAATCGCCGCGGCTCGCTCAACGTCGACGACGAGGGCACGCCGACCGGCCGCACCGTCCTGATCGAGAACGGGATCCTCACCGGCTACATGCAGGACCGGCTCAACGCGCGGCTCATGGGTATGAAGCCGACCGGCAACGGTCGCCGCGAGTCGTACGCGTACGCGCCAATGCCGCGCATGACCAACACGTTCATGCTCGCCGGTCAGGACGACCCCGAGGAGATCCTGAAATCCGTCAAGCACGGCCTCTACGCCGTCACGTTCGGCGGCGGCCAGGTCGACATCACCAACGGCAAGTTCGTGTTCTCGGCGAGCGAGGCCTACCTGGTCGAGGACGGCAAGCTCACGGCGCC